>Ga0265293_10009963_pt1 | contig 13447 bp, 8 predicted proteins | sample Munlanlewell138R_FD_192505 | JGI IMG/M metagenome (GOLD analysis project Ga0265293, IMG submission 192505) | Leachate microbial communities from a municipal landfill in Southern Ontario, Canada - Leachate well 138R | ecosystem: Engineered > Solid waste > Landfill > Unclassified | place: Canada...
GGCGACGATCCGGGCCAGACGTGCAAGCGTTTCATCCACATCGCCCGCATCTTCGCGCACCACCGTAATGCGGTAATTCTGTTCGTTATCGCCAATCAGGCGGCCTTTGCGGTCATAGATCAGCCCGCGCGCCGGTGGGATCAGGCGGATGTTGATGCGGTTTTCCTCGGCCAGCAGCAGATATTGATCGGCCTGATCGACCTGCAGCCAGCGCATCCGCAGCCCCAGCACCCCCATGAAGGCAAGCTGCGCGCCGCCCAGAAACAGCGCGCGCCGCGTGATCTTGCGGGCCGAGGCTTCGGTATCGCGGGGATGGCGTCTCATGATCTTGTCCTGATCCGGTCGATTTCGCCGGGGCCGATACGGCGCACCCCAAGCAGGTTGACGGAAAGAAATACCACCAGCGGATAGGCCGCAATGCTCATCATCAGTTGCAGCAGGCTAAGCCCCAGCCCCGCGCGTTCGACCATGAACAGCGCCAAAATCAGCCGGTTGCCAAGCGTCATCGCCACCAGCACACCCGTGACCTGCGCCCATTCCACCCAAAATGGCAGATCGCGTGCCGCGCCCGCCCGCGCGCGCAGGAATTCCAGCCCGATAACGCTTAGCGCCGCCCAGACGCCCGGCGGGCGCAAGAACAGCATGTCATGGATCACCACCAGCACCGCCACCAGCACCACCGGCACATATTCGGGCCGGCGCATCACCCAGGCAAAGGCAAAGACCACCAACAGATCGGGCGCGGGCCATTGCGCCGCACCCACCCGCAGGGGCAACAGGTGAAAGAATAAAAACACCGTTGCGATCAGCGGCAGCAACAGGCGGTAAAACCAGCGGCGCAGAACCAGCGGATCAACCATCGCCTGCCCCATTCGTGACCGGCAGTAACAGCCCGTCTGCCAGCGGCAACACCGGGCCCAGCGGCAGGGCGGGGGGGATCGGCGCGATCAGGCTGCCCGGATCGTCCACGGTTTCGGTCGCATGGCTGCGCAACACGCGCAGATAGCTCAGCCGCCCGTAATCGGCGGCAAGCGCCACGCGCGAACGCCGGTCTGGCCCCAGCACAACCTGCCCCACCAGCAGATCGGCGGGAAACAGACCGCCGTCGCCCGATGTGACCACCCGGTCACCGGGGCGGATCAATTCTGGGTTTTCGACAAATTCCAGCGGCGGTGCGGCGGTATTATCGCCCGACAGCATCGCGCGCTGCCCCGAGGGCTGGATCGTCACCGGAATGCGGCTGTTGCTATCGGTCAGCAGGATCACGCGTGATGTGGTTCGCCCGACACCCGAAATCCGGCCCACCAGCCCGATCCCGTCCATCGTGGCCCAGCCATCCTTGATGCCGTCGCGCTCGCCCACATTCAGCAAAACCGATTGCCGAAAGGGCGAACCGCTATCGGCCAGAACCACGCCGGTGACATGCGTCAGCTTGGGATCAAGCCGCACGTTATTGAGGCTCAGCAACCGCGCGTTTTTCTGTTCCAATTGCAAGGCGGCCTCTTTCCAGGCCTGCATCTGGCGCAATTCGCGGCGCAATTCCTGATTTTGTTCGTAAATGCGATTATAGCTTTGAAACCCCTCGACCATGCCTGCCACCCGCGTGACCGGCACCAGCGCCCATTCGAACGAGGGCACGATCCGATCCACCAATGCGGCGCGGAACTGTTCGACCCGGGGGCTGTCGATGCGCCAAAGAATGAACAGGCCCATAAGCACCAACACCACCAACCCGACCAACAAGCGTCGGACCGGGCGGATGTAGGTGTCGTTTATGTTTCTGTCCATTGCCACGTCGGTCTCCGCGCAGCGCGCACCCGCATGGGGGGCCGTCAGCTATCGTAATCTACAACATGACGCAGTTGTTTTTCATATTCCAGCGCCTTGCCGGTGCCCAGTGCCACGCAGTTGAGTGTGTCATCCGCCACCGAAACCGCAAGCCCCGTTTGTTCGCGCAAAGCCAGATCCAGCTCGCCCAGCAGCGCGCCGCCGCCCGTCAGCATCACGCCGCGATCGACGATATCGGCGGCCAGATCGGGGGGCGTGGCCTCAAGCGCGGTCATCACTGCCTCGCAGATTTGCTGGACGGGTTCGGCCAGCGCCTCGGCCACCTGCGCCTGATTGATCTCGATTTCCTTGGGCAGACCGTTCAGCAGATCGCGCCCGCGAATATGCATGCTGGCGCCGCGGCCGTCATCGGGCATCCGCGCGGTGCCGATCGATGTCTTGATCCGCTCGGCGGTGCTGTCGCCGATCAGCAGGTTCTGGTTGCGGCGCAGATAGGCGATAATGGCTTCGTCCATCCGGTCGCCGCCCACCCGGACCGAGCGCGCATAGACGATATCCCCAAGGCTGAGCACGGCCACCTCGGTCGTGCCGCCGCCGACATCGACAACCATGTTGCCGGTGGGATCGGTGATCGGCATGCCCGCGCCGATCGCCGCAGCGATCGGTTCGGCAATCAGCCCGGCGCGGCGCGCGCCGGCCGACAGCACCGACTGGCGGATCGCGCGTTTTTCCACCGGGGTTGCGCCATGGGGCACACAGACGATGATTTTCGGTTTGGAAAAGGTGGTGCGCTTGTGCACCTTGCGGATGAAATGCTTGATCATTTCCTCGGCCGTGTCGAAATCGGCGATCACCCCGTCGCGCATTGGCCGGATCGCCTGAATCGACCCGGGCGTGCGCCCCAGCATCAGCTTGGCATCTTCGCCCACGGCCAGAACCTGTTTGCGGCCATCCTTGACATGAAAGGCCACGACCGAGGGTTCGTTCAGGATGATGCCCTTGCCCTTGACGTAAACCAGTGTGTTGGCTGTGCCGAGATCTATCGCCATATCCGACGAAAACAGACCTGCGAGTGATACCATGATGCGCGCTTTCCACTGAGCCGCCGGGATAGAATCTCGGGCAGCGTTTTGGCCGCTTATAGGCATCCTGCCTGCGCAGGAAAAGGGCGCGGCGTGGCCCTATTGGCGGCAAACCGCCGTTCTGGCGCCACGTCAGGCGCGCGCCGGGCGGGAAAAATGTTCGATAAAGGCTGATGCGACGGGGATTTGCCGATAAATCACGGCGAAAATGTGGCGAAATGACAATTCCGTGCGCCGGTTTTGATGGGCATTTTTTCTGTATCGCGCGGGCAGGGGGCCGCCCGCGCGGGGAATGTCAGACGACATCCTTGTAATTGACGGTTTTCACATCGGCATCGGGGGCCGATTTTTCGCGCCGCACCAACAGCCGGTTCAGCGCGTTGACATAGGCCTTGGCGCTGGCCACGACCGTATCTGTATCGGAACTTTGGCCGGTGACGATCTTGCCATTTTCCTCAAGCCGCACGGAAACGGTAGCCTGGGCATCTGTGCCTTCGGTCACGGCATGCACCTGGTAAAGCTGCAGGCGCGCGGTCGTCGGGAACAGCGATTTGATCGCCTTGAACGTGGCGTCAACCGGGCCGTCGCCCTCCATATGTGCCTGTTTCTTATCGCCATCAATGAGCATGGTCAGATCGGCGGTTTGCGGCCCCTCGGTCCCGCAGACGACGCGCAGATATTGCACCTGCAGGCGCTCATTTTCGGGCGCGCCGGCGCTTTCGGTCATCAGCGCGATCAGATCGTCATCATAGACTTCCTTTTTGCGGTCGGCCAAAGCCTTGAACCGCACGAACACATCCTTGAGCTGGTTATCCCCCACCTCATAGCCCAGATCGGCCAGTTTGGCGCGCAAAGCGGCGCGGCCCGAATGTTTGCCCATGGCGATATTGGCCTCGTTCAGGCCGATATCGGCGGGCTTCATGATTTCGAACGTTTCGACGTTTTTCAGCACGCCATCCTGATGGATGCCCGATTCGTGCAAGAACGCATTCTTGCCCACGATCGCCTTGTTGAACTGCACCGGAAAACCCGACACCTGGCTGACACGGCGCGAAATATTCATGATTTTCGTCGTATCGATGCCGGTGCGATAGGGCATGATATCGTTGCGCACCTTCAGCGCCATTACGACTTCTTCCAGCGCGGTATTGCCGGCGCGTTCGCCCAGGCCGTTGATCGTGCATTCGATCTGGCGTGCGCCCGCACCCACGGCGGCCAGCGCATTGGCCGTGGCCATGCCCAGATCATTATGGCAATGGGTCGAGAAAATCACACCATCGGCGCCGGGCACGCGTTCCAGCAACATCGCGATCAGATCGGCCGATTCGCGCGGCGCGGTATAGCCGACGGTATCGGGAATATTGATCGTTGTGGCCCCGGCCTTGATCGCAATTTCCACCACACGGCAGAGATAATCATGTTCCGTGCGCGTGGCATCCATGGGCGACCATTGCACATCTTCGCACAGGTTGCGCGCATGGGTCACGGTTTCATGAATGCGCGCGGCCATCTGATCCATATCGAGATTGGGGATGGCGCGGTGCAGGGGCGATGTGCCGATGAATGTGTGAATCCGGGGTTTGCGAGCATGTTTCACCGCATCCCAGGCGCGGTCGATATCGGTGAAATTCGCGCGCGCCAGCCCGCAGATGATTGCGTTTTTCGCGTTTTTCGCGATTTCGGATACGGCGTGAAAATCGCCCTCGGATGCGATGGGGAAACCGGCTTCGATGATATCGACGCCCATTTCATCCAGCAGCCCCGCGATTTCGAGCTTTTCATTATGGCTCATCGTCGCGCCGGGGCTTTGTTCGCCATCGCGCAAGGTGGTGTCAAAGATCAGAACCTGATCTTGTTGGGCGGCATTGGACATGGTGTTCTCTCTCAAGCTGAAATGATACTGGCTTGGGCGCTGGTCACCTCTGAGCGGTCGCGCCCAAGGGCACGCTCAGAGGCAGCTAAGGAGAAGCAGTCCGTGATGGGGCGCCGCGCGCAAAGCGCGGGTGGCGGCGGGAATATGTGTCATCACGGTCATGACCTGCAATATACCCGCCATTGGCGCGGTGAAAACCCCTAAATTGGCGCAATCACCCGGAAAAGAAACGCCCGCCCGGTCGGATGACGGGGCGGGCGGGGTATCATGCTGCGCGGGTGGTGCGGCGCGCGGGGCGCGAATTGCGGTTTTGCGCGGGCTTGCCGCCACCGCCATTGCCACCCCCGCCTGCGCCAAAGCGCCGGCGGCCGCCGCCATTGCCGCGCGCGGGTTTCTTGGCGCCCGGTTCCTCGGCAAAGGGTTGGCCAGAGGCCACGGGGATCGTGATCCCCATCACCTTTTCGATCGAGCGCAATTCGCCCATTTCTGCCGATGAACACAGCGCCACAGCCGCGCCATCACGCCCGGCGCGCGCGGTGCGCCCGATCCGGTGGATGTAGTTTTCGGGCACATTGGGCAGTTCAAAGTTATAAACATGACGCACGCCCGGAATATCAATGCCGCGCGCGGCCACATCGGTGGCGACCAGCACCTTGATCGTGCCATCGCGGAACGCTTGCAAGGTGCGTTCGCGCTGGCTTTGGCTTTTGTTGCCATGGATCGAGCCTGCGGCAAAACCAGCAGCCGACAATTGTTTCATCAACCGTTCCGAGCCGTGTTTGGTGCGCCCGAATACCAGCGACATTTCACCGGGATGGCGGGCCAGCAGGGAAATCAGCTTGTCGGTCTTGGCGGCCTGGCTGATAAAGTGGACCTCTTGTGTCACCTTGTCGGCGGCCTTGCCTTGGGGCGTGACCTCGATCCGGACAGGATTGCGCAGATAGGATGCGGCGATTTCCGACATCTGTTTGTTCATCGTGGCGGAAAACAACATGGTCTGGCGATCTTCGGCCAGCAGCGGCGCGATTTTACGCAAGGCATGGATGAACCCCATGTCAAGCATCTGATCGGCCTCGTCCAGCACCAGAAATTCGGTTTCATCCAGATAGACGGCGCGGCGGTCAATCAGGTCCATCAGCCGGCCGGGCGTGGCCACCAGAATATCGGTGCCACGTTCCAGCGCCTTGATCTGCGCGCCGATCGAGGCCCCGCCAACCACGCGGTTGATTTTCAGATGGGTGCCTTTGACATAGGTGTAAAGCGTTTGCGCGATCTGGTTCACCAGTTCACGCGTGGGGGCCAGCACCAGCGCGCGTACCTTGCGCGGCGCGGGTTTCGTGCCCACACCCATGGCGTGATGGATCAACGGCAGGCCAAAGGCCAGCGTTTTGCCGGTGCCGGTTTGGGCCAGGCCCATGACATCGCGGCCATTCATGACCTCGGGGATGGCACGCGCCTGAATCGGGGTGGGTTTGTCCATCCCCTGTTCGTTCAGCAGCGTCATAAGGCGTGGCGCAAGGCCCAGCATGGAAAAATCGGTCAAAGATCGTCCTTTCAGGGGGCAAGGCAAAGCCCGCCCGTAAAAATGGCTTGCGCCGCCCAGCGGTTCGGGGCGGCGGCAAAAGCATCGGGTTGCAGGAAAGGCGCGGCGGCGGGCCGGATGCCCAAAGCCGATTTCCTGCCGGACCCCTGCGTGAATTGGGAACCTGGGGGTAAGCCGCAGCGAAAGCCGGGCTCGGGGCTGATTTGCCTTGCGCGCAATGGCGCTGCTACTCACGCGGCAGCCGGAAAATCACCGTCAGGACGCATGTGCGCCCTATTGCCGCCAAAGTCAAGGGGCAAGGCCGATTTGGCCTAGCCTTCTTGCAGGGACATAACGCCGATTTCGCCCTCGTCGCGCGATTTCATCGCGAAAACGGCGGCATGGGCGGCGGCGGCCGTGGTGAAATAGGGGATACGATCATAAAGCGCGACGGCGCGGATTTCACGTGAATCCTCAACCGCCTGGGTGCCTTCGGTCGTGTTCAGCACCAGCGCGATCTGATCATCCTTAAGCAGATCGACAATATTGGGCCGGCCTTCGTAGACCTTGTTCACCGTGGTGCAGGCAATGCCCGCGCCCTCAAGAAACGCCGCCGTGCCGCGCGTGGCCACAAGCGTAAAGCCCATATCCACCAGCGTTTGCGCGGCCTCGACCATCAGGGGCGTTTTATCCCCGTCGCGGATCGAGATGAACACCCGTCCTTCGGTGGGCAATACCGTGCCCGCGCCAAGCTGTGCTTTCAGGAACGCGCGGTGGAAATTGACGTCCGCGCCCATGACTTCGCCGGTAGAGCGCATTTCCGGGCCAAGGATCGTATCGACACCGGGGAAACGGGCAAAGGGCAGCACTGCTTCCTTGACCGCAAAGGTCTTGATCGCGGGGTCGACCAGATCAAAATCGGCCAGCTTTTCGCCCGCCATGATCCGCGCGGCAATCGAGGCAATCGGCGATTTCACCGCCTTGGCCACAAAAGGCACGGTGCGCGACGCGCGGGGATTCACCTCAATCAGGTAGATGACACCATCCTTGACCGCGAATTGAATATTCATCAGCCCGACCACGCCCAGCGCCAACGCCAGCGCCCGGGTCTGCACATGCAATTCGGCAATGATGTCATCGCCAAGCGAAAAGGGCGGCAGGGAACAGGCGCTGTCACCGGAATGCACGCCCGCTTCTTCGATATGTTGCATGATGCCGGCGACATGCACATCCTTGCCATCGCAAAGCGCATCCACGTCGATTTCAATCGCATCCGACAGATAGCTGTCAAGCAACACCGGGCTATCGCCCGACACGACCACCGCATCGCGGATATAGCGGCGCAGCCCATCCATATCGCGCACGATTTCCATCGCGCGGCCCCCCAGCACATAGGACGGGCGGATCACCAGCGGAAAACCGATATCCCCGGCAATGGCCAAAGCCTGTTCATCCGAATGGGCGATGCCGTTGCGCGGCTGTTTCAGGCCAAGCTGGTTGACCAGCGCCTGAAAGCGTTCGCGGTCTTCGGCAAGGTCGATCGCATCCGGTGTGGTGCCCAGAATCGGAATGCCCGCCTCTTGCAGGGCGTCGGCCAGTTTCAGCGGGGTTTGCCCGCCAAATTGCACGATCACCCCGTGCAGCGTGCCCGATTCCTGTTCGACCCGCAGGATTTCCATCACATGTTCAAACGTCAGCGGTTCGAAATACAGCCGATCCGACGTGTCATAATCGGTGCTGACGGTTTCGGGGTTGCAGTTGATCATGATGGTTTCATAACCAACATCGGTCAGCGAAAAACAGGCGTGGCAGCAGCAGTAATCGAATTCGATCCCCTGACCGATCCGGTTGGGGCCACCGCCAAGGATCACTACCTTTTTGCGATCCGTAGGCCGCGATTCGCATTCGGCCTCGCCCATCACCGGGGCTTCATAGGTGGAATACATATAGGGGGTCTGGGCTTCGAATTCGGCGGCGCAGGTGTCGATGCGCTTGAACGATGCCTTGACGCCCAGCCCCAGCCGGGCGTTGCGCACGGCGGTTTCCGGCTGATCGGTCAGCTTTGCCAGCCGGGCATCGGAAAAGCCCAGCATTTTCAGCGCGCGCAGGCCATCGCCCGTCGCGGGCAGGCCGTTTGCGATGATATCCTGTTCGGCATTCACGATTTCGCGGATACGTTCCAGGAACCACGGATCAAACGAGGTGGCGGCAAAGATTTCATCATTGCTCAGCCCATGGCGCATGGCCTGGGCGATCACGCGCAGCCGGTCGGGCGTGGCCACGGCCAGCGCCTTGACGATGGCGACACGTTCGGGCGCGCCCTCGATCTCGATTTCGTCAAAGCCGGTCAGGCCGGTTTCCATCGAGGCCAGCGCCTTTTGCATGCTTTCATGAAAGCTGCGGCCAATGGCCATGACCTCGCCCACCGATTTCATCGCGGTGGTCAGATGGGGTTTCGATCCGGGGAATTTCTCGAATGCGAAGCGCGGGATTTTGGTGACGACATAATCAATCGTGGGCTCAAAGCTCGCGGGCGTCACCTTGGTGATATCGTTGTCGAGTTCATCGAGCGTATAGCCCACGGCCAGTTTTGCCGCAATTTTCGCAATGGGAAAGCCGGTGGCCTTGGAGGCCAGCGCGGATGAACGGCTGACCCGCGGGTTCATTTCGATCACGACCATGCGGCCATCGACCGGGTTTACCGCCCATTGCACGTTGGAGCCGCCGGTTTCCACCCCGATTTCGCGCAGCACATTGATCGATTGCGTGCGCATGATCTGATATTCGCGGTCGGTCAGGGTCAGCGCCGGGGCAACGGTGATCGAATCGCCTGTATGCACGCCCATCGGATCGACGTTTTCAATGGAGCAAACGATGATCGCATTATCCGCCTGATCGCGGACGACCTCCATTTCATATTCTTTCCAGCCCAGCAGGCTTTCATCAATCAGGATCTGGCTGACGGGCGACGCATCAAGCCCGGTGCGGCAATAATGGATATAATCGTCGCGGTTATAGGCCACGCCGCCGCCGGTGCCGCCAAGGGTAAAGGCAGGGCGGATAATCGCGGGCAGGCCGACATAATCAATCGCATCCATACATTCCTGCATGGTGTTGGCGATGGTGGCCTTGGGGTTTTCGATCCCCAGACGGTCCATCGCTTCGCGAAACAGCTTGCGATCCTCGGCCATTTCGATGGCTTCGCGTTTGGCGCCGATCAGCTCGACCCCGAATTTTTCCAGCACCCCCATATCGGCCAGCGCCAGCGCGGTGTTCAGCCCGGTCTGGCCGCCCATCGTGGGCAGCAGCGCATCGGGGCGTTCCTTTTCGATGATCTTGGCGACGATTTCGGGGGTGATCGGCTCGATATAGGTGGCATCGGCCATTTCGGGATCGGTCATGATCGTGGCAGGGTTCGAGTTCACGAGGATGACCCGATACCCTTCTTCGCGCAGCGCCTTGCAGGCCTGGGCGCCAGAATAATCGAACTCGCAGGCTTGTCCGATGATAATGGGGCCCGCTCCGATGATCATGATGGATGAAATATCGGTTCTTTTCGGCATGGTCATTTTCCCCGGACATCAGCACATGCGCATGGGCGCAAATCCTTGCGGGCTTATATCCATGAGGCGGGGCTGCGCAAGGGGGGAAGCGGGCTTTTCCTATTCTGCGGCATGACGCATCGGCGCCGAACCATCGGGCGCGGCATAAAGATAGTCGCGCGTCAGCGGCACGGCATTGATTCGGCGCGACAATTGCAACTGGAAGACCGCCTGCCGGTTGCGCCGGAACGATATTTCGCAGGCCAGCAGGTAATAGCGCCACATCCGGCAAAACCGATCGTCATAAATTGCGCGGGCCTTGTCGATATTGGCCTCGAACCGTTCCAGCCAATGTTTCAGCGTATCGGCATAATGGATGCGCCAGACCTCGACATCATTGGTGAACAGGTCTTCATGCTCGATCGCGGCGGAAATTTCCGACAGGGCCGGCACATAGCCGCCGGGAAAGATATATTTCGTGATCCAGGGCGATGTGATTCCCGGCGGGCTGGAACGGCCAATGGTGTGGATCAGCGCGATACCATCGGGGGTCAGCAGGTTGTGCACTTTGGCGAAATATTCGCGGTAATGGGGCACGCCGACATGTTCGAACATGCCGACCGAGACGATGCGATCAAACTGTTCGTTCAGGGCGCGGTAATCGGTCAGGCGGAATTCGACCTTGTCGGCCAGCCCTTCGGCGCGGGCACGATCCGAGGCAATGGCAAGCTGTTCACGCGACAGCGTGACCCCCACTACATGCGCGCCATAATCGCGCGCCAGCGTCAGCGCCATGCCGCCCCAGCCGCAGCCGATATCCAGCACCCGCATGCCCGGCTCGATCCGCAATTTGCGGGCGATATGGGCCTTTTTCGCGGCCTGGGCCTGTTCCAGCGACATATCGGGGCGCTGGAAATAGGCGCAGGAATATTGCCGGTCGCTGTCCAGAAACAGCTCGTATAGTTCGCCCGACAGATCATAATGATGGGCCACGTTTTTCTGCGCCCGGCTGGCGGGGTTGAATTGCGCCAGCCTGCGCATCGCCACCCGCGCAGCAAACAGCGGGCGTTGAAAGGCGGGAATATCGTTTTGCGCCAGGTTGTGGATCACCACGTCCAAAAGCCCACGCAGATTGTCATCCTCGATGGTCAGGCGACCATCGGTATAGGCCTCGCCCAAGGCGATGTCGGGGTTGAACGCGAGCTTGCGCGGCAAGGCGGCATCATGGAATGTCACGGCAATCTTCGGCCCCTTGCCATCGCCATAACGCCGCACCGTGCCATCGGCCAAGGTGATCTGCAGATCACCCTCGCGTAACAGGTGTTTCAACAACCGATCTAATGTCATTTCCCACATGTCGACCCCCATGCCGCGCCTTTTCGGCGCCCGTATCCGACTGCGTCTGCGACGCGCTGCCTTTTTGCCTTTAACCTTTCTGGCGGGTTCTTGTTCCGCGCCGATTTGGTTGCGCAGGGGCGTTTGGCGGGTTTTTCCCCTACGTAAGGGCATATTTGGCCAAATTAACCATTCTGTAAATGGATTTGATGCATTTTACATGTAATCTGGCTGCCCTTGACTTCTGACGCATGGCAATGTGTATCGACGCTGACCGAAACCCCGCCCAAAGGGACAGCCATGCACGCATATCGCAGCCATTCTTGCGCCGATCTGACCATTTCCGACGAAGGCCAGGCGGTCCGTCTGTCCGGTTGGGTGCACCGTATTCGCGATCACGGGGGTGTGCTGTTCGTCGATTTGCGCGATCATTACGGCATCACGCAAATTCTGTGCGACAGCGACAGCCCCGCTTTTGGCGCCATGGAAAAGGTGCGCGCGGAATGGTGTATCCGCATCGATGGCACGGTCAAAGCCCGCGCCGAAGGGTTGGTGAACGAAAAAATCCCCACCGGCGAGATCGAGGTTTATGTGCGCGATCTTGAGGTTCTGGGCGCGGCGGATGAATTGCCGCTGATGGTGTTCGGCGATCAGGAATATCCCGAGGAAACGCGCCTGCGTTACCGTTACCTCGATCTGCGGCGCGAAAAGCTGCAGCACAACATGATCTTGCGATCGCAAGTGGTGGCCGATCTGCGCCAGCGGATGTGGGCCAAGGGGTTCAACGAATTTCAAACCCCGATCATCACCGCATCATCGCCCGAAGGCGCGCGCGATTTTCTGGTGCCATCACGGCTGCATCCGGGCAAATTCTATGCCCTGCCGCAGGCGCCGCAGCAGTTCAAGCAGCTGATCATGGTGTCCGGGTTCGATAAATATTTCCAGATCGCGCCCTGTTTCCGCGATGAAGATCCGCGCGCCGACCGCTCGCCCACCGATTTTTATCAGTTGGACATGGAAATGTCCTTTGTCAGCCAGCAAGATGTGTTCGACACGATCCAGCCGGTGATTGGGGGCTGTTTTGAACGTTTCGGCGGCGGGCGGCGGGTGGATGCCGATTGGCCGCAGATTTCCTATCGCGATGCAGCGCTGTGGTATGGGACCGACAAGCCTGACCTGCGCAACCCGATCAAGATGCAGGTGGTAAGCGAACATTTCGCGGGCTCTGGCTTTGCGATTTTCGCGAAATTGCTGGAACAGGAAGGCACCGAAATTCGCGCCATCCCCGCGCCGGGCGGCGGATCGCGCAAATTCTGCGACCGGATGAATGCGTTTGCGCAAAAAGAGGGACTGCCCGGCATGGGCTATATTTTTTGGCGCGAGGGCGATGACGGGCCCGAGGCCGCGGGGCCGCTGGCCAAAAACATCGGGCCCGAGCGGACCGAGGCGATCCGGGTGCAGTTGGGCCTCGGCGTGGGCGATGCGGCGTTTTTTCTGGGCGGCAAACCCGCGGCGTTTGAACGGGTGGCCGGCAAGGCGCGCACCGTGATCGGGGATGAGCTGGGCCTGACCGAAACGGACCGGTTCGCCTTTGCTTGGATCGTTGATTTCCCGATGTATGAACAAGATGACGAAGGCGGGATCGATTTTTCGCATAACCCGTTTTCGATGCCCCAAGGCGGGCTTGAGGCGCTTTCGGGTGATCCGCTGGACGTGCTTGGCTATCAATACGATCTGGCCTGCAATGGCTATGAGCTGATTTCCGGTGCGATCCGCAACCACCGCCCCGATATCATGTTCAAGGCGTTTGAACTGGCCGGTTATGGCGAGGACGAAGTGCGCAAGCGTTTCGGCGGTATGGTCAATGCGTTCCGCTACGGCGCGCCGCCACACGGGGGCTGCGCAGCGGGCATCGACCGGATGGTGATGCTGTTGGCGGATGAGGCCAATATCCGCGAAGTCATCATGTTCCCGATGAATCAGCGCGCCGAAGATCTGATGATGAGCGCCCCGTCCGAACCGATGAACGAACAGTTGCGCGAACTTGGCCTGCGGGTGATCCCGCAGGAATGATGCGGGTGGGCAGCGCCCGTCAGATCACCATGCGGTTTGTTGCCAGCCGGTCCTGCACCAATCCCGTCACGCGGGCCAGATCCGACAGATAGGGGTGGCCTGCGCGACGTTGCAGGGCCAGCCCCTGGGCCGCAGCCTCAAGCGGGGCGTCACCGGCGCTGCGCGCAAGGCCCGCAACAAACTGGGCGATATAATCCAGCGTTTCGTCATCCGCGCCAAAGGACAGGATTTC
>Ga0265293_10009965_pt1 | contig 13445 bp, 13 predicted proteins | sample Munlanlewell138R_FD_192505 | JGI IMG/M metagenome (GOLD analysis project Ga0265293, IMG submission 192505) | Leachate microbial communities from a municipal landfill in Southern Ontario, Canada - Leachate well 138R | ecosystem: Engineered > Solid waste > Landfill > Unclassified | place: Canada...
CAGGGTACGGTTGAGAGTGTATCCGGAATTCAGGTAGCTGATTTGAAACACTTTATTGATCGACACTACACTACCGGTCGGTTGGTCATCGCGGCCGCCGGGCGGGTCGAACATGAACAATTGGTGAGATTGGTTGCTAAACATTGCGATGAAATGCAGGAAGGTAATGACAGGCACGAAAAAGCCGCAGGTGAGACTGTTCCTGAATCGCCGAAAATTTATTACAAAGACATCAAGCAGACTCACGTTATTTTAGGACGCCGGATTTTTGGTCAGGGTGATGCCAGGCGCTTCCAGCTCGGTTTGCTCAACATAATTCTAAGTGGCGGAATGACTTCACGTTTATTCCATAATATCCGTGAAAAATACGGCTACGTTTATGAAGTATATTCGTTTTCCGATCTGTTTCTGAAGGAAGGACTGTTTGGGATTTATGCCGGCGTTGAGAAAAATCGTCTGAGGACGATTGTGGATAAAATTTACAGTGAAATGTCGGCGCTTAACCGCAAATCAATTCCAGCTCGCGAATTGAAAAAAGCCAAACAGCAATCCAAAGGCGGACTGGTCTTGGCTATGGAAAATATGAATGCCCGAATGAGCAATCTGGCCAAGATGGAAATTTATGAAAAACGGATTTTTACGGTGGCTGAACTTCTTGAAATAATCGATATGATTACCACTGATGAGTTGCAGGAACTAGCTCGCTATCTGTTCGATCCGGATGTTTACGTCGAAACAATCATTCAACCGGCAGAAGGATAAAATAATGCGACTGACTGTCATGTAAAACGTATCATGGGAGTTTAGTATATGTTCAAAAAGATTATCCCGGCTCAACGCACCCAAAAAGTGACTTATGCGATTCGCGACATTGTAATCAAAGCCAAACAACTTGAAGCCCGCGGCCAGAAAATTATCTATCTGAATATTGGTGATCCGCCGGTTTATGATTTTGAAACACCGCGCGCACTACGCCAGATTGTAATAGATAAAATATTGCATGCGAATGCCAATGTTAAATCAAATGTGTCAACCTATGCGGATTCTCTGGGGATTGCTGAAGCCCGGGAGGCTGTGGCGCATTATGCCGTTGAAAAGAAGGGAATCAAAGGGATTACGGCTGAAAATGTCTTTATAGCCAACGGAGCCTCGGAAGCTATTACATTGGCAATTGCGGCTTTAATCGATCCGGGTGATAACATCATGACGCCTTCGCCCGGTTATCCACTTTACAGCGGGCAGATTCCGGTCTATCACGGTGAATTGAATCCGTACTTGCTGAATGAATCGACCGGCTGGCAAATCGATTTCGAAGAACTCGAAAAGCGCGTCAATGCGCACACCCGGGCGATTGTGGTAATTAATCCCAACAATCCGACCGGAGCAATTTACAATCGCGAGAGTCTGTTGAATATCATCAAATTCGCGCGCCGGCATAATCTGGTAATTTTTGCGGATGAGATTTACGATAAATTACTTATGGATAGCAAGACGCATACCTCGATCGCCGCATTATCGAAAGATGTGCCGGTGGTTACTTTCGGCGGTTTGAGTAAGAATTATATCATGCCGGGCTGGCGAGTCGGCTGGGCGATTTTTTACGATCCGTCGCAAGTCATGACCGATTACCGGAAAGCCATCGATAAACTCCTGCGCGCCCGACTTTGTGCGAATCATCCTCAACAATATATGGTTGCACCGGCGTTGAACGGCGACGATGCCCATTTACCGGAAGTTATCCGGAAATTGACGATCCGCCGCGACATCACTTATAACATGTTGAATGCAATCCCGGGGATATCCTGCATAAAGCCGGAAGCCGCTTTTTACGCATTTCCTAAAGTTCAACTTCCCGCGAACCTTTCTGATGAACAGTTTGTGCTTGAATTGCTTGAAGAAACAGGCGTACTGGTCGTTTATGGCAGTGGTTTCGGGCAGAAACCGGGAACTCATCATTTCCGGATAGTATTCCTGCCGGACGAAAATATTCTGAGCCAATCCTATACTTTGATTGGTGAATTTACTGAGCGTTTTTATCGCAAGTATAATTTCAAACCAGAGTAATTCGAGGATAAAGACATAAGCGAAATTCTTCCTTTGAAAAATCGAGTTTTGGTCTATCACAAAGTTGATGTCCGACCAGAGCTGGGTGCCGGATGTATTTCTCCGAAAAGGTTTAGCCAACAAATTGAACATTTACTGAATCGAGGCTTTGAATTCGGTACGCTTTACGACATTAGAAAAAATCAAAACAAAACTAAACTGATCGCTTTGACTTTTGATGACGGCTATCAGAACGTTTTTCTTTATGCCTATCCGATTCTGAAAGAATTCGGCATTCCGGCAACTCTGTTTCTGATCACGAATTTCCTGGGTGCGCAAAATACCTGGGATGTCAACCTTGGTGGAATTAAATATCAACATCTGACTATTGATAACATTGCAAAATTGATTGATAACGGTTGGGAGATCGGCTCACACGGCGTTTCACACTGCATGTTAGCGGGAATGCCTACTTCTACGATAAGAGAGGAATTGCGCCTTTCAAAACAAACCTTAGAGCAACAGTTTATGACAGACGTGAGGTATTTTTGTACGCCTTTTGGCAAATTAAATCGTCAGATTATTTGCGAAGCACAATCCGCTGGTTATCAGGGTATATGCGGATTTTTCCCATTTAAATACTATAAAGAAAATCCACCTGATTTCATAATCCCGCGACTAGCCGTGTATTCATTTGATACTTTAAGAGCGCTGGAGAGAAAACTTGCCAACAACTGGCAGATACGTTTTGAGATAATTAAACAAAACGTCGTAAACTTCTGTGCCAACGGCACAGTTATCGTCCATAATTTGAAATAATTTAAAAATTTACTTGACATAAGCCTTTAATCTCAGTATACTATTAAAGTAATGGTTTAAATGGTTACAACTAAAGGTGTGATATGGAAAAACCAATAAAAAAACTTTACTACTCGATAGGAGAGGTTAGTGAAATTACCGGCTTGAAACAGTATGTTCTGCGGTACTGGGAAACGGAATTTCCATCACTGACACCATCAAAAAACCGGGCGGGTAATCGAACCTACCGCGAAAAAGATATTCAGTTGATCAGGTTTATAAAACACCTGCTTTATGAAAAACGCTTCACTATTGAAGGCGCTAAACAGAAACTGAAAGAAATTAAACCAGAGGACTGGCAAAAAGCCATAGAAACTGAAAATTGGAGTGAATTAGATGGCTCGACGCCAGAGACATCTGATGTCAGCACAGTTTTGCATGAAGTCAAAAAGGGGTTGACGGATTTACTGAATATTCTGAATAGTTGGTAAAGCGATTTTTCGTAGATATATATATCCTTAACTATTAAATTACGACCGTCTTTGACAATCGGAGCGTAGCGCAGTCCGGCTTAGCGCACCTGAATGGGGTTCAGGGGGTCGGAGGTTCGAATCCTCTCGCTCCGACAAATAAAAGTTACAATTACTGAATTTATCTCAAATGCAAATTTCTTCTTGATATATTTAGTTTTATTCCGAAATTTCATGCGAAATGGCAATCTTCGTAAAATATTGTACGGCTCAATACGAACGACAAAGACTGATCGAGGATTTAAAGATTATTCGCGATAAAGGCTATCAGGGAGTGTTTTTTTCACTGGCAAAATCTTACGTTTCCGATGATCAGAAAATGAAGTATTTTCCGGTCGCCCGGATGATTGAATTAGCCGGGCAAACCGGATTGAAAGTTGGAGTCATTATCGACTGTTTCCAAAACCCATTTTTATGGCATAAAGAAACCTTTACGGCGCCAGTCAATTATGCCGGCGCTACCTACAATCCTCGTAAACAATACCTGCCAATCTGTCCTAATAATCCCATAGGACTCGATTTTTACCATAGTTTGCTTGCTAAGGTGTACCGACTTGGATCGGTGGATTACTGCTTATTGGAAAATTTGAGGTTCCCGTTTTTCTGGCAGGAAGAGGACCTGGATGTTCAGCATCGGGTGCCGCCTTTTTGTTATTGTCCGTTCTGCGTGACTGAATTTTCATCGATGATAGGTGAAGTCGTGTCGTTTACCAGTCAGATTGTCGAGATGTTGCCCGATTGGCTGGAATGGCGTTCGGAGATCATTATGAATCTGGTACATGATGCGCGTGATGTACTGATGAAGAGGACTCAGCTCATCGTCACAACCCCACCGCTGGCTCTGATCGATTTGCCGTTTGCTACCGGGCAATTACCGCTGGCTTATGTCAATAACGGCTGTTTAATTGCACCCGTTTTGTATCATCGCACCAAGACCGGCAATTTGCTATGGATTGAAGATATGATCGATCAATATCGACTGGAATTTAAAATGAATAAACTTTTTCCTATTTTTAAAGTGTCTAACGAAGAAGAGCTTAAACAATATCTGGCAGTTAGTTCGATGGATCCTTTTGCCGGAGTCCTCGTAGATCGCTGGCAATCATTAAACGCGTCTTCATAAAGTTCAACCGGTTTGTTTGAGAAATATCATAATTATTTTTAGTTTGGATATCAATTGAACCGGTTTGTTTTTAATAAGTTTGCGGTTTTGTCTTGATAAATTCGCCATTGCCTTTTTAAAACTTGATTCGACAACTAAATAAGGTGGGAAGACCAGATTATATATGAAGCCTAACAAACAATTATTGATTGTACATTATAGTTTGCCGCCGGTCGTTGGCGGAGTGGAGAGCGCTCTGAAACCCATGGCGGAAGTATTTGCCAGAAATGGTTATCTGGTAACGATGTTGAGTGGGGCGGGCTCGGTCGTTGGACAAAACACAAAGACCAGTATCGTACCGGATTTGAATCCGGACAATCCGCATGTGCGCGAAACTCAGCGCGTATTGCGATTTGGCTCACTACCTGAATTTTACGAGTATCGGATGCAAAACCTGCAACGCCGGATCGAAGCCGAAATTGGCAATATAAACAATATCATTATTCATAATATAATGACCATGCCTTTCAATCTGATGGCTACTGAAGCTTTCTGGAATTATATCATAAAATACCCGGATAAAAATTATTATATCTGGACTCATGACCTGGCCTGGTTGATGGATGAACACAAACCTAATTTGTTCGACCGTCGTCCCTGGTCATTGCTAAAAACAGCCCTGCCGAATGTCACATATATTGCTATTTCCGAATTTCGCAAACGGCAGATGGCCGAATTATTTAATATTCCGCGTCGTAAGATCCTCGTCGTGCCCAACACGATAAAATATCAGGATTTTTTCAAATTCGAACCGGCGACTACGACGATTACCGAAGATATTAAAATTTTTAAACGATATCCGATAATATTAATTCCGGCGCGAATTATTAAGCGTAAGAATGTCGAACGCAGTATCCGGGTAATCGCCACTCTGCGAAACACCTGGCCGAACCTGCTCGGAATCATTACCGGCGCGCCTGAAAAGGAAAATGGTGCGTTGACCGAATACTCCGCCAGCCTCTATAATCTCATTCAGGAAAATGATCTATCCGGAAATCTGCTATTTTTAAGTGATCTTTTCGAGCGTCTGGGGATTGCACCTGAAAAGAATCGTGAGGTTGTCAGGGATCTCTATTTCATCAGTAATTTGGTGATGTATCTCAGCACCGACGAAGGATTTGGTTTGCCGATTCTGGAAGCGGGAATCGCGCGCACACCGCTGGCATTGAGTCAGATTCCGGTTTTCTGGGAAGTTGCTCAGGACGGAGTTTTGTATTTACCCCTGGACGAAAGTCCGGCATACAATGCCAACCGTGTCATAAAACTCCTGACTGAAACTCAACCGCGCAGTGATGTTTTATTTAAGAAAATTATTGAAAAAAATAACTGGGATAATCTCTGGGAAAGTCATCTCAAATCAATTTTCAATGATTGAGAGAGTGGAGGCGGAGGGAATTGAACCCTCGTCCGAAAAAGAGAACCGCAGAATCGCTACGTGCGTAGTCCGTTGATGGATCTTACTTTTACCGCGCCAGCGAACAAACTTGGCAAAAGCCAGTTTGCTGTTTTTAATTCCGTTTACACAAACCGATAAACGAAACGAGCCCGCCTTATCGACGCCCTGCACCAGCCCGCAGGCGAGACCGATGCAGAACGGTCACTTACTTAAGCGTAAGCGACAGTGCCAAACGAATTGGCATTTCAGGTTTTCAGGTTTATTAACGTGGCCCTCCTGAAAACCACGGCACGCTATTCGGCAGATCTTCAATCCCGTCGAATCCATTCGCCCCCGTCAAAGAACGTCCAAAATTACACAAAAACATTCGCATAAACAAATCGCGCTCCAGTATAATTATGGAAAATTATCGCGGTATTTATAGGTTAATATTCTTAAATTCCACAAAATTTTTGACGTTTGGATGCAGGATAGATTAGGAGCAAAAGAGCAATGAAATTGAAGACGTTCAAGAAGGGCGTTCATCCGGCTGAGTATAAACAATTAAGTGAAAATAAAATCATTGAACAACTGCCCTTACCGGGCGAAGTTTATATCCCGTTACAGCAACATATCGGTGCGGCTTGTGTCCCGATAGTTGAAAAAGGCATGGAAGTCAAGACCGGTCAACTGATCGGCAAGAGTGGTGGATTTGTGTCCAGCACCGTCCATGCCTCGATCACCGGTAAAATTAAAGCAATCGAGAAAATGCCGCATCCGTTGGGAATTAATACTCTCATGATCCAGATCGTCGGCGACGGTCGTGATGAATGCGAAAATTCTCTGAATTCAATTCCTGACTGGGAAAACTTATCCGCCGCCCAAATTAATGAAATAGTACTAAATGCCGGCATAGTCGGTATGGGCGGAGCGGCTTTTCCGACTCAAGTCAAATTAAGTCCACCGAAGAACAAAACGATTGATACATTTATCCTGAATGGATGTGAATGTGAACCGTATCTGACTGCGGATCATCGCCTGATGGTCGAACATACCGAAGGGGTTGTACTTGGTGTAAGGATTCTGATGAAAGCGTTGGGCGTCAACCGCGCGGTTATCGGCATCGAGTCCAATAAACCGGACGCGATAGCGTTAATGACCAAAGCCACTGAAAAATACTGGGGCATTATAGTTCAACCTCTGGAAGTGAAATATCCGCAAGGAGCTGAGAAAATGCTGATCGACGCGGTGCTTAAACGCAAAGTCCCAGCCGGTGGTTTGCCGATGGATATCGGAGTCGTGGTCAACAATGTCGGAACCGCCTTTGCAGTCGCCGAAGCCATCACCAAACGCAAACCGCTGATCGAGCGCGTCGTGACTGTCACCGGGCCGGGAATCCGCGAACCCAAAAACGTGCTGGCGCGCATCGGGACGCCTTTTCAAAATTTGATCGAGTTCTGTGGCGGTCTGACCGATGATGCTGTCAAAGTTTTAATGGGCGGTCCAATGATGGGCGTGGCGCAGACCACTTTGTCTGTGCCGGTGGTAAAAGCCACCAGTGGAATCGTCTGCCTGACAGAAAAAATGATCTCAAAAGTGCAGGAATATCCCTGCATCAAATGCGGCGCCTGCATTCGCGCCTGCCCGATGAATTTGATCCCAACCAAATTGGCACGCCTGTCGCAATTTGAAAAATGGGATGAAGCCAATCAATATGGGATTGCCAATTGTATCGAATGCGGCTCGTGCGCCTTCGTCTGTCCGGCCGCAATACCTCTGGTGCATCACATTCGAGTCGGCAAAATCAGAGTAGCCGAAGTGCGTCGTAAACAAACTGATACCCATAACTAATTTAGAGTTGATTTGTAACCTGAAAAGGTACAGAACTAATATAGGAAAATTAAAGAATGGAGAATGAACAGAATAGCGGAGCCGTAGAATCGCCGAAAAGCACACCCGAAAAACCAACTCCGGCGCCCGTTGCAAAAGAGGCGGAGAAGCGACACTTTATTCTGACTTCTTCGCCGCACGTTAAAACACCCGCGCGGGTTCCGCTGATTATGTGGTTGGTGATAACGACCCTGTTACCGACGGTTGGTTTCAGTGTTTACAATTTTGGTGTACGACCATTGATAGTGATCGTGACAGCGATACTTAGCGCCATGGTCGCCGAGGAATTTGTCAATCTGATCAGACATCGCAAAATGACGATCGGAGACGGTAGCGCGGCTTTAACTGGTTTATTACTGGCATTGACCTTGCCGCCCAGCCTGCCGCTCAGCATGGTTGTTATCGGGGCGGCTTTTGCTATCATTGTCGGCAAGCAGATTTTCGGTGGACTTGGGTACAACATTTTTAATCCGGCTTTACTCGGGCGTGCATTCCTACAAACCAGTTTCCCGATTGCGATGACGACCTGGACGATTCCGCGTACGATCGATGCCATTACGACCGCCACACCGCTGGGCTCGTTCAAATTCGAGAAAATATTGACTCCATATATCGAGCTTTTCATTGGTAAAGTCGGCGGTTGTATCGGCGAAACGAGCGCGCTGGCGCTCCTGATTGGAGGATTGATTCTGGCGCTAATGCGTATCATCAACTGGCGTATCCCACTCAGTTATCTGGGAACGGTTGTAATTTTCAGCGGGATTCTGTGGCTCATTGATCCGGCTCAGTATCCTGATCCGATCTTTCATCTGTTTTCAGGCGGTTTAATGCTCGGTGCTTTTTTCATGGCGACCGATATGGTCACTTCACCGGTCACGAACGTCGGCGCCTGGATTTTTGGAATTGGAGCCGGCATTTTACTTGTAATAATTCGCCAATTCGGCGGTCTACCGGAAGGCGTAATGTATTCGATTCTGTTAATGAACGGTTTGGTGCCACTGATAAATCGGTACACACGCCCGCAATATTTTGGAGAGGTAAAGAAATGAATAAGTCATTAAAATTAGTCGTAGTTCTAACCGGAACTGCTCTGTTGTCGGGATTAATCTTAGCCGCTTTAAATATCTATACGGCGCCGCGCATTGAGTTGAATGCCAACAAAGTGCTTTCGGAAGCCGTCGGTTACGTCATGCCCGCCAAAAAAACCTGCGATGTCAAGGTAATTAACGACGTAACTTTTTATATCGGCAAAGATGATAAAGGTCAGGTTATCGGAGTGGCTTTTGTCGCGGAAGGTGATGGATTCCAGAGCCGTCTGCGCATTCTGGTCGGTATGGATCCGGATTTAACTAAAATTATCAATATAAAAATCCTCGCACAGGCAGAGACTCCCGGACTCGGAACGAAAATTGAAACCGATCCAACCAATAAAACTGACGCTTTATGGTTTCATAAACAATTCAGCGATTTGCCGGTCGGAGCGGCGATCACGGTTGTAAAAGGGAAAGAAGCCGATAAAAGCAAATTGCAGATTCAGGCAATCACCGGAGCGACGATAACATCGAAAGCGGTGGCTGATATTATTAACACCGCGATCGAAAAGAACCGGGCGATTTATTTGAAAAAGGTGAAATAAAATGGCAAAGTCAAATGTGACCCTCACCAGCGAATTTCTCAAGGGGCTCTGGAAGGAGAATCCGATCCTGCGCATGGTCTTGGGCCTTTGTCCAACACTCGCTGTAACCACTTCGGCAATCAATGGTCTGTCAATGGGGCTGGCGGTAATTTTTACATTGGTGATGTCGAGCCTGATTATTTCACTGGTGCGAAAAATTATTCCCAACGAAGTCCGGATTGCGACTTTTATTGTTGTGATTGCGACTTTCGTGACCGTGGCGGATCGAACGATTGCGGCTTTTTATCCTGAGATCAGCAAAGCCTTGGGTCCGTTCATTCCATTGATCGTTGTGAATTGCATTGTATTGGCGCGCCAGGAAGCCTTTGCCTCGAAAAATCCGGTCGGTCGCGCGGTTATTGATGCGCTCGGCATGAGTTTTGGTTTTACCTTAGTTCTGCTGGTGATGGGTTCGTTCCGCGAATTGATCGGTAACGGCACCGTGTTTGCCCGGCAGATTATGCCGTTGTCATTTACGCCGTGGATGGCAATTGCCCTGCAACCGGGCGCCTTCCTGACACTCGGCTTTCTGATCGGTCTGGCCAATTGGATTAATGCAAAAGGGAAGAAGATATGAATCTTATATTGATATTTATTTCAGCCGCGATTATCAACAATTATGTGCTGGTATCATTTCTGGGAATTTGCCCTTTTATCGGGGTTTCGAAAAAATTAGGTTCGGCGGTCAGCATGGGAATGGCGACGACCTTTGTAATGACGATCACGGCGGCGGTAGCCTGGCTTCTCAATAAGTATATTTTAGTCGGATTGCATCTTGAATTTTTACAAATTGTCTCATTCATATTAGTGATCGCTTCGCTGGTGCAATTAGTCGAGATGTTTATAAAAAAGGTCAGCCGTCCGCTTTATGATACGCTGGGTATTTTCCTGCCGCTTATCACGACTAACTGCGCTATTCTGGGGCTGGCGCTCTTCCTGGTAATGAAGCAATATAATTTTACCGAAAGCATTGTGTTTGGTTTTGCTTCCGGCGTTGGTTTTACGCTGGCGCTGGTCATTATGGCTGGTATAAGGGAAGAACTGGAACTGGCGGAAGTGCCTCAACCTTTCAGAGGAGCGCCGATTACATTGATCGTCGCCGGCTGTCTGGCGCTGGCATTTATGGGATTTTCCGGATTAATTTAATTTCAGATAGGTATTGCAAATGAATTCTACCTCGTTTTTATACAGTCTGCTGAGCATGGGCGGGATTGGTTTATTCTTTGCGCTATTGATCGCGCTCGCCAATAAGAAACTGCATGTTGAAGAGGATCCAAAAATCGGATTGATCGCAGAGTGCCTGCCGGGCGCCAATTGCGGCAGTTGCGGCTATGCCGGCTGTAATAACTTTGCCGAAGCATTAGCTGGTGGCAAATCGCAGGTTTCCGGTTGTCCGGTATGCAGTCCATCTGCCCGTGAAGAGATTGCCCGGATTCTGGGAGTCAATGTCGAAACCGGCGAGCGCCGGGTTGCGGTGGTTTTTTGTCAGGGTGGCGATGGGATAGCAACTAAAAAGGCCGAATATAGTGGAATTAAAACCTGTTTCGCGGCTAATCTGGTTGGTGGTGGCGAACGCGCCTGCAGTTATGGTTGTATCGGGCTGGGAGATTGTGTTGCGGCCTGTCCGTTCGATGCTATTCATATGAATGAAAAGAATCTGCCGGTCGTTGACCGCGCCAAATGCACCGGTTGCGGCAATTGCGTCACGGCTTGTCCGCGCGGCGTCATTGAACTGCATCCGATCAGCCACCATGTTTTTGTGCTCTGTAAGAATCGCGATTCCGGCAAAGTAGCCCGCTCGGTTTGTAAACACGCCTGCATCGGCTGTCTGTTATGCGAGAAAGCCGTCAACGGTCAGGGTTTTAAAGTCAGTGATAATTTAGCCAGTGTGGATCACGCGGTCTATACCAAGGAACTGGTTCTGCCAACTGAAAAATGCCCGACTAAAGCTATCGTAGTCATTGGTACGAAGGATGAAAAATAGCGATCAATATTTCAAGAATGATTGTGAAACGGCAACTGTCGTTGATCTTCAGGAAAATTGGGCAGTCGTCGAGTTAGATGAAAAGGGCGCCTGTCATAATTGTGGTGCAAAGATGCTCTGCCGTCCGAACGGTAGTGGCAAACGAATCCTGAGAATATCGAACACGATCAACGCCAATATCGGCGATCAGGTATTGATTGAACAAATCGGCGCAAATCAGCTGAAATTGACTTTGATTCAATATGGTTTACCGCTGATTGGTTTTCTGGCTGGAGTACTGTTAACCGGGCGTTTTATCAAAGATAGCATTCTGGGAGTTCCGGTTGAAATTATCCAAATGTTTTGTGGCATTCTGGTAGTTATTTTAAGCGGATTTGGGATTTATTTCTGGAGCAAACGTAAGGCTAAAAGGGGATTCTATGTCTTTCGTTTGCGTGAGATTCTAAATTCAACGAGAAAATAAATAGGCACGAATGGGAATGAGATTCGGTTTTAAATTTTTCATTTTGCATTTTTCATTTTGCATTTTCCTACTGTCAGCTTGTCAACCTATAGATGAGTTAATCAAGGCGCAATCGACTCGTTTCGCTATGGGGACGGTGATCGAAATTACGGTTTTGGATACGACCGAGGCGGAGGCCAACGCGGCTCTCGAAGCCGGATTTGCCGAGATAAATCGGATTTCCGATCAGTTCTGGGAAGGCAATCCACAAGGTCCGATCTACGCATTTAACCATCGAACAGTCGATGCGGTTGCCATGCCGCGTGAAATTCTGGAGTTAATTGCACGTAGTATAAATTATTCTGAAAAACTCAGTAGCGCATTCGACATTACGATCGGAACGATTCTTCCGCTCTATAAATTTAAAGGCGATTCGCTGAGACCACCGGATAATGCCCGGCTGAAAGCTCGATTATCATTCATCGATTACCGGACCTTGAAAATAGATTGGAAAAAAGAACAGCTCTTTGCACAACAGCGCCAAACGATGATCGGAATGGGAGCGGTTGCCAAAGGCTATGGCGTCGATAAAGCCGTCGAAGCCATAGCCAAGCACAACGTTGCCGGGGCGCTGGTCAACGCCGGTGGCGATTTGCGGGTTTTACCAAGGCAGGACGGCCGCAAATGGCGAGTTGGCATTCAGGATCCGCGCCAGACCGAAAATATCTTGTATGTTATCGAAGTCGACAGTGGAGCAGTTGTAACCTCCGGCGATTATCAGAAGTTTTTTATGTATAATAACAAGCGCGTTCACCACTTGCTCAATCCGCGTACCGGTCAACCGGCTGAGCTGTGCCAGTCCGTCACGGTGATCGCACCCAGCGCGGAACAGGCAGACGCTATGGCTACCGGTCTGTTTGTACTGGGAACCGCTGAAGGTCGGAAAGCATTGGAGAAATTTCCAGGTTGCGAAGTCCTCTGGATCTGCTCAGACGGACAAGTGATGCAATCCGCTGGTTTTGGAAAATATTTGGTTAAGCTGTAGTCGATCGATCAAGGTTTGATTACAATTAATGGTCATTGGCGGCTGTCGCAGTGTCATACGAGAATAACTTGGTTGCAGATATTGATTCGCTATAAAATTTGATAATAGCAACCTACAACCTGCAATCTACAATTACTCATTTAAAGTAGTCGGTAGTCATTTATTGTTAACCTATTTCAGGACGACACAGTCCGACCTTAAAGATAATTATTCTTTCATTTTAACGATTTTTACATAAATTCCGCCTCGTCATATTGAAATATTTATACTGAATATTATATGGAGAAAAGAATGAAGGTAATAAACTTGAAAATCAAGATATTATTGACATTGTGTAGTGTCTTTATCATCGCACTAAATGCCGATAATGTCGTATTGAATGAGAAGGAAACAGGCGACCAGCCCCAATGGAAACAAAACCTGAAGATCAAAGGTGATTTCCGCTATCGCAATGATTGGAAAAAATTTGACTCCGATAACGTTGCCCGAGTGCGCCAGCGG
>Ga0265293_10009968_pt1 | contig 13443 bp, 14 predicted proteins | sample Munlanlewell138R_FD_192505 | JGI IMG/M metagenome (GOLD analysis project Ga0265293, IMG submission 192505) | Leachate microbial communities from a municipal landfill in Southern Ontario, Canada - Leachate well 138R | ecosystem: Engineered > Solid waste > Landfill > Unclassified | place: Canada...
CGTGAATCCTCGTTCGGGAATCGACACAGTATCTGTGCAAAGCGGTGCTTTGCACCTGGAAGATTCTGTGCCCCTCAGATCCACTCCCTCCGGTCGTGAATCTTCGTTCGGGAATCGACACAGTATCTGTGCAAAGCGGTGCTTTGCACCTGGAAGATTCTGTGCCCCTCAGATCCACTCCCTCCGGTCGTGAATCCTCGTTCGGGAATCGACACAGTATCTGTGCAAAGCGGTGCTTTGCACCTGGAAGATTCTGTGCCCCTCAGATCCACTCCCTCCGGTCGTGAATCTTCGTTCGGGAATCGACACAGTATCGGTGCAAAGCGGTGCTTTGCACCTCTCAGGCTTGCCGCCATCGGATGGTGTCAACCTGAAAGGGAATCAAAAGAAGAACGCTCCTGCCCGAACTATGTCCAGACAGGAGCGCCCTAGCAGCACGCCTACTTACGGATGTTCAACTGTGAACTGGCGGCTTCGTTCTTTATCCGCTTTGCTGCCTTCTTTTCTTTCGCAGTCGAAGCGGCGGGTTTCTTTGCGGCCTTCTGGCCTCGATCTTTGGCCATGTGGTTGGCCCTCGTTTCCGGGTGATGGTACCCGGTGCTGACAGTACCCCATTAGATTGCGTAACGAACGCTACTGGGAAGGAATCATGACCGAGATTCGGATACTGACCGTGCGTCAGCAGTGGGCGTATGAATCTAACTATCGCCTTGAGCTCGCGCCGCTCCTACTGCCGCTGGTGTCACCCCACAGGCGGGCGGCTCACTCAGTGCGTCGAACTCGAACGATCTGGTAGACGCTGGTAATGAAGACGATCGGCCCGCAGACCACGCCGACCCAGATCGACACCGAGGAAGTGCCTGTCACGAGGTCGATGATTGAGAGAACCGCGAGCACGAGGGCGATCACGGCGACGAAGGTTTGCAGCAGGATGAAGTTCTTGGGGTTTCGGGGAGTGATCAGGACTGCACAGCCTATCGGGGTGGTCAGTCTGGCTGCGAGAAGCAGATCGCGGAGGCGGCGGGCAATTCAAATCGATGAAGCTTGGGATCTCATTGGGCGCACCGTCTCAACGATTAGCCTTACAGAAGCGGCGGATCGGACCGTCTCGGCCCTACTGGCGAAGGCCTGCGCCTCGTGATCAAGACCAGCGCTCCGGTCGTGGCTCGTGACTCGTGGCATAGCTCGTGGATTAGGCGGGGAAGACCCTCTCCAGCCACCGGCTGAACGTCTCCGTGCCGAGCCGTGCATCTGACCCCGGCAGCAGCGAGCCATCGCGCTGAGCCCGACCGAACGCACCGCCCATATTGATCGGAATCACGAAGCGCCCCGCCCCGCTTGCTCGGGCGAAGCCTCGCACCATGTCGACGAGGGCTTCCTCGCGCGGCCCACCTAGATCGGCCGCGCGGCCCGCGGGGGCGGCCTCCGCGAGATCGACGAGGTGAGCGCCGACCTCCCTGACCGCGACGGGCTGTGTGCGCATGCGCGGGCTGAAATGCAGCGGCCCACGGGTGCCCATCCGCCACACCTGCGCGGCGAACTCGTGGAACTGCGTGGTCCGGGCGATCGTGAAGGGGGTGCCGCTGCGTTCCGCGGCTTGCTCCTGCGCGAGTTTTCCGGCGTACAGCGGGTGCCCGGCGGCGCGGTCGCAGTTCACGATCGACAGCACGACAAGATGGGGCGGATTCGCCTTCGTGAGTGTGCGGACGACGGCCGAGTGGAACTCGGTTGGATCGTCCGCCGGGCTCACACCGGACGCGTCGATGACGGCGTCCACATCGTCGAGCGCCGAGCTCACCCCCGTGCCGGCGACGAGGTCGATCCCTGCGGAACGCGCCAGCACGACGACCTCGTGTCCGCGCTCTCTCGCCGAAAGCGCCGCCTGCGCTCCCGCCTGGCCCGTGCCGCCCGCGATCGCGATCCTCATGGCTCCACTTTAGACTCCGCGCGCGGGGCGCGGTTCTGGCGGACGGCTGCCGAGGGTTGCGACCTCTGCCGTCGATTGCGTGGCAGGTTGACGCCGCAATTGACGGCAGAGGTCGCAATGGTCGATCAGGGATCAATCAGCGGGTCCCGGTCCAGAGCAGGCCGAGGCTGACAGCCGTTCGCACTTGCGCCAGAGACAGCCCCAGCGGCCGTAGCATCGACACCCCGATACGTTGACCTGCATGAGCCCGGGTGCCAGGGTGGAGTCGAGGGGGCCCACCGTGCACGAGTACGCGTTCGTCAGCATTTCCGTCAAGCGTCACCGCGAAGGCGCGGTGCCCGAGACCGACTACCGTGACGTGATCCACGAACGGGCCGCCGACGGCTGGGTGTTCGTGCAGGCGATCCTGCTCGAATCCCACGTCCCGCCTCGACTTGACCTCGTGTTCACGCGAAAGAAGGCTCGATGAAACATCCGCTCCGTCTCCTGCAAGCGTTCACGCTGTTCTCAGCCGGACTGTACGGGCTCTTCGTGTTCATAGGCAATCTCATGGACTACGACTCGAACTACCAGTTCGTGAAGCACGTCCTCTCAATGGACACGACATTCGAGGGCAACGCGCTGATGTGGCGGTCCGTCACCGAACCGTGGGCGTGGACGGTCGGCTATATCGGCATCATCATCGCGGAGGGTGTGTTCGCCGCCCTCGGGCTTATCGGGGGCATCCGGCTGTTCAAGCTCCGTAGCGCTTCGACTACTCGCTACGATCGCGCGCGTGGGTGGGGGTACGGTGCGTACGCACTCGGGCTTGCCATCTGGTTCATCGGCTTCATCGTGATCGGCTCCGAGTGGTTCGCGATGTGGCAGTCGAGCAGTTGGAACGGCAAGGACACGGCGATGCCGCTCGCGATCCTCTGGACCGGCTTCGCCGTGCTCTTGGCGATGAACTCGCCCCTGACGGCGGAGTCTCGCGATTCGACGGAAGAGACGGAAGAGAAGGAAGAGTAAAGAAGAAGTCACGCATCAAGGGCTCCGAGCGATCCCTCAGAGCAGGTCAGGCGGCATGCTGAGCGCCGGAGGACTTCGCGAGCGTCGTGCGGAGTTGCTGGAGGAGATCGCGCGTGCGGGTGAACTCTGCGGGGCTGAGACCTGTCGCCGCCTCGACTCCGGTGCGTACCTCGGCGGCACGCTGCTCGAGGTCGGCTCCCGCCTCCGTGCAGAAGATGCGCACAGCCCGGCCGTCAACGCCACCGCGCACTTTCTTGATCCAGCCGTTTGCCGCGAGGCGAGACAGGAGGGGGGAGATGGTGCCGGAATCGAGGGCGAGGGCTTCGCACAGCTCGGTCACGGTGCGCCCGCCTTGCTCCCACACCGCAAGCATGGTGGCGTACTGCGGGTAGGTGAGCCCGAGAGCGCTGAGGCCATCACGGTAGGCGCCCGAAACGGCGCGGGAAGCGGCGTAGAGCTGAAAGCACAGTTGGTCCTCCAGTGCTGCAGGGGTGATGCTCTCGCTCATGGTCCCTCATCATCTCACGTGATGCCGTGCGCCTCGACAACATCCCTGCTGATATCTGGGCGGGCGAAAACTCAGGTTGTGTGCAACTATATTGTACACAACCTATCTCTTGACCGGAGGTTCATCATGGCAGACCCGTGGCTCACCACCCTCATCACGGACACCCCGGAGGAGGGGTTTCACCTGGCAGTGAAGATCTCCCGCATGGGGGTGAAAACAACTCAGCCCGACGTTGACGTGTTGCATCGGCTGCGTCCGGAGTATGCCGAGAACGCAGACAGCCTCACCGCGGCCTCACAGGTCGTAGCGCTAAATTTTCAGACCGTCGCGGCGGCGAACAACTACTGGCGCGCACCGCATGTGGGGGCTTAGGGATCGGCAAGCGTGAACTCCCCGGTGGAGGGTTCGGGGCCGAACGGTCCGAACCCGAAACCGTCCGGGTCCTCAACGCCGAACAGGATCTCCGTCGGCGGCCCGAACCAGCCGCCCTCGCACCCGCGGAACTCGAGGAAGTAGTGCCCGCCTGACTCGAGGAGCAGCCGCTGCACCGCGATCCCTGCACCGTCGAGCACAACCGTTTCGCTCTGGCCCGTCCACACGGACGTGACGCACACGGCGCTGTTCGGCGGCCCATCGATACGGAAGACGATGCCGGTGGTCGTGGCTTCCTCGAGGGGGAGCAGTTCGAACGGGTCGAGTGACTCGAACCCGGTCACGGCCGGCGCCGTGACACGGAAGGCCCCGGTGGTGGCAGGAGAGACGTGCTCGTCGGTGTACGCCCACACCCGGTAGTCGTACGTGCACGCGCTGCTCGCGAGCAGCGGCCGGAAGTCGAATGCCCACTGCCCGCTCGCGTCGACAGGGATCCCGTGGCGCTCCTGGGTGGAGTATGAGCAGGGGTCTCCGGGGCCCGCACCCTCTGTGGTGCGCCGCTCGAACTCGATCGCGACGGCCGAGCCCATCGGAGCCGTGCCCGGCGGCGCGGGGCGAGGGCGTGCCGGGAACTCGCGCACGAGCACCTCGACCGTGTCGCCGAAGGTGGTTGTGGTGAGTGCGGGGTCCGCGATCCCTCGACCGACAATGGGGCTGGCAGGTGAAGGCGAGGTCTCAGCCTCACTCGGTGCCCCGCCGCTGTCACCGGTGGACCCCTCGCCAGCTAAGCCAGCGTCCACTTTAATCTCGGCTTCGCTGCTCCACGGCCGCGAGCCGGAGGTTGAGTCTGCCGCCGATTTGGTCGCGTCGCTAACGGCTGTGCCGGGTGCTCCAACCGTGTTCACGATCGCGAGTCCGCCGACGAGAATCGCGCTGATTCCGGCCGCAACTGCGATGCCCGATCCTATGCCGCCCGCACCGCCCAGTCCGCCGAACCCACCGAGGGCCGCTGCAGCGGCCGCCGTTCCCGCGGCGGTCAGCGGCACCTGTGACGCGGCCGGAAGTACGACGCCGAGACCCACGAAGCCCGTGGCGACGAGCGTCTTTCCGTGCATGCGCGCATGGGTTCCCGAGAGTTCGTCGGCGACTACGGCGCACTCCGCGCAGTGTTGCAGATGCGCGGAGATTTCCGGCGCTGGAGGGTCCAAGCGGCGATCGATGGCGAGGCGAGGCAGCTCGCCGGCGACGTGCTCGGGGTGCTCTCGAAGTGAAGCGGGAACGAGTTGGGTGAGCCACTGGAGTTGCAGACCCTGCCTGGCGCGACGGTAGAGCGCGGTCACGGCGCTCGGTTTGATCCCGAGTTCTGCGGCGATGTCTGGCCGGCGCATCTCGTCGACTTCGGTGAGCCAGAGGACGCGCTGCCAACGGGGAGGGAGCGACTGGAACGCGTCGAGTACGGCGGCCGCACGTTCACGATCCTCGACCGTGCTTAGCCCGTCGACCTCATCGACAGTGTCGAGGTCCTCCTCGGTGAGTACGATCGCGTCGGCTTTCGACCAGCGCATGGCGAGGTTTCGCATCGTGGTGAAGAGGTAGGCACGGAAGGCTTCCTCCGGCCCGTTGCCGGATTCGGTGATTTGCCGGTAGACCGCGAGGAATGATTCTGAGGCGAGATCGTCGGCGCGGCCCGGTGCGAGGCGACGCCCAAGCCTGAGCGCGGCGTTGATGTGCCGGCGCCACAGCTCCGTGTACGCCTCGGTTTCGCCGTCCCTGAGTTTTGCGATCAGTGCTGCGTCACTGCACTCGGCGTGCGGCGCTGTCCATTCCACGGTTCCCCAAACCCCTCCCCGACCTCAGACGTCGTCGCGCGACGCATGTCGTGTCGACACAATGATCCCTCGTCGGGAGAGAGTCAGGGTGCCGCGCAAAGCAACGCGGTTCCCGATACGAAGGCCGAATCTCTCATGCGGCTCCCAGGCTGAGGCGGGTGTGGAAGCGGAAAGGGCCGCCACGACCGTGTGGTCGGGCGGCCCTGCTGCGGGGCGAGGGATCCCTCGAACTGACGACGTTCTAGATCTTTTCCGCCGGCTCGAGCATGTGCTTCGCGAAGTACTCCGAGACCTCTTCCCGAGCGTCGAGCGGGAAGACGCCCGCGACGTACTGGTCGGGTCGCACGACGACGATCGCGCCGTCACGGCTGATCTCGCGCTCGGCGAAGATGTCGCGGCCGTGACCCGAGGCGAAGATCTGGTTGATGTCGATGAGCCCGAACGGAACCTTGACGGGTTTGAACGCGTCGGGAACGTCGGTGTGTTCGACCTCGGTGTAGTCCTGTTGGTAGATGACCTTGGTGTCGAAGATCGCATCCTCGTCGCCGCCCGCCGGGGTGTACCGCTTCCAGGGGGAGGCCTCGTCCGTGCGCCACCAGTTCGCGAACTCCGCGGTGGGGGTGCCGTCGAGCGCGGGGGCTGCGGCATCGGCGAAGACGTAGACGCGCCAGCGCCCGTCGGCCTCGTGCAGGTGGCCGAGGTGCTGCCAGCGGTTGTCGGCCCGCCGGATGACCTCCGCCGACTTGAAGCGCTTGCCGACGGGGTAACCGGTCGCGAGCGCCTGGTGCTTGGTGCCGGTCGTGATGAGCGACTCCGTGTACTCGGTCATGAAACCGGCCGGAAACTCGAAGGTCGAGACGTAGTAGCGTTCGAGCTCATCGGGATCCTCCCAGGAGTCGGCGGGGCGGGCCATCATCGTCGACCATTCCTTGTCGAAGTCGATGAGGTTCTGTGCGACGACGCTGCGCTCTTCCGCGTAGGTCGACAGCAGTGACTCGGGGGAGCGGCCCTCGAGCACGGAGGCGAGCTTCCAGCCGAGGTTGAACCCGTCTTGGATCGACACGTTCATGCCCTGGCCGGCCTTCGCGGAGTGGGTGTGGCAGGCGTCACCCATGATGAACGCGTGCGGGGCCTGCTGGCCGCGGAGTTCCGCGGGCACGTCGTCGAAGCCGGTAGCGATGCGGTGCGCAACCTCGTACACTGACGACCAGACGACCTCGCGCACGTCGATCGAGTAGGGCTTGATGATCGCGTTGACCTTGTCGATCATCGTCTGCACCGAGGTCTTGCGCACCTCGCCGTGGTCGTTCTCGTCGACCTCGCCGAGGTCGACGTAGATGCGGGACAGGTAGCCGCCCTCGCGGGGGATGAGCAGGATACTGCCCTCGTCGTGCGACTGGATGGAGCACTTCACCTGGAAGTCGGGGAAGTCGGTGTTGACCATCACGTCGAGCACGCCCCAGGCGTGCATGGAGGCTTCGCCCTCGAGCTTGTAGCCGAGCGAGTGGCGGACGGAGCTGCGTGCGCCGTCGCCGCCCACGAGGTACTTGGCGCGGACCGTGCGCTCCTCGCCGGCGCGGGGGCCGGTAACGTAGCGGATCTTCGCGGCGACCGGGTATTCGTGGTCGCGGTCGACCTCGAGATCGACGAACTCGACGCCGTAGTCGGGGGTGATGCGGCCGGGGGCGCGTTCGGCGTCGCGGAGGAAGTAGTCGAGAATGCGGGCCTGGTTCACGTAGATGTGGGGGAACTCGCTGATGCCGGTCGCGTCGTCAGCGGCGCGGGAGACGCGGACGATCTTCGAGGGATCCTCGGTGTCCGGCTTCCAGAAGCACATCTCGACGTTGCGGTAGGCCTCCTCAACGACCTCGCCGGCGAAGCCGAACGCCTGGAACGTTTCGACGGACCGTGCCTGGATGCCGTCGGCCTGGCCGACCTCGAGGCGGCCCGGCCGCACCTCGATGGCGCGAGCGTTGACCGAGGGGAAGCGCGAGAGCTGCGCGGTGACGGCGACAGCGGCGGGCCCCGTGCCGACGATGAGTACGTCCATTTCGTCGGGGATCTCGGCGGGGCGGTCGATGCCGTACCCTTCCGCGGGCTTGATGCGGGGGTCGTGGTCGACGTATCCGCGGTGGTGGATCTGCATTCCGTCACTCCTTGTTGTCGCCATAGTTGAGACAGTGTTGCAACTATAGGTACGATGGTAATCGCGCGGCGGCCCCGCCGCAAGCGCCCGGCCACGAAACGTCGACGGATGGAGACCGCAATGCACGCTACGGAGAAGCCCGCGGAGCGCGGTTCGCAGACCCTCGCGCGCGGCCTGCGCGCGCTCACGATCATCGGCGAGTCGGCGGCACCCATCGGGGTCGCCGAGCTTGCGGGGCGGCTCGGCATCCACCGCTCCATGGCCTACCGGATGGTCAGCACCCTCGAGCAGCACGGCTTCGTCGAGCGCCTCCCCTCGGGAGAACTCGAGCTCGGAGCGCGGCTCGCGTCGCTTGCACGCGGAGCCGTCGGTACGCTGCAGGCAGCCGCGGCGCCAGCGCTCGCCGCCGTCGCCGACGAGCTCGGTATGACGGCGTTCCTCGTCGTGCACGACGGCGAGTCCGCCGTCACCGTGAGCAACGCCGAGCCGCGGCACGCGGATGCGACGGTCGCGCAGCGGCCTGGCCTCCGCCACGCGATTGGGCAGGGCGCACCGGGTCGGGTCATCCGCTCGCAGCTGCAGCCCGAGGAGTTTCCGCCGCAGCGGTACGAGCGGAGCCGTGACGAGGTGCTGCGGGGGCTCTCGTCGATTGCCGTGCCGCTGAGCCTACCGCGCGGTCGCGCCGCCGCGATCGCCGTGCTGTATCCGCCCACCGCGCTCGACGAGGATCACGTGGCCGACGTGCTCGTCGCCGCGGCCACACGGATATCGGCGGCGATGCGCTGACGATCGGCAGCGACGTGCTAGCTGCGCTTGGCCGCGACGCGTTAGGGCTTCACTCCGCGAGGATCGCGGTGAGGTCGCAGTGCACGAGCGCGCCACCGTCGAGCTCCGCCGCGAGCACCTGACGCGCCGGCATGTGCGCCGGGTCGGGGAACATCGCGGTCCACTCGCGGTTGAGCGCCGCGCGGTCGCGGTAGTCGCGCAGGTGGAAGGTCATCTTCAGGATTTCGTCGGTCGAGCCGCCGGCCGCAGCCATGAGCGCGCGGACGTGCCCGAAGATGTTCGCGCACTGGGCGTCGAGCGTTTCCGGCATCTCGCGCGTGACGCTGTCGCGGCCCGTGATCACGCCGGAGGCGAGGTGCGGGCCTATCCGGCTCGCGACCGGGATCGGGTTCGCGTGTTCGAAACCGGGCAGATTGATGCTGATGCGGCGCGGCACGGCGTGCTCCTCGGATCGGGTGGATGGGGTCCGCGGGATCCCTCAGGGACGGATCCGGCGCAGGATACGAGCGAGTGTAGCGTCCTCCGCAGCGCCGAGCCGGGCGAGCACGAGCGCGCGCAGCGGCGGAATCGCGGGCGTGATCTCTCGGACGTTGACCTCAAACCGATCAAGGCTCGCACGGTCGGGGTCCGGCAGGATCGCCGCGGCGAGCCCGGCTTCGATGAGCGGCAGGCTCGTCTGGATCGTTTCGACGGTCCGCACCGAGGCCGGCGTGACCCCGTGCGAGACGAGCGCCTGGTCGACGGCCTCGGGCAGGCTCGGGACGGCAGCGGTGCGGTGGGGGAGCACGAGCTGCAGGCTCTCGAACGCGGTAAGGGGCAAGGGATCGGGTGCGTCGCGCGCATCGGGCGGCAACACCGCGACGAGCGGGATCGGGCCCCAATCGAGAATCTCGAACTCGCCGCGGTAGCGCGCCGTGAAGCGAGCGGGCTCGGAGACCATGACCGCCGCGAGGTCCGCTCGCCGCTCGTGCAGCAGGTCGATCGCGGTCCAGGGTGGCGGATCGACGAGCCGAACCTCGACCTCGGGAGCCTCTGCAGCGTGCGCGCGGAGGAGCCGCGGCACCCGGCTCCACATGAGCACGGGTACGGCGGCGATCGTTAGGGATCCTGTCGCCCCCGCCCCGTAGCGGGCGAGCGTGCGCGTAATCTCGTCCGCGTCGCCGAGAAGCCGGGATGCGGCGTCGAGGAGATAGCGGCCTGCGCTGGTCGGCTCGGTGCCCCGGGTGGAGCGCACGAGCAGTGTGACGCCGAGCTCTGTTTCGAGGCGTGAAATCGCGACGCTCAGAGCGGGCTGCGACATGCGCAGCTGGGTGGCCGCGGCGGTGAGGGATCCAGCCTCGACGACCGCTGCAAAGTAGCGCAGCACGCGAAGTTCCATGGTTCAGACGATAGAGGATCCCTTGTCATAGATGAAAGTTATAACACTGCCAGTCAGTTTCGGGCTTCCCCGTCGACCGCCAGAAGCCGATGATTGGGGGCATCGCGCTGGTTGTGTCCGGTCGCGCCTGTTCGTACCCTTTGGAGGCCCCAATGCTGCCCGTCACCAACCACCAACCCGAGTTCCAGATCACCCGCGCCAGCCACGTGTCGCTCGGCGTCACCGACCTCGAAGCGAGCCGCGACTTCTACCGCGACGTCGTCGGACTCGTCGTCACCGCAGAGACCGACAACGTCGTCTACCTGCGGGGCCTCGAGGAGGCGGCCCACCACAGCCTCGTGCTCGAACGCTCGGACGTCGCACGCGCGCACCGCATCGGGCTGCGGGTGCGTTCGGCCGCGGACATCGTCGCCGCAGAGAAGCACTTCGCCGCTGCGAACATCGAGTTCCAGCGCGTCGAGCGCGACCACCAGGGGCCAACGCTGCAGTTCCGCGACCCCGTCGGTACGCTCATGGAGCTCACCTCCGAGATGGACGTCGTCGAACGCAAAATGCAGAACTTCAACGAGTTCGTGGCCGGCGCACCCCAGCGTCTCGACCACTACCAGGTCGTCACCTACGACGTGCGGACCGCCACCGGGTTCTGGACCGGGCTCGGCATGCGCATCTCCGAATACACCGCGGCAGGCGACGACGAGCTGTGGGGCACCTGGATGGAAGTGAAGGGCAACACCCACGACCTCGTGTTCACGAACGGCCGCGGCCCGCGACTGCACCACTTCGCGTTCGCCGTGCCCGACGGCCAGTCACTCCTCCACGCCGCCGACGTTGCGGGGGCGCTCGGCAAGGGTGACGAGATCGACCGCGGCCCCGGCCGCCACGGCATCTCCAACGCGCTCTTCCTCTACCTGCGCGACCCCGACCAGCACCGGGTCGAACTGTTCAACACGCACTACCAGTTCATCGACCTCGAGACGCCGCCCATTCGCTGGGACGTCACGAACCCGCGCCGCGCGCAGCTGTGGGGCATGCCGGCCTCGAACCGCTGGTTCTTCGAGGCGAGCGAGTTCCCCGACGAGCCCGTGCAGGAGCCGCTGCTCACCGCGTCACCGGAGACCCTCGAAGCGTACCTCGGCCTGCACTGAGCGGCGTGGCGCTCTGCGGGGGCGGGGGTGTTTGAGGGGTGCCGGGGTGCCGGGGGCGCTGAACGGGTGCCGGGGCCGGGAGCGCTGAACGGGTGCGGCGTGCGCTTGATCCCTCGTCCTCATTCTGGGCTGCCTACTTTGGGACCTCCTACTTTGGGGCCTCCTACTTTGGAACCGCGATTCGAGGCGCGCCAAGACGGTGGACAACCGGGCTGCTCGGTGCGCCGCGTTCAGCCTGCGCGTGAGTGATGGCCCATGCCTCGCCGTTGAGCACGCGCGGCACGTCGGTGCCGGTGAGCTCGCGCAGCGCGGCCCGCATGAGCGCACCGTGCGCGACGACGATCGCGCCCGGAGACTCCTGCAGCATGCGGGCGAGCGCGCCGGCCCCGCGCTGAGCCAGGTCGCTGAGGCTCTCCGCACCGGGTACCTCAAGATCGGGCCAGCGCTCGTGCGTTTCTGACCGGGTGAGCCCCTCCGCCTGACCGAAATCACGTTCGAGGACCGAGGGATCCACCGTCGGCGCATCAAGGCCAAGCGTGTCCGCGATGATGCGTGCCGTCTCCACGGCACGGCCGAGCGGAGAGGTGATCACGCGCTGCCAAGACCCCGCGGCGGCGAGAAGCTCGGCGGATTCGCGGGCCTGGGCGCGGCCGGCGTCGTTGAGTGGAACCTCCGTGCGGCCCTGAATGCGCAGTTCTGCGTTCCAATCAGTCTCCCCGTGTCGGATCACAACGATGGAGCGGGTGTGGAGCGCTGCTGAGGTCATGCTTCTACGGTATCCGGTGGTCGGCGGAAGCGCCTGGGGCGGTCTGCTGCTGATGCGCAGAGCCCTTTGTGCAGAGTCAGATGTGCAGAGCCATTTGTGCAGAGCCAGTGCGGCACCATCACAGCACCGGCGCAGCGCCAGCGCTGCACCAGCGCAGCGCCATCACAGTGCCAGATGTGCAGAGTCGTATGTTCCGGGCCTGTAGTTTGTAGGTCGTGTACCAAAGATCGGTTGGAATCTTTGGATTGGGAGGGCCCGAAAACGGGGTCTGAATGTCGGTGGTGCCTGGTTCACTACCCGTATGAATACCAAACGAGACGCTGGAGCATCCACTGTCGATGGCGGGGCCCTCGGGGCCGGGCTCGAGGGGAGTTTTGGTCGTGGTCGCTCGTTGGCTGGTGGTGTGGATGTGTCGGCGCTTGATGCGGTGGTGTCGGGGGTAGAAGCGTTGGAGCGTCGCCGTCGTGCGGTGGACGCGGGGCAGGTGGGGTTGTTTGCGGAAGCGCTGGAGCTGGTGGAGCGGGTGTGTGGGGGTGTGGGGGAGCGGGAGATCGCGTTTCGGTCGGTGCGGGCGGAACTTGCGGCGGTGTTGCGGGTGAGTGAACGGACCGTGGAGCGGCGCCTGTCGCATGCGTACCGCCTGAATACGCAGTATCCGACCGTGTTGGAGCGGCTTCGTGAGGGCGCGTTGAGTGAGGCGCACACGGTGGTGATCGCGGAAGCGGGGCTAGTGATTGGGGTCGGGGTGGATGCGGGGACGGTGCGTCGTCGTGCGGGGTATGAAGCGGCGGTGGTCGAGGTGGCGGTGGGGGAGACGCCGGCACGGTTGCGTCCGGTCGCGAAACGACTTGCGGAACGGTGGGCGGAAGTGCCGCTTGAGGAGCGGTTTGAGGTGGCGCGGTCGCGGAGGTGTGTGCGATTGATCGAGGGGGAGGATGGGATGTCTGATGTGATCGCGCATCTTCCCGCGGTGGAGGCGTCGGCGATTTATGACCGGTTGACGCGGATGAGCCGGCACCTCGAACAGCAGGCACGAGAGTCAGAGACGGCTCCCGTGAACGGGAGTACCGCGGACCGTAGCGTTACGGACGTCAGTGTTGCGGACCGCAGTGTTGCGGGCAGCAGAGGCGCCGGTGGTGCCGGTGCCGTGGGCGGCAGTGGTGCCGGTGCTGTCGGTGCCGGCGCGCAGTCGTCAGGAGGAGCCCCGTCGTCGGCTGGTTTGCCGGCTGGTGTGTCGCGTGCCAAGCGGCGGCGGCGTGATGAGGTGCGTGCGGACCTGTTCACGGACCTGCTACTGACAGGGAATCTGGAAAACGCGGAGCAGGTGCAGCCTGTGGGGGTGTCGTCGATTCGCGCGCATGTGCAGGTGAGCATCACCGACACGGAACTCTTCACAAAGTTCCTGACGGGGCACGCCACAATCTCAACTGTGAGCGTCGCGTCGGAGGGAACTGAATCGTGTCGTGTTTGATGGAGGGTAGAGATTCCAGGAAAGGAACCTACCTCTCATGTCTACGAGACAACGCCACCCCGCAGAACTGCGCGAACGTGCAACGCGAATGGCCGTCGACCTCCGCA
>Ga0265293_10009969_pt1 | contig 13443 bp, 14 predicted proteins | sample Munlanlewell138R_FD_192505 | JGI IMG/M metagenome (GOLD analysis project Ga0265293, IMG submission 192505) | Leachate microbial communities from a municipal landfill in Southern Ontario, Canada - Leachate well 138R | ecosystem: Engineered > Solid waste > Landfill > Unclassified | place: Canada...
CGCCGTGGTCTTCGGCGACATTCGCGATGGCGAGGAAGTGCCGGTGCGCCTGCATCCGGAAAATGTCGTTTCCGACGTGTTTGGAACGGGCGGCAGGCTGGATGGCATCATGGAGACGATGGGTGCACAGCAGCGCGGCGTCATCGTCTATCTGCGGGAAGGATCCGTCGGTGTCGGCCAGAAGGAAAGCCGCAGCCGGGGCGGAGACGAGGATCACGAGGAAGCCCGCAATCGCGAGAACGAGTGGCGCGAGATCGGACTGGGCGCACAGATCCTGAAGGATCTCGGCATTTCGTCGATCAATCTCATTGCCTCGCGCGAGCGTCATTATGTCGGGCTGGAAGGCTTCGGCATTCGCATCGTCTCGACCGAAATCCGATAAGCATTTCGCGTTCACAGGGCATCAGGCGAAAGACCTTTAAAAAGCAGGCTCCGGAGACATCCCCCCGGAGCCTGTGAGCTTTGATGCCTCTTCACTCCGCCGGTTGTGCCAGAGTGTCGCCTGATATTTCCTGCCGGCCGCCGGCAAGGCTCTTCTGGCCGGCAAGTACTGTCAGCAGGGAGGCAAAGGCGGCTGCGACCGACACGAAGAACCCGCTGTGGGCACCGAATGTGTCGACGACCCAGCCGGCCGCGAAGGCTCCGAACGCCATGCCGATGCCAATGCCGGTCATCACCCAGGTGATGCCTTCCGTCAGCATCGCTTCCGGCACGCGCCGCTCGATCAGGCCGAAAGCGGTGATGAAGGTCGGCGAGATCGCCAGTCCGCTGATGAATACGGTTATGGCCAGCATCGACACAGTGTCAGCGAGAAGCAGTGGCAATGTGGTAAGCGCGATCGCAGCTACCGATATGAGCATCCGTCGGGGCAGAGGCATCGTGAGGTTGAGGCCTCCTACGATGATGCCGACGATGAAGGACCCCAGCGCATAGACGCCGATCACGAGGCTGGCCGCACCCGGCTTGCCCAGTTCCTTGGTCATCGCGACCGTGCTGACCTCGGCGGTGGCGAAGATGACCCCGACGAAGATCAGCGCCAGCGTGATGATCTGGACCGGGCGCAGGCGGATGGCTGACCCTGTGGCGCGCTCGGCCGATGGCTCCAGACGCGGCTCCGTCGACCGTTGCAGGAGGAATGCCGCCGTGCCGACGGCGAGGAACAGTGTGCTTGCCAGCATCCCGGCTTCGGGAAACAGCGCGACGCTCAAGCCGACCGACAGCGATGCACCGGCGATATAAACCAGTTCATCGGCGACGGATTCGAAGGCGAAGGCCGTGTACAGTCCGGGCTGGTCCCTGAAAATGCCGGTCCAGCGCGCCCGCACCATTGCCGGTATGCTGGGCATGGTGGCGGCAAGCAGGGCGGATGCGAACAATGTCCACACCGGCCAATGCTGGTTGGTGGCGACGATCAGGACAAGGAAGGCGATCGCGGAAATCGTGGCGGCGGGCGCGGCCACTGTGGTCTGGCCCAGCCGGTCGATCAGCCGTGAAATCTGCGGCGCCAGAAATGCGTTGGTCAGCGCATAGGTGGCGGAGACCGCACCGGCCAGCCAGTATTCGCCGTGGGTCTGGGACAGCATGGCCACGATGCCGATTGGCGCCATGGCAATGGGAAGACGCGCGATGAAGCCGGCGGCGGCGAAGCCTTTCGTGCCGGGCGCGCGGAATATCTCGCTGTAGGGATTGGGCATCTGGAATGCTCCTCGACATTTGGTGGAGCGCCACTTAAATAGTTTCGCATACGTGGCGTATGCGAAATGAGATAACGACATACGCCGCGTATGTCAATTGACATACATCGCGTATGCGAGTGAACATATGTGAATGGATGGAGAGAATGCGCAAGCCACGCTCGGAAATGATCGCGGAAACACGTGCCAAACTGATCGACGCCGCCCGCAAGGCGTTTGTCGAAAAGGGGTATGCCGAGGCGTCCATGGATGATTTCACCGCCGAGGCAGGGCTGACCCGCGGCGCCCTTTATCACCACTTCGGCGACAAGAAGGGTCTGCTGCTGGCGGTGATCGTCGAGATCGATGCCGAGATGTCGGAGCGTCTGGCTGCTGCTGCGGACATGTCGGCGAGCCGCTGGCAGCGTTTCGTGGACCAGAACGTCAACTATCTGAATATGGCGCTGGAGCCGGAGATACAGCGCATTGTCCTGTGTGACGGTCCTGCCGTTCTGGGCAATCCCTCCGCCTGGCCGACCGCGCTGAACTGCATCGAGGTGATCTCGTCGGGCATCCGGGAGCTTCAGGAAGAGGGCGTGGTGCGGGAGATGGACGCGGAAGCCGCCGCAAGGCTGATCACCGGCGCATCTACCTTCGCCGCCCAGTGGATCGCCAATGCGCCTGACCCTGCCGCCGCAGCGGGCAAGGCGGTGGAGGCTTTCAAGATGCTTCTGGATGGATTGCTGCTCGATGACGCAACGCCCGGTTCCGCCTGTTGACAGAGCGCCGTCCCGTGGCTTCTTGCATGGCAAAAAGTCGTGCAAAAGCCTATATCAGGTCGGATGACGACCCGTCTCTACAGCCATCCGGTCTATCTGGAGCACCTGACGCCGCCGGGACATCCGGAGCGGCCTGACCGGCTGCGCGCCATCGAGCGTGTGCTGATGGAAGAGCCATTCGAATTGCTGGACCGCGCCGAGGCCCCTCAGGGCGACGAGGCGACGCTTCTCTATGCCCACCCCCAAAGCTATGTGGAGCGGCTGCGGGCGGCCGTGCCGGAGGAGGGTATCGCCACCATCGATGGCGACACCGTCATGAGCCCGAAGAGCTGGGATGCCGCCCTTACCGCGATCGGCGCGGCCAATGCGGCGGTGGACGACGTATTCTCGGGCGCCGCCAGCAATGTATTCGTGGCCTCGCGCCCGCCCGGCCATCATGCCGAGAAAGCCGCGGCGATGGGCTTCTGCCTGTTCAACAATGCCGCGATTGCCGCCCGCCATGCACAGAAGAAGCATGGCGCAGAGCGCGTCGCCATCATCGACTGGGACGTCCACCACGGCAATGGCACGCAGGACATCTTCTGGGATGATCCGAGCGTTCTCTATTGCTCGACGCACCAGCTTCCCCTGTTTCCGGGCAGCGGACGGCGCAACGAAACCGGCGCGTTCGGCAATGTCGTCAACGTGCCGCTGGCACCCGACACGGGCTCCGAGGCGTTCCGCGAGGCCTTCGGCACCCGCATCCTGCCCCGCATCGATGATTTCGCGCCGGATCTCATCATCATCTCGGCCGGTTTCGATGCCCACCACCGCGATCCGCTGGCGGACATAAACCTGACCGAGGACGATTTCGACTGGGCGACGGGCTATGTGCTGGAACGCGCGGCGCGCTATTGCGACAACCGGCTCGTCAGCCTGCTGGAAGGCGGCTACGACCTGCACGGGCTGGCGTTTTCGGTTGCGGCCCATGTCGGCCGCCTGATGAAGGGATAGAATGCATGGAAGCTTCGACCAACGAAGACGTGAAGGCGATGAGCTTCGAGCAGGCGCTCGATGCTCTGGAAAAGATCGTCGAGGATCTTGAGCGCGGCGAGGTGCCGCTCGACCAGTCGATCCGCATCTACGAGCGGGGCGAGGCCCTGAAGGCCCATTGCGATCGCCTGCTGAAGGCGGCCGAGGACAAGGTGGAGAAGATCAGGCTCGCCCGCGACGGCAAGCCCGCTGGCACCGAGCCGCTCGACGCGGAGTAAGCTGCGGGCGGCGGGCCCGAAAGTGACGGACATTGAACGGTCCGTTATCCGAACGACGCTTTCCGACAGGCCTGGTGCAGCCTACATTGCAGGCATCAGAGCGCCGAACGCGATGACACTCGTGCAAGGCAGGCTCTGGCATTCTGGATGGGCATCGGCACAATCCGAAAATGTCGGACAGCTTCGCTCCGATGCTCAATAAAAGTGCTGGAGCGTCCCTTGTGCGTCCGACAGGACCCACGGCGCTCAGGACGCCAACCTGTGAGGCAGGCCATGAGCTTTTTTCCCGGAAACGACCCCAATGTCGGCGACGCTTTCGCCTGCGACCAGATCGAACTCATGGTCGTACCCAATGCCCGCGACATTGACGGATTTCAGGTGCGCCGCGCGTTGCCGACGGCCCGTCGCCGGCTGGTCGGCCCTTTCATCTTCTTCGACCGCATGGGTCCCGCGATATTGAGGGCCGGCGAAGCGCTGGATGTGCGACCTCATCCGCATATCGGCTTGTCCACCGTCAACTATCTGTTCGACGGCAAGATCAGGCATCGCGATTCGCTGGGCACCGAAATGGTGATCGAGCCGGGCGACGTGAACCTGATGACGGCCGGACGCGGCATCGTCCATTCCGAGCGCACGCCCGAAGAGTTGCGCGGGGCGCCGATGTCCGTCTCCGGGCTGCAGACCTGGCTCGCCCTGCCGGATGGCAAGGAAGAGGTCGCTCCCGTATTCGATCACACGGTGAAGGCCGGGCTTCCGCGCTTCGAGGCTGAGGGCGTGAAGGGCAGGGTCGTCATCGGTTCGTTCGAGGGCATGAACTCGCCTGTCTCAGTGGCGTCGAAGACGCTCTATGCCGATATACGGCTGGAGGCCGGGGCCAGCGTGAAAATACCGCAGGATGCCGAGGAGCGGGCCATTTATACGCTGGACGGAGAGGTTTCCATCTCCGGCGATCGTTTCCCGGCGGACCGGCTTCTGGTTTTCAAACCCGGCGACGAGATCGTGGTGAGTTCCGAACGCGGCGCGCATTTCATGCTGTTTGGCGGCGACTCGCTGGGCAGCAAGCGCTACATCTGGTGGAATTTCGTCTCCTCCTCGAAGGAACGCATCGAGCAGGCCAAGGAAGAATGGCGTACCGGCCGCTTCGATATCGTGCCGGGCGATGAGGAAGAATTCGTACCGCTGCCAAAGGGCTGAGCAATAACGCGCCCGGGCTGCGGGCGGCGTTTACATTTCCGGCCTGTCGGCCTATTCCGGCCGCAGGCTCCAGCTTCGGGAGGACGCCACCGATGAACGCCAAGCCCCATACCCAGCCTCTTGAGACGCCGCTTCTCGACAAGGTCCGCATTCCGGCGGACATGCGAACCCTTCCCGAAAGCGCACTGCGGCAACTGGCCGATGAACTGCGCCGGGAAACCATTGACGTGGTGTCGCACACGGGCGGTCATCTGGGCGCCGGCCTCGGCGTCATCGAGCTTACCGTCGCGCTGCACTATGTGTTCGACACACCGGCCGACCGCATCATCTGGGATGTCGGCCATCAGACCTATCCGCACAAGATCCTTACCGGCCGCCGCGACCGCATCCGCACCCTGAGGCAGGAGGGTGGCCTTTCGGGCTTCACCAAGCGCGACGAGAGCGAATACGATCCCTTCGGTGCGGCCCATTCCTCCACGTCCATCTCGGCCGGCCTCGGCATGGCGGTGGCGCGCGATCTCGCCGGCGGGCGCAACAATGTCATCGCCGTCATCGGTGACGGCTCCATGTCGGCCGGCATGGCCTACGAGGCGCTCAACAATGCGGGCGCGCAGGGCTCGCGGCTGATCGTCATCCTCAACGACAACGACATGTCGATCGCCCCGCCCAGCGGCGCGATGAGTTCTTATCTGGCGCGGCTCGCTTCTGGGCGCACCTATCAGGGCGTTCGCGAACTGGGCAAGAAACTGACCGCTTATCTCGGCAAACGCGCCGACCGGGCGATCACCCGGGCAGTGGAACATGCCCGTGGCTACGTCACCGGCGGCACGCTGTTCGAGGAAATGGGCTTCTTCCACATCGGCCCCATCGACGGCCACAATCTGGAGCATCTGGTGCCGGTGCTGAAGAATGTGCGCGACCATGGCGAAGGCCCGGTGCTCATCCATGTGGTGACGCAGAAGGGCAAGGGCTATGCGCCTGCCGAAGCGGCTGCCGACAAGTATCACGGCGTCAACAAATTCGACGTCATCACCGGAGCTCAGGCCAAGGCCCCGGCCAATTCACCGGCCTATACAAGGGTGTTCGCCGAAAGCCTGATCCAGGAAGCGCGGGAGGACGAGAAAATCGTCGCCGTCACCGCCGCCATGCCTTCCGGCACCGGGCTCGATCTGTTCGGCGAGGCGTTTCCGTCACGAACCTTCGATGTGGGCATAGCCGAGCAACATGCGGTGACCTTTGCGGCAGGCCTCGCCACCGAAGGCTACAGACCCTTTGCGGCGATCTATTCCACCTTCCTCCAGCGCGCCTATGATCAGGTCGTGCATGACGTGGCGATCCAGAAGCTGCCGGTGCGCTTTCCCATCGACCGTGCCGGCTTCGTGGGTGCGGACGGGCCGACCCATTGCGGCGCTTTCGACACCACCTTCCTTGCCTCGCTGCCCGGCTTCGTGGTCATGGCCGCAGCCGACGAGGCGGAGCTGAAGCACATGGTGCGCACCGCTGCTGAATATGACGAAGGGCCCATCTCCTTCCGCTATCCGCGTGGCAACGGCATCGGCGTCGATATGCCCGAGCGCGGCGAGGCGCTGGCCATCGGCAAGGGGCGGATCATGCGGCATGGCACGCGCGTGGCGCTCCTGTCCTTCGGCACGCGTCTGGCCGATTGCCTGCTGGCCGCCGAGGCGCTGGACGCGGCTGGGCTTTCCACCACAGTTGCCGATGCGCGCTTCGCCAAGCCGCTGGACACCGACATGGTGCGCCGGCTGGCGCGCGAGCACGAGATTCTGCTGACGGTGGAGGAGGGCGCCATCGGCGGTTTCGCCACGCATGTGCTGCACTTCCTTGCCCATGAAGGTTTGCTGGACGGCGGCTTGAAGGTGCGGCCGCTTGTGCTGCCGGACGAGTTCACCGATCACGGCAAGCCGGAGAAAATGTATGCGGAGGCCGGGCTGGACAGCGCCGGCATCGTCGGGACCGTGTTTGCCGCGCTCGGCCACGTCGAAAGCGCCCAGCGCGCCTGAGTGCGCAATGCGGATCTGCGCGAAGGCTTTTTCTGCTTCCGTGGCCGCATTTGCGGCATGGTTGCTGAATCGTTGCATGAGAAACTTGAATCCGCCTCTGTCGGTTTGATCATAACCCTCTGTTTACGCTGGTTTTTGTCTTTTCGCTTACCGTTCCTTTTGGTCGAATCTCAACGTCGCGCTGTTAGCTCTGACCCCGACAAGGGGCGTGATGACAGTGAAAGCGTTTTTCTGCGGACTGGCAGGATTGGTGGCGGCGACGGCGCAAGGTGCTGCCGAGACGCGCATCGACTCCCGTATAGACGAGGCGGCGCGCGAGATCGTGGCCGCACGGATGGGAGAGCTGCGCGGCAGCTTCGCGCCCGGCCAGCAGCCCGTCCTTGTCCGGCAGCAGGCAGAGCAAAGACAGCGCGAGCCGCTCAGGGTTCTCCAGTATGGTCGCTACGGCGACAACCCGCGCCCGGAGCCGCAAAGCAGGAAGACGCGCTGACGGCGCTTGCGTTCCTGTCCGCCTTTCGTCAATGAAGGCGGATGAAGCCCGAAGCACCTGCCAGCCGGCGGCTGCGTCTCGATGAACTGCTCGTCGAGCGCGGCCTGTTCGCCAGCCGATCCCGCGCCCGCGATGCGGTCGAGCGCGGAACCGTGCGCGTCGAAGGCGAGGTGGCGGTCAAGCCCGGACGAACGGTTGCAGCGGATGTTGTCCTGGAGATCGACGATCCGGCCCGCGCCTATGTCTCGCGCGCGGCGCTCAAGCTGATCGCTGGTCTTGATGGCTTCGGTTTTGATCCGGCGGGCTGCACGGCGCTCGACATCGGCGCATCCACGGGTGGCTTTACGCAGGTTCTGCTGGAACGGGGTGCTGCCCACGTCACCGCAATCGATGTCGGACATGGCCAGATGCGCGGGGAGATCGAGGCCGATCCGCGCGTTGCGTCGATAGAAGGCCTGAACGCGCGTGACCTGACCGCCGCCGATCTGGGCGGTCGCGTCCCGGACTTCATCGTTTCCGACGTCAGCTTCATCTCGCTGAAGCTCGCCCTGCCGCCCGCGCTGGAACTGGCCGCTCCCGGGGCGAGGGCGGTGCTTCTGGTCAAGCCGCAATTCGAGGCCGGGCGCGAAGCCATCGGCAAGGGCGGATTGCTGAAGAACCCCGATGACGCGGAGCGGGTCGCCTGCAGCTTGCGCGACTGGCTGGATGCTCAGCCGGGCTGGCGGGCGGCCGGCTTGCGTCCGTCGCCGATCGAGGGCGGTGACGGCAACCGCGAATTCCTGTTGGCCGGAGTGAAAGACCGATGAGCGCGCGCTTTACGATCGACAGGCTGGGCGCGCAGGGCGACGGCGTGGCCAATACCGAAAGCGGGCAGGTGTTCATTCCCTTCACGCTGGCCGGGGAGGTGGTGACCGCCGCCCGCGAGCGCGACCGGGCGACGCTGATGGCTGTTCTGGAAAAGTCGCCGCTCAGGATCGAGCCTGCCTGTCGCCATTTCGGCGATTGCGGCGGCTGTGCGGTGCAGCATCTGGAGGACGGCGCCTATCGCGCATGGAAACGCGACAAGGTGGTGCATGTGCTGAAGGGCGCGCGCATCGAATGCGAGGTGGACGATCTGGTGCCTTGCGCGCCGCACACGCGCCGCCGGGTTTCGTTCAGCGCCCGGCGCACCGATACGGGCCTCGCTCTGGGGTTCAACCGGCATCTGTCGTCGCAGATCGTGCCGCTTGAGGAATGCCCCATCGCCGTGCCGCAGATCGTGGGCGCGCTGGATATGCTGCGCGAACTGGGCACGCTGATCTGCGCCACGCCAAAGCCCTTCCACATGACGGTTACCGTCACCGCGTCCGGGCTCGACGTGGCGGCTTCCGATTCGGGGCGCATGGGCGAACGCCAGCGCCAGATCGCTTCGAATTTCGTTGTCCACCATGGGCTGGCGCGGTTGTCGGTCGATGGCGAAATCATCATCGAGCCGAAGAAGCCGATGGTGCTGTTCGGCGCCGCGGCGGTGCCTGTGCCGCCGGGCTCCTTCCTTCAGGCAACGGAATCGGCTGAGCAGACCATGGCCGATCTGGTCGGCCAGCATCTGGCGCGGGCGAAGAAGGTTGCCGACCTCTTCGCCGGTTGCGGCAGCTTCGCGCTGCGGCTGGCCGCGAAATCGGAGGTGCATGCGGTGGAAGGCGAGGCAGCCGCCCTTGCCGCGCTGGATCGCGGCTTCCGTTTTGCAACGGGGCTGAAGCGTGTGACCTCCGAAAAGCGCGACCTGTTCCGCCGTCCGCTTACCTTCAAGGAACTCAACGCCTTTGACGGTCTGGTGTTCGATCCGCCACGCGCCGGGGCAGAGGACCAGTGCCGCCAGATCGCGCGCTCCGACGTGCCGCTGGTGGCTGCCGTGTCGTGCAATCCCGTCACCTTCGCGCGCGATCTCGCCATCCTGCTTGCCGGCGGCTATCGCCTGAAGAAGGTCACGCCGATCGACCAGTTCCTGTGGTCCCCGCATGTCGAGGCGGTGGCGCTGCTGGAAAAGCCGAAGAAGCGGCGGTGAGGGTGCTGCGCTTGAATTGAGCGCCGATTGCGCCTATTTTGAACGGCAGATGTTCAAAATATGAAAGGAGGACGCATCATGACCTCCATGGCCCTTGAAATCAATGCTTCCCGCTTCGGCGAAGGCGGTTCGCCTTTCCTGTCACCGAGGCGGGTGGCGGAACTGCTTGGCGTCACCCTGTCAGAGCTGGCGGCCCTGATCGGCGTCGCCCGCAACACGCTGGCGGCCAAGACCGGCGCGCGCAAGGTTGATGCGGCGCTCAGCCCTGTCGTGCGCATACTGGCGATGGCCGGCGAAATGGCGGGTGACGAACGCCGCGCCGCGATCTGGTTCAAGCACCAGCCGATACCCGGCTGGGCCGGCAAGACGGCCTATGATCTCGTCCGCGAAGGCAAGGCCGACAAGGTTCTCGCCTATCTGGAGGCCGTGCGCTCCGGCGTCTATGCCTGACAGCGCACCGCTTACCCTGTGGCGCGCCTTCGTGCCGCAATGGGCCTATCTGCCGCTGTCGGGTGAGGGGGCGGCCCGGTTCGGCGGGCGCTGGAACCCGGTGGGCGCGCCGACGATCTATGCGGCGCGCGAATTGTCGACGGCCTGGGCCGAATACAATCAGGGTTTTGTCCAGCACCCGGCGCTGATCGCCCGGCTCGAACTGAGCGGCGCACGGCTCGCCGATCTCACCGAAGACGAGACGCTGGACGCTATCGGCATCTCGCCCGCCATTCACGAATGCGAATGGCGCGACATGATGGATCGCGGCAAGGTGCCCGATACCCACAGGCTGCGGGCAAAATTGCTGCGGCAGGGCTGGGATGGTGTGATCTATCCGTCCTTCATGTCGCCCGGCGGCACCTGCGTGGCGCTGTGGCGCTGGAACGGAAACGGTGCGCCCGACCTCACCGTCATCGACCCCGACCACCGGCTGCCGAAATCGTCAGCCTCGTGGATGTAGGTTCGGGCTTACCTGCCCGCCTGCGCGGCGAGCGCGCTCCATTGCGCCAGCAATGCCTCCCGCGCGCGCAGGCCTGCGGAGCGCTTTTCGCGCTTATCATCCTGCACGAGACGCGCGAACACCAGTGTCACGTCACCCTTGCTCGCCCAGCCGACATACCAGCCCCACATCCGCGCCCGATCGAAGGTGCCGTCGGTCTTCCGGGGATAGGCTGATCCCGTCTTTCCGGAAATCCGCCAGCCATCGAAGGTTTCGCTGCTTTCGACGATCGCCATGGTCTTTGCCGTGGCGTCGCGCGATATCGGCAATTGGCCGGTGATCAGCCTGCGCAGGAAAACGGTCTGCTCCACCGGAGAGATGGTCAGCGAGGACGAAATCCAGGCGCGCTCCAGTGCGTTGTTCTTCCCGGCGTCTCCTGAAAAATCGGCATTGCCATAGGCGAAGCTCCGTCCGTAGCCGCGCAGCTTCTCCACGCCGAGCTCCCGCGTGATCTGCTGCGAGTACCAGACGACCGAATGGCGCATCCATGCGGCAGGATCTGTTGGCCTGCGCCATGCATCGCCGCCCCAGTCCGGATAGCCTTGGCGGAAGGGCAGCACCGGATTGGCCGCGTCCCACAGAAATCCGGAATCATAGCCCATTGCCGCCAGCACGATCTTAAAGGTGGAAGCGGGCGTGACCCGATCTTCGCACCGGCCTTCGTTCACCAGCACGCTGCCTGTGTGGGCATCGGCGATCACCGTGCAGACAACTGCCGCTCGTGCCGGTAGAACGCAAAGGGCCGTCAACACGGCCCCAAGCGCGACTGCGAACGCCTTCAGGCCGGTCATCAGACCTGCGTGCCGCCGACAGTCATCTGGTTCATGCGCAGATGCGGCTGGCCGACGCCAACCGGCACCCACTGGCCGGCCTTGCCGCAATTGCCGATGCCGGTGTCGAGCTTGGTGTCGTTACCGACCATGGAGACCCGATGCATGGCATCCGGCCCGTTGCCGATGAGCATGGCGCCCTTGATCGGACGCGTCACCTTGCCATCCTCGATCATATAGGCCTCGGTGCAGCCGAACACGAATTTGCCGGAGGTGATATCGACCTGACCGCCACCGAAAGACACGGCGTAGACGCCCTTCTTCACCGAAGCGATGATCTCCTCGGGCGTCTTGTCGCCGGACATCATGAAGGTGTTGGTCATGCGCGGCATGGGGCGGTGAGCATAGCCTTCACGGCGTCCGTTGCCGGTCGCCTTCATGCCCATCAGCCGGGCATTCTGCCTGTCCTGCATGTAGCCGACGAGCTTGCCGTCCTCGATGAGCACATTATGGGCGCTCGGCGTTCCCTCGTCATCCACGGTGATCGAACCCCGTCGCTCGGCGATGGTGCCGTCATCGACGACGGTGACGCCTTTGGCGGCAACCTGTTGCCCCATAAGCCCGGCGAAGGCAGACGTCTTCTTGCGGTTGAAATCGCCCTCTAGGCCGTGGCCCACCGCCTCATGCAGCATTACGCCCGGCCAGCCATTGGCCAGAACGATATCGAACGTACCGGCCGGAGCCGGAACCGCTTCGAGATTCACCAGCGCCTGCCTAAGCGCCTCGCTTGCCGCATATTTCCAGTTGTCTTCCGTCAGGAACTCGCCGAACGCCTTGCGCCCGCCCGCTCCATAGGAGCCGCTTTCCTGGCGGTCGCCGTCACCGACGACCACCGAGACGTTCATCCGCACCATGGGCCGGATGTCGCGCACCACCTGTCCATCGCCGCGCAGGATCTCCACATGCTGCCATGAGGATGCGAGCGAGGCCGTCACCTGCCGCACGCGCGGATCCGCATTGCGCAGCCATGCGTCGATCTCCTGCAGCAGCTTCGCCTTGGTATCGAAGCTGGGCGAGGGGATCGGGTTGTCGTCGGAATAGAGGTGGCGGTTGGTGCGCGCAGGCGCGTCGGCCAGCGTTCCCGCATGTCCGCTTTTGACGGTCGCGACGGCATCGGAGGCGCGCAGCAGGGCGGCATGGGACAGTTCGCTCGAATGCGCGTAGCCGGTCGCCTCGCCGGCCACCGCGCGCAGGCCGAAGCCGCGGTCGGTGTTGAAGCTGGCCGTCTTGAGCCGGCCATTGTCGAAGAGCAGGGCCTCGCTTTCGCTGCTTTCGAGGAAAAGCTCGCCATCGTCAGCGCCGTTGAGCGTATCGGCCACCAGAGTGCGGATGCGCTCTTCGGAAATGTCGAACTTGGAAAGCAGGCTGGTCATGGCGCATCCTCGGATCAGGGTCTGCACGCCATGTAGGCGCACACGACCCGTTCGGCAATGCGAAGCTGACGCGGGCTCGTCAGGGCAGGGCGGCGAAGCCGTCCGCGAAGCCCTTGAGGTCGACAGGAATGCCTATGCCCTCTTCCGGCGTCTGGAAGATGATGAAGGTGGCGGCCATGCCTGCCTTCAGCGTATCGAGCAGCTGCTTTTCCAGAATCACTTCGGCGTAGCAGCCATCCTGGAAGCAGCGCACGAAATAGGCGCGGCCAATATCCTTGCCATCGACATTGAGGCCGAGGCCGTTTGGTAGCAGAACGCCCAGAGGCGCCAGCACGCGCAGAATCTCGGCCTTGTTGTCGGCGGTGCGCAGCACCACCACGGAAAGACCCATCTCCGGCCTGTCCTCGGCAACGACGTTCTGCATCATCACGCACTGCTCGGTCGTGGCACCCGCTGGCGTGTCGCAGATCACGGACCACGCGCCATGCGTGGAACGCACGCTGCCGCTTTGCTGCGCCAGGGCTGTGCCTGATGCGGATATCGCCCCCAGAGAGGCGGCGAGAAGGGTGACCTTCGCCAAGGTTCCCGAAACCCAAGACTTCATGACGGCTCCACTGCGAATCGCCTCACTTTAAGCCGCACATGGGCCAAGCGGAAGGATGCGAACGCGCCCAATCGCCTCCGACTGCGGCAATAATACGGTTTTTCACTTCTATTTTGCGCGTCGCGGCGGCTTTCAGCAATAATTGCCCGTTTCATGGCAGCGCCGCGGCTTTTGTGACGCGCGCAAAAATGCCG
>Ga0265293_10009972_pt1 | contig 13441 bp, 11 predicted proteins | sample Munlanlewell138R_FD_192505 | JGI IMG/M metagenome (GOLD analysis project Ga0265293, IMG submission 192505) | Leachate microbial communities from a municipal landfill in Southern Ontario, Canada - Leachate well 138R | ecosystem: Engineered > Solid waste > Landfill > Unclassified | place: Canada...
TTACGCCGAGCTGTTGCAAGGCGATACCGATGCCATCGCGATCACTACCCGTCACGATACCCACGGCGTTGCTGTGCGCGATGCCCTGCAGGCCGGCAAGCATGTATATGTGGAAAAGCCGCTGGCGATGTCGGTGGCCGAGCTGGCGGATATCCATCACGCCTATGCCGAAGGTGGGCAGGCACAGTTGATGGTGGGCTTTAATCGCCGGTTTGCGTCGGCTACCCGCCAGGTGATCGCGCATTTTGCTGGTGTGCACAGCCCCCTGGTGGTGAATATTCGCATCAACGCTGGCCATATTCCCGCTGATCATTGGATTCAGGACCCGCAGGTGGGCGGTGGCCGCATGATCGGCGAGGGTTGCCATTTCATCGACCTGGCCTCGGCGCTGGTGGGCAGTAATGTCAAAACCGTGTATGCCGTGGGCACCGGCAAGGCCGAAAAGTCGCCCTTGCTCAACGACAACCTGTGCCTGGCCCTGACCTTCGCCAACGGCAGTGTGGCCAATATTACCTATACCGCCGATGGCGCCAAGGCCATGCCCAAGGAGGCCATTGAGGTGTTCGGGGGCGGTCGCTCGGCGCAAATCCATGATTTCAGGGAAGTCGTTCTATTCAGCGGTGACAGCAACAGCAAGCGCCACAAGCTGGGAACTCAGGACAAGGGCCAGAAGCAGATGATTGCCGCCTGGCTGGAGGGGTTACAGCAGGGCAAGCCGTGTGTGGACTATGACTGCCTGATGAGCACCAGCTTGGCGACGGTGATGGCTGTTGAATCCTTGGCCTGTGGGATGCCCCAGGTGGTGGATTGGGGGGTATTGTCTGAAGCTTTATGAGAAGGGGTTGTGGGGAGGAACTCCTTGTGACGGAGACCGGCAAGAGAACTGGCCGACCTTGTATCATGCTGGTGATGTGTGGATGTCGATGAAACGTTTTTCTCCCTAGCCATAGACGGGCTGAGCTTCCGGGTGGGTTATGTCGAATCCACCAGTCTTTTATTTTTTATCCAGATACGCTTTAACTCTGTAACTCGGCAATCTTGGACAACGACAAAAAGTGATCCCTTCAATACTTAATTTGAACAGCGGACTGTTAGGTGCTTTACGCGCCGATCAGTTCGCCGGCCACGACCCTTTCGACTATCTCAACAGCCGGTTGCTTCAGGCTACACCGCTGCGCCGCAGTGAGTTCGTTCGACTGGCTTGGTTACAGATGGGTAAGCGCTTGCCGATCAACCTTCGCCCCATACTGGGTGTTCCTCGTATGCGTAACCCGAAAGGAGTGGGCTTGTGCATTCTCGGTTTGCTGGAGGATTACCAACGTACGGGCGATCAAACGTTGATACAGGAAGCATCCGAGCTGGCCGATTGGCTGCTGACTCAGCGGTCTGACCGGGCGGAATGGCAATACAGTTGCTGGGGCTACCACTTTGATTGGCAGGCGAGGGCGTTTTATGTGCCTGCTGGCAAACCCAATATGATTACCAGTGTGTACGTAGCACAGGCGCTGTATGCGTTGAGTGAAGTTACAGGTAATCAAGTCTGGCGCGTTGCGGCACTGGAAGTGGCCAAATTTATCTCTGGCAGTCTGTTTACTGAGGCAGATGATCGCCGCTTTTACGCCTACATTCCTGCCGAGACTGCGTTTGTGCATAACGCAAGCCTATGGGGCGCCGCTTGGTGTGCGTTTGCGGGACGGCAGCTGGAGGATGAGGCCTTGGTGGCGCAGGCGTTGCAGGTGGCGCGGCAGTCGGTTGCGGAACAGGGAGCGGATGGTTCCTGGGTGTATGGCGCACGTCATCACCATCAGTTTATCGATGGTTTTCATACGGGGTATAACCTCGAAGCGTTGGCGCTGATTCGGGATACTCTGGACACTACAGAGTTTGATGCCAATATTGGGCACGGTATGGCTTACTATCGGGACTCTTTTTTTACTGAGGATGGTACTGCCAAATACTATCATAATTCGGTTTATCCACTCGATATGCATAACTTTACCCAGGCGGTATTTACCCTGCTTAAAGTAGGCGGCGCTGCCGAGGATATCGCCTTGTGCCACAAGGTGGTGGGCAGAGCGGTTGAGTTGATGTATCTGCCCCGACAGGAGCGTTTTGTGTATCAGAAGTGCCGTTGGTATACCAATCGCATCAATTATATGCGTTGGACCCAGGCGTGGGCGTACTATGCGCTGGCGTATTACAACCGGTTTTGTGCAGAGCGGGGGTGAGGGGTGCAGGTTGCTGTGGTGCTTCCTTTCTTAGCACAGTCCAACGATTCCGCTTTTTGCGACTTGAAAGACTATTTGCTGTTTGTCGTTCAATTTTGATATCAGCCTGAATGCCGCAGCCGGCGATCGAAGACCTCCTGATCTGCGGCGGCTTCTTGTCATATGGTTCTAAACGTATCGATGGCCCCTAGGGCCTTATCACCGCCCCGGCTTGTCTCAATAAGTTGCTATATTGAGACAAGCCGGGGCATTCATCAGGAGCAATGGGCTTGGCCGGTGAGAGTGAAGGGCCATAGTAGGAGGATTTAGATGCAGCGGATTGATGTATTGGGTTGCCCTATGGATGTGGCAACCATGGGCGAGACAGTGGCCGTTATCGACGAGGCGGTTGCGGCCGATCGCTTCACCCAGCATGTGGTGGTCAATGTGGCCAAGCTGGTCAATATGCGCAAGGATTCCGAGCTGGACGCGTCTGTGCGCGAATGCGACATCATCAATATCGATGGTATGGGGGTAGTGCTTGGAGCTCGGCTGCTGGGCCATCAAGTGCCGGAGCGTGTGGCTGGCGTGGATCTGTTTCACGCGTTGCTGGCGATGAGTGCGCAGAAGGGCTATTCCGTGTATCTGCTCGGCGCCAAAGACGATGTGGTGGCGGAGACGGCACGGCGCGTGCGGGCGCAGTATCCTGGTTTGATGCTGGCAGGTTATCACCATGGCTATTTCTGGGATGACGAGCAAGCCATGGTCGAAAAGATTCGAGCATCAGGCGCGCAATTGCTGTTTGTGGCAATTACCTCGCCCCGGAAAGAGAATTTTATCAATCGCTGGCGCGATCAGTTGGGTGTTACTTTTGTGATGGGAGTGGGGGGTACGTTCGATGTGGTGGCCGGCAAGGTCAAACGTGCCCCGTTGTGGATGCAGAAGTGTGGTCTTGAGTGGCTGTATCGGGTGATTCAGGAGCCAGGGCGCATGTGGAAGCGTTACTTGACAACGAACAGCGAGTTTGCTTGCCTGCTATTCAAGGAAAAGCTTGCACAGGTCGGTGGCAAACGGTGAGGCGTTTGAATGCCGCCAAGTCCCGACCGGGGTGATCCATCTCCCAGGCTGGCAATGCTTGTTCATGCCTCCCGAACCGTACTTTTTAGGCCGCTGCTGGCAGCAGGATTTCGTTGGTATATGTAATGCCGTGCAATCGTTGGGTTATCCGCGGATTTATGTTTTCGCTTGTGATTGAGTATTTCAGAAGCTCGACTTTTATCGGTACAGCCTATGGGAAGGTGCCAGTATTTCCATTGGCTCGATCCCATAGGGTGTGCTGAGGAACGAAGCGCACCGCAGCCCTGCGCGGTGCGCCTCCTGCGTCGGCACACCCTATAGATCTACCTCTCGCCACCTCCAAAAATACCATCCAGCGAGGGCGCGTCGATGGCCTGGTCGAACCCTCGACCTGCGCCAGGGAGGCCCGCTCGATACGTGCCTCGACGCCGGCCGGCAATGGGCCAAAACGCTTGCCCAGCAAGCGCCGCAGCGCCATGGCTTCACCCGTTTGCAAGCCCTCCTGACGGCCTTTTTCGAGACCTTTTTGAAGCCCCCGTTGCTCGGCCTCGTCGAACCACCCTTCGATACGCTCTGCCAGCATGCTGTCCGCCTCCATGATGTCGTTGATCCGTTCGATCTCACTGATGCTACTGCGCGGCGCCTTGCGTCGCAAGAGGATGCGCACCCGTACCCGCCACACCCTATCGTCGTGGCGCTGGCGTTCGGATTCGGAGACATAGCTGCCGTTGATATGTTCGAGGGTGGCGAAGTCGGCATCCTGTATCCACTCGCCCGGCACATAGCCGAGCAGCAGGTCGCGGATCATTTCGGGGTGGGAGAACAACAGTTTGTAGCCGGTATCGTGGTCCATACCATCGAGCCTCCTTGCTCATGGGTCTACGTCGTTACGCTATCACGGGCAGGTGAGTGTGGGACGTCGCCTTGAACACTGCAAGCCGGACTTCGGGAAAATACATGGGCAGCGCGTAGTGTTGGACCGAGAAGAAGGTGCTGGCGTCTGAAAGCGGGAAGAGGGATGGCGCGGTCTGGTAATGAGTGGATGTTGAGAGGGTGGTATGATCCGCGCTGCTGATCGCTGTCGGGCCTTACGCGAGGCATTGCTGTTGTTGAGTGCCCACCATGCCGATCGGCCAATTCATTGATACATCTCAAATGTCAGGAGTGATAAGTTACAACATGGATATACTCGATCAAAAACTAGCCGAGCGCGACAGGCTCGAAAAGGAAATCGACCAACTGATCAAGCAGCAGCGCAAGGAGCGTATTGCCGCTATTCGTGCGGATATCGCCAGGTTCGACCTCACCGAGGATGAGCTGTTTGCCGAGAGGGCGACCGCAACAGGTGGTAAAAGGCCAAGGGCAAAGGTTGCCGCCAAGTCGCCGGTCGAGCCTAAATACCGCGATCCGGAGACTGGCAAAACCTGGTCTGGCAGGGGTCGCGAGCCGAAGTGGATGCAGGGGCGCGACCGGGATGAGTTTGCGCTGTAGCTGGCCTGACGGCTCTCGGTGCTGCGTTGCGGGCCCGATTGCCGGGGGCAAGCCATGATCGATATTCCTTTTTCCCCGGCAAAGCGCGCATTGCCGATAGCATTTTTTGCTATCTGCCTGTGCGTGGTGATCTATGCAATCTTCCGCCCAGAGCCACCGCCGGAGCTGTTCAGCCAGTCCGATAAATGGGGGCATATCGCCGCCTTTCTCGCATTGTGCGTCAGTGGCCGGCTGGCGTTTCCGTCGATCCCGGCGGCGCCGTTCTGGCTGGCTTTTGTGGCCCTTGCGCCGTTGCTGGAATGGCTGCAGCACCTGGTTCGGCCGCTGCGTTACTTCAGTTATGGCGATGTGCTGGCTAACCTTGGCGGCGTGCTGTTGGCCATGGTGCTGCTGAATCTGCTGAGCTTGTGGCAGGGGAGGGCGCGGGTAATGCCCTCGCGGCACTGAGCCGCGACAATTTTCCTGCGGGCCCGCTCGGTTAGGGGCCTGTTCTGCTGCGGAGCTCCCCAATAATAATACGCTCGCCATTGCCCGGTGTATGGATACGGGGTCGCCTTCTTTTTTTGCCATTGCCATTTGGCGCCGGGTGGTGATTGGCCAGTACGGCGATGGCGCACAACACCACGAAAGTGGCGGCGTTGGCAGGTATCTGCAGATTGAAGTCGGTAAAGGAGTGGATCAGCAGGGACAGTATGCCCATGGCGGCGCCAAAGCCCACACCGCTGCGGTAGAGTGAATCCCGCCGCCATAACGCCCTGAGTGCCTGCTGCAGCGAGATCAGTACGAACAAGGCGAGGGGCAGGCTGCCGGCCAGGCCGAACTCGACCATAAATTGCAGGTAGTCGTTGTGGGCGTGGTCGAAGTCCCCCTGGATGTCTTGCCCGGGATAGCGGGCAAAGCTGGTTTTGAAACTTCCGGCGCCGAAGCCGGTGAATGGCCGCTCGGCGATTTGCGGTATCAGGTAGCGGGCAATGTCGTCCCTGTCGACATTGCCGCGTTGTACCACTTCGTTATCCACCACTACATCTGCCAACTGGGTCTGGACAATGCGGTCCTTGAGGTTTTCGAGGCCGAAGTATTGGCTGATGATCAGTACGTCGATGACGATAAGGCTGGCCAGTATCAGGCCGTTGCGCAGCCGATGTTTCCTGTTGATCAGGATATACAGCCCGCCGATCACCAGCAGAGCGGAGAAAAACCCGGTATTGCCCATGCGCGATTGGCTCATCACCAGGGCGATCACCATGATCACCAGCGCCAGGCGTAGGCGTAGCTTGGCGCTGAGCAGCAGTTCCATCAGGCTGCGCCAACTGAAGGGCTTGCCATCCCGCAGGGCCAGCATCAGGCCGATGCCGCAGGCGATGGTCATTTCCAGATAGCCGGCGAGGTGGTTGCGGTTGACGAAAGTGCCGGTTACCACGCCGCGATAGTGCTCCTTGGGGCCGAACAGCAGCCATTCGGTGCCGGACAGCGTCATCCAGGCGCCATAAAAGGCCTGAAAGGTGCCGCCCAGCACCAGGGTGGCGAGCAGCAGGGTCAGCCGCTTGCGGTTGTTGAACAGCACGATGACCAGGGCAAAGAGCAGGGCATAGGCACAGCCGAGCAGTGCATAACGAAAGGTTTGCCCTGGGTCAGCACTGATGCCGAGGGCCCACTGCGCCAGCACCCACAGCTGGGTGATGGCCAGCAGCGCCAGCAGCAGTTGGGCGGGTTTCGGCAGCGCGGCGCGGGTCGATGCCACATCTTGCGAGACTCCTCCAGTGGACACCGGCGGCCGCGACAGCCACTGGGCGGCAACCCAGGCCACGGTAATCGCGGCGATGGCGATTACCAGCAGGCTGCTGGACCAGCCGCGGTTGCTGCCGAGCGGGAGGGGCAGCCAGGCGAGCAGTATCAGGACGGTGTAGCTGAGAATGGTGGTGGCGGTGATTGGTTGTCGGTGCAGTGATGGCACTGTGCATCTATTCTTGTGGCTGGCCGGCCGCGTATGGTAAGCGCACGGGTCGCTGCGCACAATCGGGTTTTGGGGCGGTTGGCGCTGTTCTGTCGGCCGCTGAGGGCGGGGGCCAGCGGCCCGACAGGTGTGCGATATTCGGAGGAATGGGGGCTGATCTCTTAAAAATAGTGCGTTAAGTCACATTTAAGTCAATCAATAATGATAAAAAAAAGCAAATTGGACTTGCTGTTATGGCTTTAGTTGTTAAAATTCTTGACAGGTCGCCGGGGTAGGGCGTCGTTTGAGCCCAGCGGCTACTAGATAGATAGACAGATCGAGCAAGCGGGCGATGTGATGTTGCCCACCACTGATGGCTTCAGTTGCGCTTTGCTGAAGCTGCCGAGGGTCGAGTACTCCAGTCGATGATCTTGAACAACAATTGAGCTCGCACAACAATGAGGATGTTCCTATGCGTAAAACCTTCCTGATGCTTCCCCTGATTGCCGCCATGGGCTTGTCGTCCTCCGCGGTATTTGCCGACGCCGCAACGCTTGCCGCTATCCAGCAGGCGGGTGTGACGCTGACTTCCGAGCAGGCCGCCAAGGTCAGTGCTGCTCAGGGCGAGGATATCGCCGCCGTGCTGGCCGAGATCGTAAGTGCGCTGGGCAATGATGGCGCCACCATCCGCACGCTGATCGAGGCCGCGGTAAGGGCCGCCCCGGACCACGCCGTGGCGATTGTTTCCAGTGTCTCCGCCGCCGTGCCGAGTGCTGCCGCCATCGTCGCCGGCGCCGCCATCAAGGCCGCCCCCGAGCAAGCCGCGGCGATTACCGCGGCCGCGGTGTCCATGGTGCCCTCGCAGGCTGCGTCGATCATCGAACAGGCCATCATTTCCTCGCCTGATCAGCGCGACGCGATCACCAATGCGGCAGGTTCGGCGCTCGACACCGCCCAGCCTGAAGAAACCAGCGATATCGGCGTTCCCAGCCCCAACTGATCGGGTATTCGACTTCAATGCCCCTTGCCAGATGTACAGGTCGCCGTGCCGGCGACTTTGGGGCAGAGCTATTAACCAGGATGGACCTATTTATGAAAAAACAAGCCTTTTCTTGCTCACTTGCCGCGGCAATCGCCTCCGTCGTCGCCGCCCAGGCCCTGGCTGTGGAGCCTGCCAGCATCCAGGCCGGCGGCGTGACCATTACGCCGACCCTCGATCTGTCGACCGCCTATGATGACAATATTCGTGAAGTGGGCATCAATGACGAGACCAGCTGGGTCACCAGTATCACCCCCGGCGTGCTGATCGAGGCCCTCGACCGGCTCAACCTGTACCAGCTCAAGTACTCCGCCAGGCACGATATCTTTCACTCCAGCCACGATGACGACAATACCGACCATCATCTCAGCGGCCTGGCCCATCTCGAGTTTAACAGCCGCAACCGCCTCGACCTGACCACCAGCTACGATCGCACCGAAAGCGTGACCGGCAGCTGGGTTCCCGGTGTCAACGACAAACTGTCGACCACCCGTGTCGGCGGTGTCTACGGTTTTGGCCTGCCCTCCGCCATCATGAATTTCGATGTCGGTGTGCACCACGACTGGCGGCGCAGCCACAATTCGGGAACCATCAACGACAACCGCGAGTACGACAAGCTGGGTTTCAACGCCGTGGTCTACTACCGTGTCGCGCCCAAGACCCGTGCCCTGCTCGAATACCGCTTCGACGATTATGACTACGAAGTGTCCAATTCCCCCCTCAGCAGCGAGCGCAACGCCTTGTTACTGGGTGTCACCTGGGAAGCCACGGCAAAGACCACCGGTACCATCAAGGTGGGCTATGAAGAGCGCGAGTTCGATCGCAAACCCTTCGACGATCAGGATAATGTCTCCTGGGAAGCGGATGTCACCTGGCAGCCGCGCACCTACTCGACCTTCACCTTCAGCACCAGCAAGGGCACTGAAGAGGGCAGCGTGAGCGCGAATATTGTCGACACCACCCGCGCGGGCATCAACTGGAACCACCACTGGACCAGCGATGTTTACACCGACCTGTCCTATCAGTACACCGAGGAAGATTTCGAAAATTCCCTCAATCGTGAAGACGAGATCAACCAGTTTGGCGTGAAAGTAAGCTACGACGTGGTGCGCTGGATGACCGTGGGCCTGGGGTATACGTTCAAGGACCGCGACTCCAACTTCGCCATTCGCGACTACGATCGCAACATCTATATGCTCAACTTCAACTTCAGTCTGTAATAGGCGACCGGTAACGATTGCTGATCCAGCTTTTGCTTACCGACCCGCAGGGCGGGCGATAACCGCGGTTGTCGCCCTGTTCTGTCATCCCTGTTTTGTTGTATCGTGCCATTCAGGGACGTGGTTATCCAGAACTGTAGTTATTCAGAGAAGCGTTGCGTGAATAGGTTTGCCGATTTGCTAAGAGCCACTGGGTTGCTTGGGGCCAGGATGTCTGGCGCGAGCACAATGAAAACATTTGTCATCTGCCTGCTGCTGTTGGCCTTCGATGCCTTGGCGGCTGATGCACTCGCGGCTGACGCCCAGTATCAGCTGGACGCCGGGGATGTCATCACTATCCGTGTGTTTGGTGAGGAGGATCTCACCTTCGAGCAACTGCAACTCACCAATGCCGGCACATTTTCGTTTCCGTTCCTGGGGGAGATACGCGCCGGGGGCAAAACCGCCGCGGAGCTCGAAGCCATTCTCGTCGCGGGTTTGAAGGGCGATTACCTGGTCGATCCCAAGGTGTCGATCAGTATCCTCGAGTACCGCCAGTTTTTCGTCAATGGCGAGGTGAACAGCCCCGGAGGCTACCGCTTCCAGCCCGGCTTGACACTGCGCAAGGCCGTGGCCCTCGCCGGTGGCTTTACCGAGCGGGCGTCCAAGACCAAGATCACCATTATCCACGAAGGCGATCCGGACCGGATGCCGGTCAGGGCATCGCTCGACTCGCCGATCAAGCCCGGTGACATCATTACTATCGAACAGAGCTTTTTTTAACGTATGGATGCTCATAACCTGAATCAGGAAGTCAAAGCCCTAATCCACGCCGAAGACGACGAAATCGATCTGAAACAACTGGTGACGCCGATCTGGCGTCGCCGCTGGGCCATCTTGTCGCTCACCGTCGTGGTGACGATGCTGGCGGCGCTGATCGTGCTCAATATCACGCCGATCTACCAGGCGACCTCCACGTTGTTGATCGACCAGCGCACAGCCAAGCCGGTCTCCATCGAGGATATCTATTCCCTCGACAGCTCCGGCTCGGAATACCTGCAAACCCAGTTTGAGCTGCTCAAGTCCCGGGAGCTTGCCGAACGCGTGGTCACCAAGCTGCGGCTGACGGAACATCCCGAGTTCGACCCCCGCCAGCAGCCCGAGCCGTTTATCGATATTCGCGGCCTGGTGGCGATGACCACGCCGGGCGATGTCGATCCCCAGGAGCTTACCGAGCAGGAACGGTTCGACGCTGTCGTCGACAGCTTTATGGATCGTATCCGGGTCAACCCCGTCGCAAAAACTCAGTTGGTCAAGATCAAAGTGGAAACCGCTGACCCTGCAATTGCGACTGAGGCTGCCAACGCCCTGGCCAATGCCTATATCACCAGCCAACTGGAGGCCAAGCTCAATATGAGCCAGCTGGCCACGACCTGGATGAACGACCAGCTCAGCGAACTGAAGGAAAATCTGCAGGCTTCGGAGCAACAGTTGCAGGCCTTTCGCGAACAGGAAGGGCTGGTCGATATCGAAGGGGTGACCACGATCTCCGCCGGCGAGCTGTCGCAGACCGGCACGCGCCTGATCGATGCTCGCCGCGCCCGCTCCGAGGCCGAGAGCCAGTACCAGCAGGTCGCCGCGCTGCTCAACAGCGGCTGGCAGCGGCAGGCCGATGTGCCCGCGGTATTGAGCAACCCGCTGATCCAGGAGTTCCGCACTGCCGAGGCCCGCGCCCGCGGCAAGATGCAGGAGCTGTCGCGCCGCTACGGCCCGAAGCACCCGAAGATGATCGCCGTCCAGACCGAGCTCGAATCCGCGACGTTCAGCTTGCAGGCCCAGGTGGAGCAGGTGGTGGCCAGTCTCGAACGCCAGTACCAGTTGGCGGTGGTCAACGAGCGCAGCCTGCAGCATTCGTTTGAGGCGAACAAGGGCGAAATCCAGGAGATCACCCGCAAGGAATTCCAGTTGAGGGAGCTGCAACGCGCCGTTGACACCAACCGCCAGCTCTACGACACCTTTATGACGCGGTTGAAGGAAACCACCGTGGCCCAGGATTTCGATGCGGTCAACGCCCGGATCGTCGACCGGGCGGTGGTGCCCAAGGATCCGGTCAAGCCGCGTAAAGCCCTGGTCGTCGCCATTGCCGGCATGCTGGCGCTGATGATTGGCGCCGGCTTGTCGCTGTTGCTCGAAATGCTGAACAACAGCTTCAAGAGCCGTGAGGATGTCGAAAGCCATCTCAACCTGCCGGTGCTCGGTATCCTGCCCCTGACAAGAGGCAGGGATAATCTCGTCAGCCTGTTCAGTGCCGGTGATGACAAGGCATTTTCCGAGTCGATCCGCACCATTCGCACCTCGGTGGTGCTGTTGGCGATCGATTCTCCGCGCAAAGTGTTGCTGGTCACCTCATCGGTGCCTGGCGAAGGCAAATCGACCGTGTCGGCCAATCTTGCGGCGGCCCTCGCCCAGCTTGGCAAGGTGGTGTTGATCGATGCCGACCTGCGCCGGCCGACCTTGCGCAAGAACTTCGAGATGCCGGTGGGCGTGCCTGGCCTGGCCAACTATGTCGCCGGCACCGCAACCCTGGCGGAATGTATCCAGCCGTCGGAGCTGGGCATGGATCTGATCGCGGCCGGCTCGGTGCCGCCCAATCCCCAGGAACTGCTGTCTTCACCGCGTTTTGCCGAACTGATCGAACAGCTGAAGAAAGACTACGACCATGTGGTGATCGATTCGCCGCCGACCCTGGCGGTCAGCGATTCCATCGTATTGTCGTCGCTGGTGGATTCGGTAATCTATGTGATCAAGTCGTTCTCCACCGCGATTCCGGTGGCCCGCCAGGGCGTTGGCCAACTGCTGCAGAAGAATGCCGCGATCACCGGGGTGGTGTTGAATCAGGTGGACATCAAAAAGGCCCAGCGTTACGGTTACAGCTATGGTGGCTACTACGATTACTATGGCTATGGCGGAGAGGGCAAGGCCTGAGCGGACGTTTCGACGGCTGGTTGCAGTGCTGGCGGTTGAACCGGCGCTGGTGGATGAACTGATGTCATGATCGACATCCACAACCACCTGCTGCCGGGTATCGACGATGGCGCGCCCGATATCGCCACCTCAGTGGCGATGGCGAGGATGGCCGTCGATGACGGTATCCGCCATCTGGTTTGCACGCCCCATGTCCAGCCGGGCCGCTTTGACAACAATCTCGACTCCATTGCCGCCGCGCTCGACATGTTCCGCGATGCCCTGCTCGACCACGGCATACCGCTACAGGTGGTCGCCGCCGCGGAGGTTCACTTCGGCCTTGAGGTGATGGTGGGCGTGAAACAGTCGAGCCTGCCGTTTGTCGGCGAGTGGCAAGGGCGCAAGGTATTGCTGCTCGAGCTGCCCCACGGCGAGGTGCCGGTCGGCGCCGAGCGCTTGACCAGTTGGCTGCTGGACAACGGCGTGCTGCCGCTACTGGCCCACCCCGAGCGCAATCGGGGTTTCATCGCCAAGCCGGCCAAACTCAAACCCTTTCTCGAGCAGGGCTGCCTGCTGCAACTGACCGCCTCATCCTTGACCGGTCGCTTTGGCCAGGGCGCGAGGCAGCTTGCCGAGGAACTGCTCACCGAGGGTCTGGTGACAGTGATGGCCACTGACGCCCATAATTGCGAATTTCGTCCACCGATATTGAGCGAGGGCGTCGCCCGCGCTTGCGAGTTGATCGGGGATGACGGGGGCTGGCAACTGGTACAGACCAACCCCTGGCAGATGACCGAGGTCTTGTTCAACCGATGAATACTTCTCCCGCTGTTCCACCGGACGGTGTTGCCATGTCTGCCCGCCGTGCTTTTCTGCCGGGGCTGTTCCTGGTGGGAATGTTGCTGACGGGGCTCTTTTGTCTCTACGCTGGCGCGCGGATGCTGGTGGCGGATCTTGCCGCCTACCAGGCCGGCACTTTTGTCAGCGACTGGCACCGCAGGGGAGTGGTGCCCTCAGAGCGGGCCTGGCAGGTTGCCGGGAGCGCAGCAACCCGGGCGGTTGCCGCTGCGCCGGTTGGGATGGCTGAAAATTACGATCGCCTGGGCCGCGTTCACGAGTGGCGTCATCAGGCGAGCTACTTTGGTGACCCGGCCGCCGAGGGTTCCCGCCGCGCGGCGCTGTCAGCCTACCGTCACGCGGTGGAACTGCGCCCGCTATGGCCTTATGGCTGGGTGCGTCTGGCATTCGTCAAACTGAGCCTGCTGGAATTTGACGCTGAATTCGACCGCGCCCTGAGGCAGGCCGCGGAACTCGGCCCATGGCGCTTGCGCGGCAACGCCGGCATAGCCGAAATCGGCCTTACCGCCTGGCACGAGCTTGACGGTGGCCAGCGCGCGCTGGTGCTCGAATCCGCCCGGCGTGTCGTCGCGCAGAACCAGCGCGAAGGCGGCAAGCTGCTTGACCTGGCCAGCCGGCTGCATCGGCTGGGCGATGTCTGCGCGGTGCTTGCCCCCGAGCTGGTCGCCAGGCA
>Ga0265293_10009975_pt1 | contig 13438 bp, 11 predicted proteins | sample Munlanlewell138R_FD_192505 | JGI IMG/M metagenome (GOLD analysis project Ga0265293, IMG submission 192505) | Leachate microbial communities from a municipal landfill in Southern Ontario, Canada - Leachate well 138R | ecosystem: Engineered > Solid waste > Landfill > Unclassified | place: Canada...
GCGCGCGTAATCAGGTTGACGGCGCCTCCGGTGGTATTGCGCCCGAAGAGCGTGCCCTGCGGACCACGCGCAGCACCTCGATACGCTCCAGGTCGGCCAGGTCGGCCACCATGAACGCCGGGCGTGCGAAAAACACGCCGTCGACGTACATGCCGATGGTCGAATCGAGCGTGCCCTGGGCGTCGCCAGGCGTGGGAATGCCCCGGATGCTCATCATTCCCTCGGCGCTTCCCAGCACGCCCGGCGAGAATGAGAAGCTCGGCACCAGCATGCCGATGTCCGACACCTTGGTGATGTTCAGATTCGAGATCACGTCCGCCGTGATCGCGGTGACCGAAACCGGCGTCTCCTGCAGCGACTCGGCGCGCTTCTGAGCGGTGACCGTGATTTCCTCCAGGACGAACGCCGCTTCTCCCACGCGGGCGCCAGTCGCCAGTGTCGGTTCGTCGGCGGCATGCGCCGAAACTGCGCACATCGCAGCAAAAAGAATCGTTCCCCGAACACGCATCGTTATTCCTCCCGCGGATCATCGTCCGCATCGTGATCAATGTGTATCTGACCGCAATCTTAGATATCGATTGATATGTATTAAATCGCTTTTACACTGGCACCCCCCCGCACCCCTGGATCTTCGAGCGTCGAGCTGACTAGATGATGCCGACCTTCTGGGCCACTCTGGCCGCCGGAACCAGAAGCCTTCGTATCCTGAAGCTCTGTTTGTTGCGGTCCGCCACTCGCTGCGGTGTTTCCAGCGGAAACGGCAGCTGATCCATGCTGTCCCGGGCCAGTGCCTCGGCGAACAACATGGCCATCAATGGCGCCATGAGGTTGCCCCAGGCATTGAAATGCATCAGCCCGAAGACGCCGGGCTGCGCTGCGAAGACGCCGGGAAACTCCCGGTCCCGCATCGCAACGCGCCCGGTCCAATAGTTCTCCAACTCGATGTCCATGCCCTTCGTTGCCGGCCAGGTTCTGTGAATCCACGCCAGATGGTTCTCGAAATGCCAGAACCCATCCTCGGGCTTCGACGCGCTGGGAATCGATGAAGTGATGATGCGTCCGTCGCCATCGACGATGAACGGATTGAGGTCGACGGGAACCTGGGCCAGCGTTGCCCCCGAAGGCAGCACGATCTCGCGCGCTTCTGCCGATAACGGCTTTGTCGACAGGGCATAGGCCGTCAGGGGATAAAAGCTGTTGCCGAACTCCGGCATGATTCCTGTCGGATAGGCATTCGTGCAAAAGACGACCCGATCGGCAATGACGCTCCCCCTGCCGGTTTCGATCCACCAGCGGTGGCCGGAGCGAGCGAGTGTCAGTGCTTCGCTCTCACCGTATACCGACGCCCCGTGACGCACCGCCGCCGACACCATGCCGTTGGTGAACAGGTACGGATTGACGCGCCCGCCGGCCTTGTAGAGTACGCCGTAAGGGTAGTACGCGGAGCCCGTCAGTCGTTGCACATCTGCGGCACCCAGTCGCTCCACTTCGAGTCCCAGCGCCTGCTCCAGCCGAAAGGCCTGGTCACCGAAGTTCTCGAAGGTGTCCTTGCTGCGCATCACGTTCAAATAACCCGCTTGCACGGCATCGCAGTCGATACCGTGCTGCCGCGCCAGATCGAAAGTGATCGATCGATGCTGGCGGAACAGTTCCAGGAATTTTCCACCGCCGTCGGGGAACTGTCGCAGGACTTCGAGATCCTTCAGGATCGGCAGCACATGGCCGGCATTCCGTCCGGACGCGCCCCAGCCGGGCTGACGCGCCTCGAGCACGACGACACCGACCCCCGCCTGCGCCAGGTGCAACGCCAGGGAGGCTCCCGCCAATCCCGCACCGACGATGGCGACATCGGTATGCACATCTTCTTGCAAAGCATCGTAGCCCGGCATGACGCCCCGAGTCGTGGTCCAGCCGCTGGCATCGATGGGTACCACACCCTGGTCGTACAATTCGCGTGCATACGAGACCGTCGGCCGGTGGGAAGCCGGCCGGCTGCAGCCGACGACAGCTCCCGCCGTCAACGCCGCCGCGCCTTTCAGGTACTCACGCCGGTTCACTTCAGTCGTCCGATGACGCGTCCGAGAGTCCATACACCAGCAACGCGTTTCCAGGCCGGCCCATCACGCTCGCACCCGAGGTGACGTACACGGCACCATCGCTTATCACGACGGGATAGCCGCCGATCTGCCCGCCGCGCGCGTCGATACCGTTCACGGCGGCCACCGGTACCGCGGTATCCACGCTCCAGAGCACCTGTCCGTCGGCCGTGGAATACGCCCGAACATGTCCGTCCCAGCCGCCAGCGAATACGGCGCCGGGAATCGCCGATGTGGCCGCGACCTTGGCGCCGCTGCAATCGCAGGTGTTCGCGTCCGCGCACGCCGCCGGCTCGCCGGCCTTCCAATTGCAGACCAGCGGTTCGGACTGGAGTTGCCAGCGCAACTTGCCGGTCGCGAGGTCGAGCGCCGCAAGTCCGCCCGCCTTTTCAGGCGGCAGCACAGTGTCGGCGATCGGCACGTAAAGCGTGCGCGCATCGGCTGCGGGGCCGTACATGATTCCGCCGAGATCCCCGCCCTTACCGACCTTGCGGCTCCAGATCGTGCGTCCTTGGGCATCTGGATCGAGCGCGTACATCCAGCCCCATTTACTGCCGGCCAGGAGAATTTCCTGGCCATTCGGCAGGGCATGCACCATCACCTGGGTGCTCATCGAGAACAGATTGCGGCAATCGCTCTCGCCCGCCTCATGACAGATGCGCGCGCGATCCCGTTCGTCGGGCATGAACTGGCGCTGCCAGCGCTGCGCGCCGCTGTCCATGTCGAAGGCGATCACGGAGTACGTGCCCGGCGGATTCTCGAGGCTATAGGCTTCGGCGGTTGCCGCGTAGACGAGCCTGCGCCGGGCATCGATGCCGAGCGGCGTGAACACCGAGCCGCCGGCCGGCCCGAAGTACTGGGTGCCTGCCGCGCCCGTTTTGGGCAGCGGCTTCGGCTCCTCTGGCACGGTGTAACTCTTCCAGAGCAACTTGCCGCTCGCGGCGTCGAGCGCCACGACGCTGCCGCGATGCGTACAACAGGCGTACTCCGGGTTGTGAGTGAGCGGATCCTCCATCCCTGACACCGGCACGAAGACGCGGCCCTGGTAGACCGATGGCGGCGCGGTAATACGCGCCAGGGGATGCGTGTCGACCGACGTTTCCCACAAGGACGTGCCGCTGGTCGCGTCGATCGCAGTGACCGTGCTTTGATCGTCACCGAAAAAAACCGCCGTCCGCGCGGATGATGCTTCGCCGGTGGCGAGCTGCGCAACCGTCAACGCGCGCACAGTGCGCCCGGTTTCGAAGCTCCAGTAGCTGCAGCCGCTCTGCGCGTCGAGCGAGTACACCTGCCCGTCCCCCGCGGCGAGAAAGACCCGCCCGCCAGCCACCTGTACCGGCCCGGAGGCACCCTCGGGATAGGCGAACGCCCACTTCAATTTCAGGCGTGGCAGATCCTCTGCGCGCAATCCCGGCTCGGCCTGGAAACGGCTGCCCGCGATATCCTTGCCGATGACGGGCCAGTCATGCGGCCCCATCGTGAGCGGTGCGCCAGGGTGCGTGCAGTGATTGGGCAACGGCACCGGCTCGGTACCCGGTGCGCGGCCAGTGAGAAACGTGGCGATCGAGTCGATGGCTGCCGAATCGAGCCCATCGGCCATCGGGCGCATGGTGCCGCGTGTGAGCGATCTGACCACCGCGTTGGGCGAGCGGAAGCCCAGCAGCAGCCGCGGCGGAATACGGTCCTGCGGATTGTCGTGGCAGACCGCACAGCGCTCCTCGTAGAGCGCCTCACCCCGTGCGGTTTGGTCCGTCGCCGCGGGTGCGGCAGCCGCGTCGGCCAACTGCGCTCCAGCGGCCGTTGCGGCGGACAGCAGTAGTGCCAATGACAACGTTATGCCATGCCTCCTTCGTTCTCTTGGGCGAGCAATCTGGCGGGCATTGATCTTATTCATCTGGTCACGGCGATGACATATCGATCGATATGTAATATCACACGATATGCGATTGTCAAGGTGCGGGCGGATTCAAGAGCAGGCAGCAAAACATGACAGTGAGGCGGCGCTCCGCCGATGAAGACGTTGCGGTGAGTGTCACCGAGTTCGTGCGCGGTCGAGCGAATCGGCTGGTCGCCTTGAAGGTCTCGTCATCGGAATAGGCGGGTGGCAAATAGGCGGGTCGGGGATCGGATCCGGCAGCGGCCGTGCAGGCCGCGGCAAGCATGAGCATCGCGCCGGAGAGGCGGAGCGAGCGGGCCATGAAGCCTCTTTCGCGAAGTGGCGCTAGTATGCTCGCAAAATGAAGATCGCAACAAAACGCAGGCCTGGCAGACCGGCCCATGCCGAGGGCAACGCGGACACCCGCAGCCGGATCATCGACGCCGCCGTGCTCTGTTTCGGGCGCAGCGGCTTCGCCGAGGCGACCAACCGGGCGATTGCGCGGCAGGCGGACGTAACCAGCGCATCGCTCTATCACTATTTCGACTCCAAGGCAGCGCTCTATCGAGCGGCGCTGCGCGAGGTGACCGCGGCGCTGGTGGAGGCCTATCGCGCCGCGTGCCGCGAAGCGCCGGACGCAAGCAGCATGGAGCAGCTGAGTCTTGGGCTCGAGAAGGTGATCGAACTTTCCCGGCGCCGGCCCGGGCTGATGCGCTTCGCCTCGGCCTCGGCGAGCGAAATCGAACGCAACGCCGATCTCGACTGGCTCGACGAGACCGATGCCGCCGCCTTTCCGGACTTCTTCCGCGACTTGCTGAAGCGTGCACACCAGCGCGGCGAACTGGCTCCAGGCATCGACATCGAGACGGCCGTAAAGGTGCTACTCGCTTGCGTCACGGGTCTCGCCGCCTTGCACGGTACGCTCAGAAACGAGCAAGAATTCGCGGCGGTACTGCGCACCTTCGAACAACTCCTACGGGGCGGCTTCGCGCAGTCGCCACCTGCGGCAAGTTATTAATTGACCGAACGATCGATTAATGGTCGAATGCGCCCGTCATGTCACCCTGCGGGGGCTCGATGAGCGACTTCGACCTGGATATCGATCTGACCGAAGAAATGCTCGCGATCCGCGAACGCTGCCGGCAGTTCGCCCGCGAAATACTGCGCCCCGTCGGCGCAACGCTCGACCGGATGTCCGCCGAAGAAGTGATCGCCCGCGGCTCGCCGCTCTGGGACGTGCTGCGCCGGTACAAGGAGCTCGGTTTCGGCGGCGCGGCCCAGTTCACCGAAAGCGATCTCACGCCTGCCCAGAAGGCGCTGCTCCACGGTCTGGTCCTCGAGGAACTCGCCTGGGGTGACGTGGGCCTCATGATCACCTGCGGGCTGTACAACATTTCGCCCGTCGTCGCCCAGGGATTCGGGCGGCCAGACCTCGCGGAGTTCTTCGGCAAACGCGACGAGATCGGCTGCCTGGCGGTCACGGAACCCGGCCACGGCAGCGATCACGTCGCCTTCACCGAGCCCGCCTATCGGGACACGAGCATCAAGCCGTCCCTCAAGGTACGCCGCCAGGGCGAAGACTACGTGCTCAATGGTCAGAAAGCCGCGTGGGTGTCCTGCGGCAGCATCGCGGGTTCTGCCACCGTGTTCGCGGTGTTCGAGGACTCCAAGGCCGGCCTCGCCGACGGAGTGGTGCTGCTCATGCCGCTGGATCTGCCCGGCGTCACACGCGGCAAACCGCTGGAGAAGATCGGCCAGCGCTCCCTGAACCAGGGCGAGATCTTCTTCGATGACGTGCTCGTGCCGCGCCGCTTCATGGTCGCGGAGGGTCCCGACGCCTATCCACTCATCTGGGAGGGTTATCTCGGCAACGCCAACACGCACATGGGCCAGCAGTTCGTGGGCGTCGCCCGTGCCGCCTTCGACCATGCGCTGGCCTACGCCAAGCAGCGCGTGCAGGGCGGTCGCCCCATCTTCGAGCACCAGGCCGTGAAGGTGCGCCTCTTCAACATGTTTCAGAAGGTCGAGGCCGCCCGCTCCCACGCGCGGCGTGTGGCTATCGCTGCGGCCGTCAAGCCGGGCGGTGTGCCCTTCCAGCACGCCACCAGCTCGAAGGTCTTCTGCACCCAGATGGCCTTCGAGGTCTCGAGCGAGGCGATCCAGGTGCTCGGCGGCAACGGCCTCACACGCGAGTATCCGGTCGAAAAGATCTTCCGCGACGCTCGCGCCTCGCTCATCGAAGACGGCGAGAACGGCATGCTGGGCCTGATGGCCGCCGCGCGCCTCTAGACCCACTCTCCCGACCCGAGAGGAAGACGAACAATGGAATTGCAGGAAGCCATCGGCAATCGCAGGTCCTACCGTTACCTCGACCCGGATCGGCCGGTCGAGTTGGAGAAGATCCAAAAAATGCTGGAAGCGGCGCGCCTCGCCTCGCACTTCGGTAACAACAACGCCGCACGTGCGCTCGTCGTACAGCGCTCCACCGCCACGCCGGAACAGCTCGCCTGCCTGCCCTCGCCCGTCGGCGGCTTCCAGATCCAGCAGGCGCCCGTCGTGATTCTCTGGTACCTCCAGCTCGATGCCATGAACGAAGCCGGACAGCGGCTGCGCGAGCTCGTACAGGTCGGGGCACTGGGTTACGGCGAAGGGCGCTTCGAAGAACTCGAGCGTACGCTCGTACCGCTCTTCACGCAGCAACGCGAAGGGCTGAAGCTGCCTGGAATGGTCGACATGGATCTCGGCCAGGCCGTGGCACAATCAACCCTCATGGCGATCGAGCAAGGACTGGGAACCTGCTGCCAGGGCTCGGCCAACTGGAAGAAGGTGGAGAAGGCTTTCGGCTTGCCGGAGAGCTGCCGCATCGTCGTCGTACAGACGGTAGGCTATCCGGCCGAGAGCAACGAGGCCGGCGGCCAACGCCCGCGCTTGCCCTTCGAGCAGCTTTTCCAGCTCAATTCATTCGACAACTCCTTCCCGCGCTCCGAGAAAGTGATCAAGGAGCTCGAGCAAAACCGTATGCTGCAGCGCCAGGGGCCGCTGCCGGGTCGCGACGAAGAAGTCGAGGCTTTACGCCGCAAGTACAATCTGCCGCGCAACGGCATGATCTGAACACAGGAGGGGCCTGGACATGCGCGTCAATGCCGTGGTCGCAGGTGTCGGTATGACGCCCTTCGGGAAACATCTCGACAAAGGCCTGAAGTGGCTGGCCGGCGAATCCGTGCTTGCCGCCGTGAAGGATGCCGGTCTCGAACTGCGCGACATCGAGGCTGCCTACGTCGGCAACTGCGCGGCCGGCCTCGTCACGGGCCAGGAATCGATTCGCGGACAGGTTGCACTGCGCGGCATCGGGCTGGGTCGCGTACCGATCATCAATATCGAGAATGCCTGCGGCAGCAGCGCGACCGCGTTCAACCAGGCATGCATGATGGTCTCCGCGGGTTACTACGACGTGGCGCTCGTGGTTGGCTTCGAGAAGCTCTACCACCCGGATAAAGCGGTGAGCTACGCAGCCTTCGGCGGCGCCGTGGACATCGAGGAGCGTGATCGCTTCATCGCCGAGAACTCGGCCGGCCAGTCCGAAGGCTCGGGCACGCGCCGCTCGATGTTTGCGGATTTCTATGGGGTGCTTGCGCGAGAGCACATGACGAAGCACGGCTCGACGCTGCGGCACTTCGCGCTCGTCACCGCCAAGAATTCGTACCATGGCAGCCTCAATGAAAACGCTCAGTTCCGCGAGATGCTGACGCCGGAAGAAGTCCTCGCCCAACCGGTCGTCGTCGATCCGCTGACCCGTCCCATGATCTGCCCGCTCGCCGACGGGGGAGCCGCCGTCGTGGTGGTGAGCGAGCGCAAGGCACGGCAACTGGGAATCGCAAAACCCGTACGCGTCGCCTCCACGGTGCTGCGCTCCTACTTCGAGCATCCGCCCGAGGCACCGGAGAACGTGAGCTCCATCAGCATCCGCGAGGCCTACGAGGAAGCCGGGCTCGGCCCGCAGGATCTGAGCTGCGTGGAACTGCACGACTCCTCGGCCGTCACCGAGCTCATCACCTACGAGGGACTGGGGCTCGCGAAGCCCGAGGACTGCCTGCGACTCGTCGAGGACGGCGAGACGCGACTCGGCGGACGCATTCCCGTCAACACCTCCGGAGGGCTGCTGCGCAAAGGCCATCCAGTGGGTGCAACCGGGGCGGCACAGGTGATGGAGCTCGCACTCCAGTTGCAAGGGCGGGCCGGCAAGCGCCAGGTGGAAGGTGCCCGTGTCGGGCTCGCCCACAACGGCGGCGGCAGCATCGGCCACGAGGTGGCAGCCATGAACATCACGATACTGGTGCGCTGATGGATGAACGGAACGATTTGCGGCTGTCCGATGCCATCGAGACGCGTGCCGAGCAGCGCCCGGCTCACGACGTGCTCATCTTCGAGCATTTCAGCCTCGATGGCGGCGCCACCCCGGATGAAGTCCGCACTTATCGTATGCTGCGCGACAACGCGCATCGCATCGCAGCGTATCTGCGGGCAAAGGGTCTGCGCAAGGGCGATCGCTTCGCGATCATGATGCGCAACCATCCCGAATTCGTCGAAACCATGATCGCCGCATCGCGGCTTGGAGTGGTGTTCGTGCCCATCGATCCGCGCACTCGCGGGGAGAAGCTTGCCTTCATGCTCGAACACTCCGGCAGCTGCGGCATCGTGACGGCCGACTATACGCTTGCCGCCGTGCAGGCCGTTCGCGGCAACATCCCGGCCCTCGGCTGGGTACTCACGCTCCAGACCGGCGAGGAGGGCGCTTGCGATCCCACGGAATTCGCAGGCACAGATTCGTTTCGTAAGGTGCTCGCCGGCCCGGTGGTGGCAGTCGAATCAACGCCGGTAGAACTCACCGACCCGCTACAGATCATCTACACTTCAGGCACCACGGGCGATCCGAAAGGTGTCGTTGGCGACGTGCGGCGCGCGGGTAATACCGGCTGGGTGGGCCACCTCTTCGGTTACGAGCCCGACGAGCGGCCCTACACGGGGCTTTCCTTGACGCACACGAACGCTCAGACCACTGCGCTCCTGCCGGCACTGTTCGCCGGACACCGTGCGATCATCAGCCGCCGCTTCACCAAGTCGAAGCTCTGGGACGTCTGTCGCCGTCACGGCGCCACCACCTTCTCGACGCTCGGCGGCATGGCCACCGCAATCTTCAGCGAACCGCCGCGGCCCAACGATGCCGACAATCCCGTCCGCATGATCATCAGCGGCGGCATGCCAGCGGCGATCTGGGAGCCTTTCGAGAAGCGCTTCGGCGTGGAGGTCTTCGAGATCTACGGCGCAAACGATGGCGGCGGCATGGCATTCAAGCGGCCGGGCGAAGGCCCGGTAGGATCCTTCGGCAAGCCCATGCCGGGTGTCCTCATGAAGATCCTGGACGATGAGGGTAACGAATGTCCGCCAGGCGTGGTCGGCGAGATCTGCTGCCGGCCCGAAGGCGGCGCCGACGCGAGCGTCGAATACTTCGGCAACCCGGAAGCTTCGCGCAAGAAAATCCAGGCAGGCTGGAACCGCAGCGGCGACATGGGCCACCGTGACGCGGAGGGCTGGCTGTACTTCGATTACCGCAGGGGCGGCGGCATCCGGCGAAACGGGGATTTCATCGATCCGAGTTTCGTCGAGCGGGTGATCGCCGAGGACCCGCAGGTCGATGACGTATTCGTCTATGGCATCCCCGCGCGATCCGGCGCGCCCGGCGAGAAAGACGTGGTCGCGGCAGTGGTGCCGGTGAACCGCGCGCGCTTCGAGCCGGCGGCGGTATTCGCCCGCTGTCGCGTCGGTCTCGAAGCCAACTTCGTGCCGAGCTATCTCCAGGTCCTGGATGAAATCCCGAAGACCGCTTCCGAGAAAGTTCAGGAGCGATTCCTGGTCGAGCGTTTCGATACCGATCGGCAGAACGTGCACACCGAATCCTGCTGATGGTTCCAAGGGGTATCCGCTCCCGGCGCGGGCTACGCCCAATCGACGGTTTCTTCATCCCTCCTGGTCCCGAGGATATCGGCGATCAGTCATCCCTGTGATAACGTGCGCCGGGGCCCACCACGTAGTCCCCACCCGGCTCAGGTTGCGTCAGGTCTTTCTAGCACTGATGAACTCATGGATTCGTCAGTGCACTGCGTTCCACCGACGTCAACGGTCCTCCGGGCGGGCTGGGAGAGACTGAGTGCAGAAAAAAATCGTGATAGCAGGCGCTTCGGGGCTCGTCGGCGGCGCCGCCGTTCGGCTGTTCGGCGCTCGCGGCGACTGGGACGTCGTGGCTATCTCGCGTCGCCGGACGCTTGGAGCACCCGCTTCGGTGCAACACATCGCAGTGGATCTCAGTGACCAGACTGCCTGTGCGCGGGTACTCGGCGCGATATCCGGCGTTACTCACATCATCTATGCGGCACTGACCGAGAAGCTCGAGGACATCTACGGCGGATGGTCGGATCCCATCCAGATCCGAAAGAACGTCGCGATGCTGCACAATCTCTTCGAGCCGCTGGCGGGTGCTTCCCGGGACCTCAGGCACGTATCGCTGGTGCATGGTGCCAAGGCCTACGGCTGCCACCTACCGCAGCTGAAGGTTCCGATACCGATGCGCGAGAGTCTACCGCGGGTTCCTCACGCCAACTTCTACCACGAGCAAGAGGACTATCTGACCGCACGCCAAAAGGGATGCGATTGGACCTGGACGGTATTTCGTCCCGTCATGATCGCGGGGGTTGGCACCGGATCCAACATGAATCCATTCCTGACGCTGCCACTGTTCGCGGCCCTGCGCCGGGAAGCGGGACTCGACCTGCCGAGGCCCGATGGCATGAGCCTGGTAGCCGATGCGACCGATGCCGATCTGATCGCCGAGGCACTCACCTGGGCAGCCGACGCTGCCGAAGCACGCAACGAGATCTTCAATATCTCGAATGGCGATGTGTTCGCGCTGCACGAAGCCTTCCCTGTCGTGGCCGATGCGCTCGGCATGCGCCTCGGCGCGCCGCAGCGGTTCGACATCATCCAGGAAATCCGCCGCATGGCGGGCCTCTGGAGTGACATGGTGCAGCGCTATGAACTCGATGCTCCCAGGGACGTGAACGCCCTCTTCGGCGGGTCGATGGACATGGGCGGTGGCTGGTCCGCCGAAGCGCCTGAAGGCAATCCCCTGCGATGGGGCGTGCTGAGCACGATTAAATTGCGACAGGCTGGTTTCAGCCGATGCATCGACACGCTCGAAATGGTGCGCAAGTACGTCCGCCGTTATCAGGAACTCAGGATCCTGCCGCCCAATATCCCCATCGGCGACGATTGACGCTACCACCGTGTCATATGGGTTTCACGTCCAGCCAACCTGTATTTACCAGGACGCCATGCGGACGCTCACTCCCAGTCGCGATCGAACCACCGCGAGGCCACGAAGAACAGTATCGCGGCGATCGCATAGAAGCTCATTGCCATAAGGATTGCGTAGCGCAGCGACTCGGTCCCGTAGTGCACGGCGAGCGCATCCGACAGCGCACCGATCAGCAGCGATCCAAGACCGAGGCCGATCAGATTATTGATGAGCAGGAAGATCGCCGAAGCCATGGCGCGCATGCCGGGCGGCACCAGGTGTTGTACGGCCGAGATTCCAGGCCCGAGCCACACCATGCGAAGAGCCTCCGGAAGCAGCATGAGCAAGAAAGCGACGACAACTGAACTCGCCAGCAAGGCTCCCACCTGGAAGGGGAGCAGCAGCAGGAACGCGATGGCCGGCACGATCCCATAGGCCGCCTTGCCGCGACGTGCAAGCCGGTCGACGAGCCAGCCGCCCGCCCACATGCCACTGATGCCACCGATGAGTACCAGTGCCCCGAGAAAGAGCGAAGTCTCGACGAGCGTGAGGCCGAAGCTGCGCATGATGAAGGACGGCATCCAGAAGATGAGTCCGTAGCCGGCGATTCCGCTGATGCCGCTGCCGAAGGACAGCGCCCAGAAGGCGGGCTTGCGAGCCAGCGTCGCCAGTACTTCACGCGCGGAGTGGGCGGGCGCGGGTTGCTCGTGGCCTTCAAAGGCACCTCGGACAGGCTCGCGCACGGTGGCGCGCAGGACGGGGGCGACGAGCAGCCCGAACAAGCCCAGGACGAAGAAAGTGACGCGCCAATCGATCATTGTCGCGATGACACCGCCGAGCGCAAGCCCGAGGCCGCTGCCGATCGGAATGCCAAAGCTGAAAACGGCAAGCGCGCGAGCGCGCTGTGAAGGCGGAAAGTAGTCGCTGATGAGCGAGTAGCCGGGCGCGGAGCCGCCGGCCTCGCCGACCCCCACGCCGATGCGCGCAAGAAACAGCTGACTGAAGCTCTGCGCCGTACCGCACAGGGCGGTGAAAGCACTCCATAAGGCGAGCGCCATGGTCATGATCCATACGCGGTTTCTACGGTCGGCAAGCCAGCCGATCGGGATCCCCAGGGTGGCATAGAAAAGCCCAAAGGCCGTGCCGCCCAGGAGTCCAAGTTGCGTATCGCTTAGACCCAGATCCGCCTTGATGGGCGCGGCCAGTACCCCAATGACGATACGATCGATGAAATTCAGCGTCGAGACGAGCAGCAGGATCGCGAGCACATAGATCGCATAGCCACGCGACCGGGCGCGCACGCCCGCATCGAGAATCGATTCGTTCATCAACGATACCTGGAAAGAAAAACGCCGAAGAAACCTGTAACCGCCGGCTCGACAAGCTTCGGCGCGTGGCCGCGATCGGGCACCTTGACGCGCTCAGGACCGGTCTTGGTGGCAAGTATGCAGTAGCAATGCGGCGCCGGCTACGATCCGAAGAGGAAAGGCGCTGCCGAGATCTTCGCCGTCCACGGCCGGAGGCCGGAGAACATGAGACAGGTGGGGTTTGCTATGTGTCATATGGAATACCCCAGGCGCGACACGACATCCGCCAGGTAATTGATCTGATCCATAGATGCCGTCGGCGGACCGAGAAGCAGCTCATCGACGCCTGCTTCCGCATACGACCGAATCGCATCCTCCACGGCACGCTCTGTGTATGTACTGATCTCGAATACCTTTTGCCGCGCTTCAGCCGAATAACTGTAGTATGCAGTGAGATGGGATCTGAGGATTTCCTCAGACTTCGGCCCCAGTGAAAAATACATTGCAGCGACGATGTGAGGCCGCCCTTCCCTACCGGCTTCCCGCCAAACCTGGTCTACCATGCGGATGGTTGCTCTTTGCACGTCCGCGTCGGGCCGGATGCTCCACGTGAGGATCCCATCGGCAATGCGTCCAGCACGCCGCAACGCTGCATCACTCATCGCCCCGTAGATGATTGGCGGCCCTCCAGACGATACAGGAGGCGGACCGATCGGCGTGACTCCATCCACAAGAGTCTCCCCTCTCCAGATTCTTCGCAGCGCCTCAATCTGTGTCTCTACGCGCCGAGCCCTACCAAGCCAAGGCGCCT
>Ga0265293_10009976_pt1 | contig 13437 bp, 18 predicted proteins | sample Munlanlewell138R_FD_192505 | JGI IMG/M metagenome (GOLD analysis project Ga0265293, IMG submission 192505) | Leachate microbial communities from a municipal landfill in Southern Ontario, Canada - Leachate well 138R | ecosystem: Engineered > Solid waste > Landfill > Unclassified | place: Canada...
AGGCGGCCGCGGCGACGCCGCCGGTGATCACGATCCCCGCGGTGTGCCAGCCCAGCGCCGAGTAGAACAGCATCCACAGCCCGAACAGCAGGAACAGGACGCTGGCCATGGCGTGCAGGAAGCGCTCCGGCAGGCGGCGGTGCAACAGTCGGCCGGCCAGGATGGCGACCCCGTCGGCGAGCACCATGCCGATGGTGGCGCCCAGCCAGACCCCGGCCCAGTGGTTGTCGCTGGCGAGCGCCACCGTGGCCAACATCGTCTTGTCGCCGAGTTCGGCCAGGACGAACGACGAGATGACCGCGAACAGGATGAAGCGCGGTTCGGCGACGGTCTTGGTCTCCTCGTCGGAGTCGCCGCCCTCGCGCCACGTCCAGACCGCGAAGGCCAGGAACGCGATCGCCGCCGCGAACGCGATTGGGCGCTCCGGCAGCGCCATGCCCAGGAAATGGCCGATGGTGACCGAGACGCCGTGCACCAGGAATGCCGCGATGCCCACGCCGGTCAGCACCACCCACCACCGATGCCGCAGGGCATAGGTCATGGTGATCAGCTGCGACTTGTCGCCGAGTTCGGCGACGAACACGACGCCGAGGCTGATCATGGTGGCTGCGAGCATGTGACGACCTTTCGACGGGTGGTCGCGGATACGCGGGCATCAACGGCCATACGTCGAAGGTCTCGCCCACCGAAAGATGCTCATTCGGTTCGCCGGCCGGGCTTACGCCAGTATGTCGACACGACGATTGGGGGCTACTCCCCTTCGCTGACTCCAACAGCATACGGAGCCACCCGGCTTATGGCGAATGTTCGGGTTGCCGTACTTGGGATTTCGGACTCCGACGCGAATCCTTCAGGCGGCGAGCAGCATTGCCAGGATCGCGGTATCGGGATGGCTGATGGGATCCACGCCCACCCGGCTGACCATCGAAGTCACCGTGCCGTCGGACTCGGCCTCCACCCACGCGGCGCGATGCTCGAGCCCCAAATGCGGTAGCCCGGGCAGCAATACGCAGCCGGAGGCCGCCCCGGCGCATTCCGGCAGCGACGGCACGGTTTCCGACGGCGGATGCAGCATGAGCAGCGCCGGCGGCAGGTGGTCGGCGAAATACCCTGGGGAGATGGCGGATTCACCGACCACGGGGCCCTCAGCCAGCACCAGGCCGACGGTATCCGGCGGCGGCTCGTCGGGCAGCTCCTCGCGTACCCCGAAAACGGTTGTAGTGGAGAGTAATCCGGGCAGCGAGGCCACGCGGACGGCGGCCATCAACAGCTGCGCCCATTCCTTGGTGGAGTCCGGCCAGCGGCCCGAGACCAGGAAGCCCTTCAGGGCGCCACGAGAGTGAAAGGGGGCGAGGCCGATAGCTCGCCCGGACCCAGTCTCCATCTTTGCCTCCGCGCTTCCGGGCTGCTACTGCGACACGACTGCGGGTCGGGGGTGTTCAGGATGCGGCACAACCCCGCTGGCACGCAAGAGGACACGAGTGCAGGTGCTGAATCGTTGCGAAGTCGATAGCGCATCAACGCAATCGGGGCGTCGTGCTTGCGCACGACGCCCCGATTGGAACTTCGGTGTTGGTTGGCCGGAGTTGCTCGACTACTAGGCCGGCGGGTAAACGCCCATGCCCTTGGCCTTCTCGGTCTGCCAGAAGATGTCGGCGATCTCGTCGATGGTCTTGAGCAGCTTCTCGGCGACCGCGACGTCCGTGGACTTCTTGACGTCACCGGCACCGTGCACGCCGTCCCAGAACAGCTGGTGCAGGTTGGGGAACTGCTCGAAGTGCTCCTTGGCGAAGAAGTCGGCCCACAAAACCATCAGGTGATGCTTGACCTCCTCGGCGCGCTGCTCCTTGATGATGATGGCGCGCGTGCGGAAGTGCTCGTCGTCGGAGTCGTGGAACTTCTGCAGGGTCTTGAGGCAGGACAGCGCCTCGATCTTGGCCTGCGCGGGGTCGTAGACGCCGCAGTACAGGTCGCAGTGGGCATGGGCGGGAGTGGCGTTGGTGAAAAGTCGATGCAGCATGCCTCTAACCTACCCTCAGGGCATGGTGCGAAACCATAGTGCGGGGCGTTGGCCGTTGCGCCGGTTCGTGGTTGTCGAGGATTCGATGCGGCCCACGCTGAGCCCCGGCGACGGCTTGCTGGGCTGGCGGGGTGGGCGTCCCCGGACCGGGCAGGTGCGGATCTTCCAGGACCCGACGCTGCCGTCGCGCTGGTTGGTCAAGCGGGTGGGCGCGGTCCGCGGCGCGGGCCGCGAGACGAGTTTCGAGGCCCGCTCGGACAATCCCACCGCCCCCGGGGTGGTCGATTCGCGACAGTTCGGGTGGGTGGCCGCCGCGGACAGCTACCGGCTGATCTTCACGGCGCGGGCGAAAACGAGTTGACGCTTCAGAACAGGACGATCACGGCGAGGATGCCGAGCAGCACCAGGGCCACCACACCCGCGCGCAGCAGCGCGAGCACGTAGGACCGGTTACACGTCGAGGAGTACCAGTGCGACGGCTGCGCGCCCGATTGCGGACCCATCGGTTGCGTCGTCATCGCGCCGTACCATGCCGTGGAATCAAAGCTGCCCCCAGTGAGATCAATCACAGAAGTCCTGTTGTGACGGCGATCATAACGCCTCGGCTGGCGAGGAAGAAATCGGCCGAAGTCGTCGTATTTCGCTGAGCGGCGGGGCGGGTTGTTGATGGATGCGGCGTTTCGCCCACCCGGTTATCCACATTGACTGCAGTCAACTTCGCGATTGCCGAGGCGAGACGGCCCGCGCGAATCGAGCGTCCTGTGGATAAGCCTGTGGAAACTGTGGATAGGCGCGTGTTCGCCGAACCCGGGAGGACCGGTGACCGTCGTGGGCCGGGCGTGACAGGATCGAACGATGGATGCGGTATCGCAGATTCAGGTGAGCGGACTGCCGACCGAGTTCGGCAGCGACGTCGTCCTCCTCGACGTTCGGGAGGACGACGAATGGCAGCGGGGACACGCCCCGGCGGCCGTGCACATCCCGATGGGCGATGTGCCGGCCCGGATCGCCGAGATCGACTCGACCAAGGAACTGTTCGTGATCTGCGCCGCCGGCGGCCGGTCGCTGCAGGTCGCGCAGTACCTGCAGGCCAACGGGTACCAGCCGGTGAACGTCGACGGCGGGATGATGGCGTGGCAGCAGTCCGGTCGGCCGGTGGTCACCGATTCGGGTGCTCCCGGCACGGTCTGAGCGGCGACGGTTGTCGGGCGACCCGGGGCGCCGCCGTGTCGGCGCTGGTTAGGCTGGTGCGGTGATCCAGGTCTGTTCCTCCTGCAGCACCCGGTGGAACGTCCGCGACAAGCAGCGGGCGTGGTGCCCGCGGTGCCAGGGCAGGCTGCTGCCGCCCGCGACGACCGAGACCGCAGCACCCGGCGCCGGCTCCGGTTGGAGCCGACCCGCCCAACCCGGCGGCGCGGCCCCGAGCGCCGGTCAGTCGGCCAAGCTGCCACCCGGATTGCGCTGGATCGCGGTGCGCCCGGGCGCACCGCCCCCACCCCCGGCCCGCAAGCGCCCGCTGGGACTCACGCCGCGCTATGACTTCATCCCGCGCTGGAGCCTGCCGGATCCCGTCACGTTCGGCGTGGAGCCGTCGGCCCCGCCGCCCACCGGGCCCACGCCCACCGGGCCCACGCCCACCCAGGTCCGGCGCGTCCTGACCGCCACCACCGCGGTCCTCGCGGCCGCCGCGCTGATCTACCTGATCCGTTACGTCCTGCTGCTGGTGAACCGGACGGTGCTGATCAACTCGCTGATCGCCGCCGGCGCCACGCTGCTGGGCATCCTGGCCAGCGTCGCGGCGCTGGCCGCCGTCATCACCTGCTGGGTGGTGCTGACCCGCTGGCTGATCGCGCGACGGACCCAACTGTTCGCGCACCTGGGCCGCACCGACCGGCCGAGTCGGGCGCTGTGGGCCGGGTGCATGGTGCCGCTGGTCAACCTGTTCTGGGCGCCGGTGTTCGTCATCGAGACGGCGACCCTCGAGGGGCTCTACCGGCGGCTGCGCAAGCCGATCCTGGTCTGGTGGTTGTTGTGGGTGCTGAGCGCGGTGGTGTCGGTGATCGCGTTCCTGACGCTGTTCACGTTCGGTTGGATCAGCGTCGCCCTGAACACCTCGGGGCAGGGCGTCGCGGACAACACCGTCGCGATGATCTGCGCCTATCTCGCCGCGCTGGCCGCGGTGCTGGCGCTGGACCGGGTGTACCGCGGGTTCGAGGCCAAGCCGGTGGAACGAGCGGCGCACCGGTGGGTGGTGGTCGGCGGCGTCCCGGCGCCCGCCGCGCCGGGCAGCGATTTCGACCGTCCGGTTGAGCCGACGGACCGGGAACCGGCAGCATAGGGCCATGGATCCGGCCGGCGAAGCGCCCGCAGCCCACCCCTTCGTGGTGGCGCACCGCGGCGCGTCGGCGGATCGGCCCGAGCACACGGTGGCGGCCTACGAGCTGGCCCTGCAGGAGGGGGCCGACGGGGTCGAGTGCGACGTTCGACTGACCCGCGACGGCCACCTGGTGTGCATCCACGACCGTCGGGTGGACCGCACCTCGTCGGGCACCGGGCTGGTCAGCGAGATGAGCCTGAGCGAGCTGCGCCGGTTGGACTTCGGGGCCTGGCACGGCAGCTGGCGCGACGACGGCAGCCTGGGCGACACGGGTCTGCTCACCCTCGAGGAGCTGGTCCGGCTGGTGCTCGATTTCAAGCGCCCGGTCAAGCTGTTCATCGAGACCAAGCACCCGGTGCGCTACGGCGGGCTGGTGGAGAGCAAGGTGCTGGCGCTGCTGCACCGGTTCGGGATCGCCTCGCCGCCCTCGGCGGACCTGTCGCGCGCGGTCGTCATGTCGTTCTCCGCGGCCGCGGTGTGGCGGATCCGGCGGGCCGCGCCGATGCTGCCCACCGTGCTCCTCGGCGAGACGTCCCGCTACCTCGGCGGCGGCGCGGCCACGACGGTCGGCGCGACCGCGGTGGGCCCGTCGATCGGCACGCTGCGCGAGCATCCGGAACTCGTGGACCGCGCGGCCGCCCAGGGGCGCGCGCTGTACTGCTGGACCGTCGACCACTACGAGGACGTGCGGTTCTGCGCGGACCAGGGGGTGGCGTGGCTGGCCACCAACCACCCCGGCCGCACCAAGGACTGGCTGCAGAACGGGTTGACCGGCGCCGGCCGGGACTGACTAGAGGGTGCCGCCCGCGGCGGCCGGGGCCGTGCCGTCGGACTTGCCCGTCCCGAGTTCGCGGACCACGTAGTCCTCGAGGTTGAACAGGTTGTCGCCGGCGCGCTCGGCGATGCGCAGCAGGGTGGTCATCGTCGCGACCTCCTCGACCTGCTCCTTGAGGAACCAGCCCATGAACTGCTCGCCCAGATAGTCGTGCTCGTCGCGGGCCGCGGCGGCCAGCGCGACGATGTTCTCCGTGACCGCGCGCTCCAGATCGAGGGCCAGGGCCACCGCCTCGCGCGCGGAGTTGAAGCCGTTGCGGACCGGGTCCACGCCGGGGATCTCAACCTCGGCCCCGCGGTCCAGCAGGTAGCGGACGAACATCATCGCGTGGTTGCGCTCCTCGACCGCCTGGCGGTAGAAGAACCCGGCCAGCTGCGGCAGGTCGGCCCCGTCGAAGTGCACGGCGATCGCGGTGTATTGCTGGGCGGCGGTGAACTCGTCGCGGATCTGGTCGCGCAGGAGGCCGTGGAACTTGGTGTCGAGGACGTCGTCGCGAATCATGATCACCAAGGTACTGCCTGGTCAGAGGGCTTGTCATGCAAGGTAACGCTTAGTTCGGACAGCATGACCTAACTTAGGTTTGCCATACCCGGGCTGCGAACGCGCCGCCGATTTCGGTTAGCTGGATCACTCCGAGCGGGGTGTTCCGAGCAGTCGCGTGAGGGTGCATCCAGCGCCAGAGCTGCGCATGATCTGATAGCATATACGCTATCATCCGTGGGTGGCGAGCGTCGCGAAGGTCGAAGCCGAGATGCGAGAATCCGCCACGAATGTGGCCTACAACGACCTCTTCAAGGTCTGCGTCCATTATTTCGGTAACCCCCGGCAGAAGGGCACCAGCCACGCAGTGTTCCGGACCCCATGGCCCGGCGATCCTCGGGGCAACATCCAAAATGACCAGGGCAAGGCGAAGCCTTACCAGGTCAGACAAGTGATCAACGCCATCGACCATCGGAACCAGATCGGAAAGGAGAGCCGCTGATGTCCAACCACTACACCTACCGGGCCGAATGGTCCTCCGAGGACAACGAATACATCGGGCTCGTGGCCGAGTTCCCGAGCCTGTCTTGGCTCGCTCCCACCGCGGCCGAGGCGATCGGTGGAGTAGCCCAGTTGGTGGACGACATCTTGGCCGACATGGTGGAGACCGGCGAAACTCCGCCGACGCCGTTGACCGAACGCCGCTACAGCGGCAACCTGTCGGTCCGCACCAGCCCGGACCAGCACCGCCGACTGGCAATCGAAGCGGCCGAGCAAAAAGTCTCGGTGAACCAGTGGATCAACCAGAAGCTTGCCGCCCACGGCACTTGATGCTCACGGCTGCGCATCCAGCACCGACTGCGGGACCGGGGCGTCGGCGGCCAGCGCTGCGAACAACGCGCCGGCCGTCTCGTCGTCCCAGCTGACCACCGCGCCGGAACTGGTGGAGCTGTAGGAACCGATCGGCACCGTCACCGTGACCGGGGACCCGCGCAGCGCCCAGCCCAACCGGGCCAGGTCCCAGACGTGGTCGTCGGTGTTGACGGTGATCGCGTCGGCCGCCGCGCGCGGCACCGCGTACCAGCGCCACGGGTTCAACCACACGGCCGGGCTGGCGGCGCGGTGCAGCAGCGCGGACATGAACTGACGCTGGTTGACCATGCGGTCCAGGTCCGCGCGCGGGGTGGCGCGGCTGCGCACGAAGCCCAGGGCGGTGCGGCCGTCGAGCAGCTGGCAGCCGGCGGGCAGTTCGATGCCGGCCAGCGGATCGCTGATCGGCTCGGCCGGGCAGACCTCGACCCCGCCGAGCGCGTCGACCAGCACCGCGAAGCCGCCGAAGCCGATCTCGGCGTAGTGGTCGATGCGCAGGCCGGTGGCCTGTTCGACGGTCTGGGTCAGCAGCTGCGGTCCGCCCAGGGTGTAGGCCGCGTTGATCTTGTCGCTGCCGTAGCCGGGGACCGGCACGTAGGAGTCCCGCGGGATCGACACCAGGGTGGTCGGCGTGCTCGAGCCCAACCCGGGCAGGTGCACCAGCAGGATGGTGTCGGTGCGGCCGGTGCCCAGGTCGCCACCGGTGGACAGGTCCGCCTGCTGTTCCGGCGACAGGTCGCTGCGGCCGTCGGACCCGACCAGCAACCAGGTGGTGCCGCGGCCGGCGGCGGGCCGGTCCGGATAGCTGATCAGGGCGTCGATGCGGTGCAGGGAACGGTCGAACCAGACGCCGATGCCCACCACGCCGCCGCCGGCGAGCAGCAGCAGGACCAGCAGGATGCGGCCCCAGGGGCGGCGCTTGCGGGGTTTGCGCGGGGTCGGCGCCGGCGGGGGCGGGGTGGCCGGCTTGGCGGACTTGCGGCTGCGGGGCAGCGGCGCGGCCGGACGCGGCGTCGGGTTGGACCGCGCGGGCGGCGGGGGTGGCGGTCGCCGACGCGGGGGTGGGGGCGCCGGCCGGGGTGGGGGCGGCGGCTGCCAGGCCGGCGGGGGCCCGGGCCGGGTCGGGGGCGGTTGCGGTGGCGTCTGCGCGGGGAAGCCGCGGGGCGGGGGCGGGCGGTGGTGCGGGTCGCGGCGGATCACCTGCGACGGTTCGCCGTGCGGCGGTGGACGACGGGCCGGGCCGGCGGGCCGCTGCGGCTGCCCGCGGCGGGGGCGGTCGTCGTTCACCAGCTCAATTTACGTCGCGGCAGGCGGATCTATGCCCAGCCAGCCCAGGTGCGGCGCCAGCAGCGCGTACCCGACGAAGGCCACGGCGTCGATCACGCCGTGCGCGATGATCAGCGGCCACAGCCGTCCGGTGCGCTGCCACACGTAGCCGAAGATCAGGCCCATCGCCAGGTTGCCCAGCCCCGCCCCGAAGCCCTGATACAGGTGGTAGAGCCCGCGCAGCACGCTCGAGGCGACCAGCGCGGTCACCGGGTTGACCCGGAACTGGCGCAGCCGGGTGAGCAGGTAGCCCACCACCACGACCTCCTCGGCCCAGCCGTTGGCGAACGACACCAGCAGCAGCACGGGGATGCGCCACCAGGTGTCGCCGAGCTCGGTCGGCACCACCGCGGCGCTGAGTCCCAGCGCCCGCGACGCCACGTAGAGCGCCAGCCCGGGAATCCCGATCAGCGCGGCCAGCCCGAGCCCGCCGAGCAGATCGGGCCGGAACCGCAGGCGCCCCAACCCGATTCGTTCGGCGGTGTAGCCGCTGCGCCACAGCAGGTAGACGGCCAGCGCGCCCCACGCGCACAGCTGGGTGATGTAGGCCAGGTTCAGGCCCAGGTCGATGAGGTCGAAGTAGGACCGCTTGGGGTTGAGCGCCACGGTCTGGCCGGCCAGGCCGCGCAGCACGAAGTCGATCAGCTGCATCGTCGCGGTGACGGCGCTGAGCCCGAACGTGACCGCGAGGACGACGAACACCTCGATGCGCAGCGCGCGCCGGTCGTGGGCGCTCAGGGCGTCGGGTGCGCTCACCCCGACACGGTAACGCTAGGTGGTTCGGCGGGCGCGCAGGCCGTTGACGAACGGGCAGCCCATCAGGATCCGGATGGCCTGGCTCAGGCCGGTGACGTCGTCGACGGGGCGGGTGAACGGCAGGCGCACGTCGTGATCACCGTCGTCGCCCTCGACACGCAGGCGCACCCCGTAGCGATCCAGGCCCAGCGGGCGTACCTGTCCGCCGCGCAGCGGCCGGGGCAGCTTGGTGGCCAGCCGGTCGACGATGTCGCGGTGATCGGAGTCGATGTGGCGCAGCCAGCAGGTCTCCATGGCGCAGAACGGGTCCGGGCGGGCCTCGAGCAGCGCGCCGAGGGCCACCGACTCGGCGCCGGTCGCGTCGGCGACCACCACGGAGTCGATCTCGAGGCGCAGCAGCGCGTATTCGGTGCCGACCTGCAGCAGCGCGGGATTGGGGTCCTCGGCGGCGACCACGTCGAGCGTCGCGCGCAGCATCGCCTCGGGGACGCTGAACATCCGGCCGCGGATCCAGACCAGCGAGCGCACCGGTTCGCGCAGCGGCAGCGGCGCATAGTCGGTGAGCTCGAGGACGGCCTGCACTCCGCCGGCCCCCGCCGCGACGACGTTGCCGGCCGCGACGCCGTTGATGGGGACCGCGACCGCGAAGGATCCGTCGGCGAGCAGGTGGTGCACGGCCACCGTTTCCGGCTCGGCGCCGTCGAGTGCGATCAGCGCGCTCTGGGCGCGCATGCAGGCGCTGCGAATGCGTTCCGCCGTGGTCGGGCCGGGGGTCGTCGCCAGTGTCATGTTGACCTTCCACCGTTCTGGCCGGGGTCCCGACCAGGCTCGTTCTGAGTGAGGTAAGCCTAACTTAACCAGAAACTCGATCCGGCGCGCAAGACTTTCCCGCTAGGGTCGGATTCGTGACCGCCATCGCCTACCTCGGCCCGCAGGGCACGTTCACCGAAGCGGCACTGGGCGGCATGACCGCCGCCGGGCTGGTGCCGGGACGGCCCGAGGTTCAGCCGTTGGCCCTCGACAGCACCCCGGCCGCGCTCGAGGCGGTTCGCACCGGGACGGCGGAGTACGCCTGCGTGCCGATCGAGAACTCGATCGAGGGGTCGGTGCTGCCGACCATGGACGCGCTGGCGGCCGGTTCGGCGCTGCAGATCTTCGCCGAGTTCACCCTCGACGTGGCGTTCAGCATCGTCGTCGCCCCGGGCACCCGGGCCGCCGATGTCCGCACGGTGGCGGCGTTCCCGGTGGCCGCCGCGCAGGTGCGCCGCTGGTTGCGGGACAACCTGCCGCAGGCCGAGGTGATCCCGGCTATCTCGAACGCCGCGGCCGCGGCCGACGTGCGTAGCGGCGCCGCCGATGCGGGGGTCAGCACCGCGCTGGCGGCGCAACGCTACGAGTTGGCCTCGCTGGCCGACGGTGTGGTCGACGAGGCCAACGCGCGCACCCGCTTCGTGCTGGTGGGCCGGCCCGCCCCGCCGCCGACGCGCACGGGTGCCGACCGCACGTCGGTGGTGCTCAAGCTGGACAACGTGCCCGGCGCGCTGGTCAGCGCGCTGACCGAGTTCAGCATGCGCGACATCGACCTGACCCGGATCGAATCCCGCCCGACCCGGGTGGAGCTGGGCACTTACGTGTTCTTCCTCGATTGCGTGGGCCATATCGAGGACAGCGCGGTGGCCGAGGCACTTACCGCGCTGCACCGTCGTTGTGAAGATGTGCGATATCTCGGATCATGGCCCACAGGATCGGCGGTCGGCGCGGCCCCGCCACAACTCGACGACGCGGAACGCTGGCTGAGCCGGCTGCAAAAGGGAGAACCGGCGTGAGCGGACGACTGGTACTCGTCCGACACGGCCAGACCTACGGCAACGTCGAGAAGCGCCTCGACACCCTCCCGCCCGGGGCCGAACTGACCCCGCTGGGCCGCGATCAGGCGCGCACGTTCGCGCGCACCGCGCCGACGCCGCCGGCGCTGCTGGGGCATTCGATCGCGGTGCGCGCGCAGCAGACCGCGGCCGAGATCGCCGGGCTGCTCGGGGTGGACCCGCTGGAATACTCCGATATCCACGAGGTACAGGTGGGTGAGCTGGAGAACCGCAACGACGACGACGCGGTCGAGGAGTTCACCCGGATCTACCGGCGCTGGCACGAGGGCGAACTCGGCCTGCCGATGCCGGGCGGCGAGAGCGGCGCCGACGTGTTGGACCGCTACGTCCCGGTGGTCAACGACCTACGCCGGCGCTACCTCGACGACGACAGCTTCAGCGGTGACATCGTGGTCGTCAGCCACGGGGCGGCGATCCGGCTGGTCGGTGCGGTGCTCTCCGGCGTCGACTCGGTCTTCGCGCTGGAGAACCACCTGGCCAACGCCGAATCGGTGGTGTTGGCGCCGGTCACCGACGGCCGCTGGAGCTGCGTGCACTGGGGTGCGGCGGGGCCGCCGCTGACCCCGCAGCCCACGGCCGCGCAGACTCAGGCCGAGGACACCGCGCGCACGCCCGACCCGATGGGCTGATCGCACTCGCAGCCCACCGCGACGCACTCGACGTCGAACGCGTGCAGCGTCAGCTCCGGGCTGTCGCACCCGTCCTCGGTGCACTCGGGCCGCCCCGACCAGTGCCGGATGAGCGTGCCGTGGCAGTGCGCCATCTCCGCGGCGCAGGCTCGACAACTCGTCTCCATGCCCCGTTCCTATCACTGCGCGCCGACAAACCGGCGCCGCCGCGCCTGCTGCGGGGGAGTTTCGTTCAGGCCCAGCCCAGTTCGTGCAGGCGCTCGTCGTCGATGCCGAAGTGGTGGGCGATCTCGTGGACGACGGTGATCCTCACCTCGTCGATGACCTCGGCCTCCGAGGCGCACATGTCCAGCAGCGCCCCGCGGTAGATGAAGATGGCATCCGGCAGCGCGCCGGCGTAGGTGCTGTCGCGTTCGGTCAGGGCGATGCCCTCGTACAACCCGAGCAGATCGGGCTCCTCGGGATTGCGGTCCTCGACGAGCACCACCACGTTGTCCAGTGCGGCGGCGAGCTTCGGTGGGATCTGGTCGAGGGCGTCGCCCACCAACTCCTCGAAGCGCGCGTCGCTCATCTCGACCGGCATCGATCAGGCCGGCGGCGCGGGCCCGGGGGCCGGACCGGCCGGCGGACCTTCCGGAGCGGGAGCCGGTGCCGGTGCCGGTGGCGGTGGTGGCGGCGGTGCGTCCGGCGGGGGCGGCGGCGGTGCGGGCGCCTCGGGCGGCGGGTTGGGCTCGGCCTGCGGTTCGGGTTCGGGGGCCTGGGTCTGCGCCTGGGTGGCGGGCGCCTGCTGCGGCAGATGCTGGCCGCCCTGCGAGGACGACCCCGCGGACGAGCCCGACGAACCCGACGAACCGGATCCCGAACCCGACCCCGAGCCCGAAGACGAGCCCGAGGACTGCGACGAGCCGTAGTTCTGGCCACCCGACGATCCCGGCATCGGGATCGGCGGGAGGTTGAGCCGTTCCTCCGGGATATCCGGCGGCGGGACCGGCGGCTGACCGTTGATCAGCAGCGGGCCCTTGGCGTCGTTGACCAGGGTGGCCCAGCCGCCGTTGCCCAGCGTCGCACCGATGCTGCAGGCCACCTGGCGGCTGCCGGCCGACCAGCTGGGCAGCGAGATCGTGCTGTAGATCAGGGTCAGCGTCGTGGTGCGCAGCTGCAGCGGCGCCAGGTACTCGTCGGTCAGCCGGGTGCAGGTGTCCTTGATGAACTCGTCCTGCTCGTCCTCCGGCGGCAGCCCGTCCGGGAACCGCTCGCCGAGGTTCACCGAGCCGGTGACCTCCATGGCGTGCGGCGAGGCGCAGTCCACCGGGATGTCGGTGGGCTGGTTGCTGGTCGGGTCGATGCCCAGGCACGTTCCGGCCGGCCACACCTTCGACTGGTCGACCTCGGCGACCTTGCCCTGGAAGGCCAGCTGGCCGCCGTCGGGTCCGGGCAGCTGCAGGCCGCAGAGCATGCGGCGCTCGCCGTGCTTGCTCCACGCCTTGTCGCCCGACCACAGCATGCTGGTGGTGAAGCGGCTGTTCGGGTCGTAGCGGTGGCCCAGGTACTGCCGCACCGCGGCCTGGCACTGCTCCTGGCTGATCTGCTGGATGCGCGCCGGCGAGGGCGGTGCGGCGTCCGGGCCGTACTCCGAGCCGGGGAAGGTTCGCATGTCGACGGACTCGGCGACCTCGAAGCGGTGTTCCTCGGCGCAGTCCACCACCGTGGCCTCGTCGGGCACGCCCTCGGGCCAGTTCAGGCAGTCGCCGGTCTTGGCGTTGTTGAACGCCTCGGTGCCGCGGGTGCCGGTGGCGGGCACCGGGTTGGTCTCGAGGTAGCTGGTGAGCCCGCCGCGGTTGCTGCCGACCGGCAGGGCCGTGACGAGGCCGGCGAACAGCAGGGCGCCCAGTGCCGTCAGTACCAGTACCCGCCGCGTCGAGCGGGCGTGCAGGGTGCGCATCCACCCGAACCGCTCACGGCGCGGTTCGGGCTGGTCGGGCTCGGCAGCCTCGGCGGCTGCGGTTTCGTCGGCAGGGTCGAGGTCGGGCGCTTCCGCATCGATCTCCTCGACGGATTCGCCGTCGGTGGGATCGGAGGCGGATTCTTCGTCGATCGGGTCGACCGGTTTTGCCCCGTCGTCCTGCTCAGGTACTTCGGACATCAGATCCATTGTGACAGGCGCAGCAGGGACCGTGACAACTGTTGCAGAAGTGAAGTTATGGGGTTGTGTCCCGGGCGCCCGCGCCGGCAAGGGCGACCTCGCGCTGCGATCTTCC
>Ga0265293_10009977_pt1 | contig 13436 bp, 11 predicted proteins | sample Munlanlewell138R_FD_192505 | JGI IMG/M metagenome (GOLD analysis project Ga0265293, IMG submission 192505) | Leachate microbial communities from a municipal landfill in Southern Ontario, Canada - Leachate well 138R | ecosystem: Engineered > Solid waste > Landfill > Unclassified | place: Canada...
TGAAAAGGCGACATAAGAAACACACGCTTTTTTCTCGTCTTATAGCTGACAACCTGTATTATTACCGACACACTGCTAACGACAAACATTATGCCAATCAGCACGCTTATCAAGGGATTTTTTACAAACAACGCTACCGCCGCCGCCGCTCCGCCCAGCGCTAGCGAGCCTGTGTCGCCCATAAAAAACTTTGCCTTGTAACTGTTGTACCAAAGAAAAGACATCAATGCCCCTATTAGCGATGTGGTGAACACGGCAAGCCCTTGCAGTTCGTTTTGATAAAGCACATCCCCTTTTTGCACCGTGTCGGCAAGAGCAAACAAGATTATTACCGAAAAGGCGGCAAAATATATCGTATTGGTTGTGCCTGCAAGTCCGTCCAAGCCGTCGGTAAGGTTTACCGAATTGGTCATTGCCAAAAAGACAAATGCGGCAAACGGTATATACCACACTCCCAAATCCCAACCGCCGCCCGTGATTGGCAACATTATCACCGTGCCTATATATTGACTTTTGGCGCAATATATGGCGGCAAGAATCGCTACGGATACTTGCGAAATTATCTTTTGATATGCCCTCAAACCCATATTTCGCTTGAGGCGAATTTTTATTAAATCATCTAAAAATCCAATTGTGCCATACCCTGCAAAAATGATGAGAATAACCACTGTCATTGAGCTTTTATAGCCGCCAAAGATAAGCACCGATATTATCGTTGCCAAAATGAATACAAGCCCTCCTGTGGTTGGCACTCCCTGTTTTACCGAATGTTGCCCCACATAGGAAAGTATTGTTTGCGACACGCTATATCGGGCGGACACACGCAAAAAGGTGGGCGCAATTAACATTCCGATAAAAAAAGCGGCAAGAAGCGCCGTTAGCGCCACCCAATGGCTCATAGATTATATCTCCTAAAAATTTCCTCAACTACTTTTTTGTCCGAATAAGGTCTTTTTATACCGCACTCCTCCATATATTCCTCTCCGCCCTTGCCGGCAATCACAACTAAATCCTCGGGTTTGGCAAGGAGAAGAGCATAGGTTATTGCGCTCTCCCGCTCGGTGATTTTTATGTATTCACCGTTGATTTCACGGTGACCCTGCTCAATTTGAGAGATGATATTATCAGGCTCTTCTGAGCGGCTGTTATCCGATGTTAATATGCTAAAGTCTGCATACTTTGCAGAAACAGTTCCCATTATTCCCCTCTTTTTTGGGTCACGGTCGCCCCCGCAGCCAAAGACTGCGATAAGTTTGCCGCTGCACAACTTTCTTGCGGCGATTAGCAGGTTTTTCAAGCCTTCGGGCGTATGGGCAAAGTCTATAATAACTTTCCTTTTTGACTGAAGAATATTAAATCGTCCCTCGGGAGGCTGCATTTTGCTAAAAGCTTTGCAAATGTCCTCAGCACTCACTGACAACGCACACACCGCAGCAGATGCAGATAGCGCATTGTACAAGTTAAACTCCCCCACAAAATTTGTCTTTAGCTCAAATATCTCATCGCAACAGTTCACTATGCAAGAAGTGGATTGTTTGCCGTATACAATATCGATTGCAAAGGTGTCGCTTGGCGAATTGAGAGCATAGCTTGTGAGAAGCACCTTGCTTTCTTGAATTATTTCCAGCCCCAACTTGTCATCCGCATTGACAACGGCATAGCCCGTTTTTTCGGGAGAAAAAAATGATTTTTTTACATTAGCGTACTCCTCCATGGACGCAAAAAAGTCCAAATGGTCTTGCGAAAAATTGGTAAATACTGTAACATCGGCAAATAGCCCCGCCGTCTTTTTATAATGAATGCCGTGTGCGCTAAGCTCATATACAAGATACTCCACCCCCGCCTTTTGGCTTTCGCTTATTATTTTGTGCAAGGGTATTGGGTCGGGCGTTGTTAAGTCACAGTCAACCCTGTTTCCGTTAATATATGCTCCCAAAGTACCTATTAATGTTACCCTTTTTCCCGAATGCTTGAGAATTTCTGCTATCATATATGCGGTGGTAGTCTTGCCGTTTGTACCAACTACGGCAATTTTTTTCATACCCTTATATGCTTGCTTATAAAAGTTTCCCGCCGCAAGCGCCGCCGCAAGGCGAATATCGCTTGTTTGTGCAAAGGGTATGTTTTCACTTAAATTGCTCTGCGTTAGCACAACCGCCGCCCCCCGTTTTATTGCATCGTTTACATAATTGTTGCCGTCCTCCCGCTCTCCTTTTATCGCTAAAAATAGACTGTTTTTTCCCACTTCTCGGGAGTTGTCCGTTATACTTTCAATTTCTGTTTCTTCGTCTGCGTTTAAGTGTGTGATTGGTATCCCTTGCAATATTTCTTTCAAGCGCATTTGTCGTCCTCCCGTTTTTTAAGGCTTGGGGTTGTTTGGGTTATGTTAGTCTTTAAATTTTATTCAAGATTTATCAACGCTATTACATCTTCTGTAACCATGCTGCCAGGGGCAGGGAGTTGGCTATTGACAATGCTCCCTTCGCCTGCGGTTTCATAAAAAATATTCTTTCCCCTCAAAATTCTTGCCGCCTCTATCACGGTTAAACCCCTAATATCCGGCATCGCAAACTCCTCTTTTTTCACATATGCTGACGGAGCTATGCCCTTGTAAGCAAATATCTTTGCAAATACATCGCCAATATACGGTGCGGCTACCAGACTGCCATAATATGCCCCCTGTGGCTCATCCACGATTATCATAGCTATATACTCGGGCTTGTCCGCAGGAGCAAACCCCACAAATGTTGACACATATTTCCCCCTTGCTATTATGCCATTTTCGTACTTTTGGGCTGTTCCCGTCTTGCCGCCTATCCTATATCCCGCCACGCCGGCGCTTTTTCCTCCTCCTTGTGTTACAACGCCCTCTAGTATCTCTCGCATATCACTGCTTGTCTTTTCACTTATCACACCCGATTTTAATGTAGGGGAATTTTTATATATTATTTCCCCGCTTGATGAAACAGCTCGGTCCACCACATATGGGGTTACCATTACTCCTCCGTTTAAAACCGCCGCCGCCGCACGCACAAGTTCAATTGGAGTTACCGCTATCGCCTGTCCAAATCCTATTCTGGCTAAGTCCACACTCTTTACGCTCGCTAGCGGAATACTTAACCCCGATGCCTCTCCCGCAATATCTATCCCCGTCCTTGTCATTATTCCAAAGTCATAGAGTTTCTCGTAAAAAGTTTCCGACCCTATCTTTAATGCGGTATTCATAAATAGAATATTACAAGACTTATGCACTCCTTCGTCAAAACTCAAACTGCCGTGACCTGTAGTTTTCCAACACTTTATTCTTTGCCCGTCCACAATATGGTAGCCGGGACAAAAAAAGCGATAATCTCTTGAAACTGCTCCTGTGTCCAAACCAATAGCCGCCGTAAGTATTTTAAAAGTAGAACCCGGCTCAAAAACATTGCTTACAAGGCTGGATTTACTATGCGAAAACAGCTTAGCAACATCATCTCTTGGGACATTGTTCAAGTCAAAAGACGGCGCTTCTGCCATTGCCAACACCTCGCCCGTGTTGATATTCATAACAACAACGCTCACGCTCTTTGCGTTGTGTTTGGCTTTTGCCTCGGCTACCGCACTTTCGGCAAAAGCTTGTATATTATAATCCAATGTCAAATAGATATCATTGCCCGCCACACCTGCTACATATCTTGTTACATTACTTTTTAGCTCCCGTCCAACCAAATCGGTTTCGGTTAAAATATATCCGTTTACGCTCTTGAGATAGTCATTATAGCGCATCTCTATACCCGCTTGTCCGTTGCTGTCAAAGTTAGTAAAGCCCAATACCTGTGTCATAAAATCTCCATACGGATACACCCTTTCTATATTTTGCGAATAATATATGCCGCTAGCCTCGCTCTCTAGCAACGCAAGCATAGCCTCCTTTTCCACACCCTTAACTATTGTCATCTCCGAGCGGCGGGACTGCACCTTGCCAAGCACTGTTTGGTAGTCAAGCTCTAACACCTCACTTAGCGCTGCCGCTGTTTCTTGTTTATTCTTTACCGCATTGGGGCGAACATAAACCGTATATACAGTGCGGCTATCGGCAAGCAAAACCCCGTTAATATCATAAATATGCCCCCGCTCTGCCTCTAACGGCACATCACGCATCCATTGGTCTAGCGCACGAGCCATAAGTTCATCTGACTTTACAGCCTCAATATATATAAGTCTGCCGATAAGGGCGGCAAACAAAAAGGCTACCAGCACAATTATCGCTGATAACCTTTTCCTTTGTTGATAGTTTGTAAATTTGCTAATTTTACATCATTCTCCTTTAGCCGTTATTGACGACATCAAGCAGTTTGTCAAACCAGTTGGTTTCGCCTTGCGGCTCCTCAATGACTAACGCATCCACTTTATCTTGACTTCCTCGTACGCTTGCGTCCACCACATCGGGTACAACACTGCCGTTTACCACCAATATAATAGATGCGATAACCGCCACGGCAAGAACATAAAACGCAATAAAAATTTTGCCTGATTTTGAAAGTTTTTTGTTGGGCTTTACCGCTCTTGCAGATTTTTTAGTTTCTGTTTTAAGCTTGCGCCCCTTTTCCGCCTCAAACCTCTCGGCATAAAACTCCTCTTTTGTGAGCAGTTTTTGCGGTGAAGTTCTGTGCAGCTGCGCCTTGATATACTCGGAATAATCTACATAAGAACCTAAGGGTTTAGCCTCCTCTTTTTCGCAAATTGGTTGCCCAAAGTAGTTATAGTTTGCAGCAAGAGCATTCTCCATTGTCATACAGCTGGTAGGTCTTTCTGGGAGAATCGGCTCGTCCTCGATAGCGCAAGTGCCGCAAAAATAATTACTGCGCTTTTCATTTTTTTGTTTTTGCTCCATAAAGATATCGTAATCGGTTAGAGCCGAATCTCGTCCGACTCTGTCGAATACCCGATTCTTTGCGCCTGCCGCCACATCTCGTCTTAGCGTTACCATATTGTCCGTCCTCCTTTTTAGAGTAATTTAAATTTTTTCTATAACTCTAAGCTTGGCGCTTTCTGCCCGCTTGTTATATTCTAGTTCTTCTTTGCCTGCGATAATAGGCTTTTTTGTGAGTATCTTTACTTCCCTTTGCTTGCCGCATATGCATATGGGGTGCTTTGCTTTGTCGCACAAGCAGTCACTTTCAAGTTCTCGAAAACAGTTTTTTATTATTCTGTCCTCAAGGGAATGGAATGTGATTACCGCCATTCGTCCGCCCGCCTTTAGTCGTCTTGCCATACTCATTACCGCTTGGTACAGCCCGTCCAACTCCCCATTGACCTCTATCCTCACCGCTTGAAACACCCTCTTTGCAGGATGCCCCAATTGGTAACTTTTGGGGTAGTTGCTCTTTACTAAATCGGCAAGCTCGAAAGTGGTTGATATGTGCCTATCCCGCCTTGTGGAAACTATTGCTGCCGCTATCCGCCTTGCGTATCGTTCCTCGCCATACTCAAAAAAGATTTTTACAAGCTCTTTTTCACTGTAATTATTAATCACATCGTATGCGCTAAGTACGCCTTGCTCATCCATACGCATATCCAAAGGCGCATCTTTAGAGTAAGCAAATCCCCTCTCGGGCGTATCAATCTGATGAGAGCTTACTCCCAAATCAAGAAGAATGCCGTCCAGTAAAGATATTTTTAGTAAGTCAAGGTGCGAAAGAATATTTTTGTAGTCATCTTGTATGTAAGTAACTTTGTCGCCATAGGCGTCTAGCATCTGTTTTGCATTATCTATGGCACGAATATCTAGGTCGTTTGCTATCAGTCTGCCCGTTTCAAGTCTTTTGAGAATCCCTTCCGAATGTCCTGCGCCGCCAAGTGTTCCGTCCAAATAGATTCCGTCTTTTTTTATTGCAAGCGCATCAAGAGTTTCTCTGTATAATACGGGTATGTGGCGGTACTCTATCATATGTCGTATTTTTTCAGCCCGTCTAGAGCCGCATCCACACTTTCTACCGAACAAATATTTTGAGCGTCAAACTTCTCGCCGCTCCATATTTCTATGCGCTCATTTACACCAATAAATACCACACGCCTATCAATGCCAGCGCATTTTTTTAGATTAGCGGGCAAAACAAATCTGCCTTGCTTGTCCTCCTCGGGAGTTTCAACGGTTGCCATAATCGCACGCACAGCCGCTTGCCCTTCTAGGTCGGAAAGAGGTATCTTTTTGAAAGGTTCAGTAAAATCATTGAAGTCTTGCTCCGCCATTGCAAACAAACAGCCGCCTGTGCCTTGAAATATGAAATACCGCTTACCCAAATGGTTGCGGAACTTCGCCGGCATACGCATTCTGTTCTTATCATCAAGCTGCAATGTGTGCAAACCGTAAAACGACATCAGTTTCCTCCTATGATTTATAACTAAATTATACCATAGGGTTTCCACTTATGTCCATTTATATAAAATTTAAAGGAATATTTAAGTTGTTTTAGGGATAGTTTTCCACCAACCGCTGATTTTTTGTTATAATTACATCACCATGACTAAACATCTGTTCATATTTTGTTCAAATATATTATTTCTGCAAGTTGGTGTTCAAGTATGTCGCAAGAGGTTAAATAGTAAGGAATGCCGCCCTTGATATGCCTCTGTTTTGCCTTAGAAGTTGTGCCGTGAATATGCCCATAAACAACAGCGTCGGCACTATGCTCCTCCAACAACTCGGTAAATCGGGAGTCGTCAAACCTTGAATTAAACGGCGGATAGTGTATCATTGCCACCAGCCTATCCCCATCTTGTCGTATTTTTTTTGCCGCCTGTAAAGAAAGCTCTAGGCGTATCACCTCACGCTCGTAAAGCTTGGTGTCCTCTGCGGAGGGTTTTGAGCCTGCCTCGGGTACTGTCCATCCTCTTGTGCCGCAAACTACGGTACTGCCAAACTTGATAGCATCGTTTTGTATGATATGGATATCGGGGGGAAGAATAGAGCGTATTTTTGAGACGCTCTGCCACCAATAATCGTGGTTGCCCCGTATGATAATTTTTTTACCCTTGCAGGCGGCAATTTTTTCCAGGTCTTGAATTGCGCTATCTAAACGCATCGCCCACGAAATATCCCCTGCTATTAAAACAAGGTCATCATTGCTTACTTTTTCCGCCCAATCGGCGGATATCTTTTCCCAATGCCCGTCCCATACCGGACCAAAAATATCCATTGGCTTGCCGCCGTCAGCGGGCAAGTGCAAGTCACTAATAGCAAATATTTTCATATATATTATATTACCATATAATTAGCGTTAAGTATATTAATAACGCTTGCTTTAGTCACATTGTTTTATAAAGATGCTCCTTGCACACTATTTTTTTTGCTAGCATACTGTGTAGTATCAATACATTAGGGAGATAAAAATATGCCTTGCAACAATAGTCGAGGAGTTAACCCTCAAAGAGAACAGGCGCTAAGCAGATATAACTGCGGCACGCCCGAAAGAGTTTGCATACAGGCGAAAAGAGTTTTCGATGCCTGTATATCACAGTTCGTACAGGAAAACGAAACCCTTACAGTATCCTTTCCTGTGCAACCGTTAAAGTTTGTAGGTGCGCAAAGCACTGTACCGAGTATAGTATCCAATGTGCTAATCACTCCAGAGCCGGGCAGTACCTGCTCCAGAGTGCAGTTTTGTGTAACCGTGCCAATACAAGTGGTAGCGACAGACAGCTGCGGAAATAGTGTAGTAGGCTCTACATCGGTAACATTTACCAAAGATTTGCTAATGAAAGTACCTAAGGAAGGAGTAGTTCCCGTTGGAGTAGAATGTACCGCAAATATAGCGGGAGTAAACGGAAAGATAAGAGGTTGCAAAGTCAGTTTAACTCTGTGCGTAACGCTTATCACAAAGGTCGTTGCGGATGTGGAGCTACTTGTGCATTCACTTGGCTATCCCGCACTGCCTGAATGCCAAGAATATACCGAAGATGTGTGTTCAGGACACTTTAACACGCCGATATACCCAAGATAAAATATCAATGTACTAATTTTTAAAAAAGACAAGCGTTTACAAGCGTACTCTGCGACAAAAAACATTACCGCAAGCCTCGTTTTTATATAGGTCTTGCGGTAATTTAATGATAATTTAATAAAGTTTTTGGGGAATAAGTCCATTTTTTAGCGTAACTTAACTTAAAGCTGGGTAAAACTCAATTTAGTGTGACTCATCTTTAGTTGGCTATAATGTCCGCTATTCTCTTTAGCACATCCTCTTTTCCCGTTTTGGAGAGTGAGGATGTTATTATTAGATTGTCCTCCCCCATTTTGAGTGCAGATGCAATTGCACGCTTTCTTGCTTGGGCGGCGTTTCGTGACAGCTTATCCGACTTGGTAAGTATTGCAGTAAACGGTATCATATAATGATAAAGGTAGTTCACCATAGTGATATCGCCTTCGCTAGGGTCACGGCGAATGTCTAGAAGCAGTAATACATTTTTCAAGTTTTTAGAGTTGCGAAAATACCCCTCTATTAATGTACCCCACTTTTCCTTTTCACCTTGTGATACCCGTGCAAAGCCATAGCCCGGCAAATCCACAAGATAAAATTCATTGTTTATCTTAAAGTAGTTGATTAGCCTTGTCACGCCCGGCTCTTTGCCCGTCTTGGCAAGCTTAATGCGCCCTGTTAGCATATTGATAAATGAGGACTTCCCTACATTTGAGCGCCCCGCTACTGCTATTTCGGGGGCGGAGTAGTCGGGTATCTTGTCAACATCCGCAACAGAAATTATAAATTCGGAGTTCTTAACTATCATAATAGGGAACCCAAAATTGCATTTTTAACATTATCCACAAACACAAACTCCAATTTTTCTTTTACCGTATCAGGTAGTTCACGGTAGTCTTTCCTATTTTCTTCGGGCAAGAACACTTTCTCTATTCCAGCACGCACGGCGGCAAGAGTTTTTTCTTTAAGACCGCCTATTGGCAACACATTGCCTCTCAATGTTAGTTCGCCCGTCATTGCCACCTTGCGGTTAACCTTCCTCTTAGACAAAGCGGAGGTTAACGCTGTTGCTATCGTAATACCCGCCGAAGGTCCGTCTTTAGGGGTTGCTCCCTCCGGCACATGGATATGTATGTCGTTTTCTTTAAAAAATGACGACTCTACACCTAGCTCACCTGCAATACTGCGGCAGTAACTCACTGCAATCTTGGCGCTTTCTTTCATAACATCGCCCAAACTGCCTGTTAAGACCAGCTCACCTTTCCCAGGAGTAACCATAACTTCTATGGAGAGGGTATCGCCCCCTACTTGTGTCCAGGCAAGCCCTGTAACCACGCCAACTTGGTCGTCCTTTAATGCAGCATGTCCTAAATACTTAACTTCGCCAAGATAATCGGCAATGTCAACTTTGGTAACTATTACCGTGTCGCTATCGGGGGTGTCTATGCGCTTTCTTGCTATCTTTCTCATTACCGCATTGATATTCTTTTCCAACGCACGCACGCCGCTCTCACGAGTATATCCCGTAATTATTGCCTCAATACCGTCGTCAGTAATTCTCACCCAGCCTTCATCTATGCCGTTTTGCTTTTCCGCCTTTCTTATTAAGTGCCTCTTGGCTATCTCCACCTTTTCTTGCTCAGTGTAACCCGTCATCTCGATAATTTCCATTCTGTCCAAAAGCGGGCGGGAGATTGTATCAAGGGTATTGGCAGTAGTAATAAATAATACTTTGGATAAGTCAAACGGCAGTTCTACAAAGTGGTCACGGAAGTTAACATTCTGCTCGGGGTCAAGCACTTCAAGCAGTGCGCTGGCAGGGTCACCCTTGTAGTCGCTTGCCATTTTGTCTATCTCGTCCATTAAGAATACAGGGTTCATTGAGCCTGCCGTCTTTATGCTTGTGATGATGCGCCCGGGCATTGAGCCAATATAAGTTTTTCTATGCCCTCTTATTTCCGCCTCGTCACGCACGCCGCCAAAACTCAAACGCACATAATTTTTGTTCATTGCACGGGCAATCGATGTCGCTATTGAAGTCTTGCCTATCCCCGGCGGTCCTACTAGACAAATAATTGGACTTCTGCCGTCTTTGCTAAGTTTTCTTACCGCAAGCGCCTCTATAAGACGCTCCTTAACCTTTTCCAAACCGTAATGGTCTTGGTTTAGCACATCCTCGGCGGCTTTTAGGTCGTCATTATCCTCGGTATAAATGCCCCACGGCAGTTCCAATACCGTATCCAGATAGTTTTTTATTATCGCCATTTCGGGTGAGGCTTGCGCCGTTCTCTTGGTGCGGCGCACCTCCCGCCTTAGCTTTTCCTTTACTTCATCTGGGGCATTTAAGGCATCTATTCTTATATAATATTCCTCGCTCTCGTCCTCGTCCTCTATCTCGGATGATAAAGCTTTTATTTGCTCCCGCACATAGTATTCACGCTGATTTAAGTCAATTGCCTCTTTTACCTTTTGAGCGACAGACTCATCAATTTCCTGTATGGCAATCGCCTCGCTAAGTGTTTTGATAAACAGCAAAAGCCGCTCCTCTGTATTTATGTTTTTAAAGAATGCAAATCTGTCTGCCATAGGGATTTTTGCAACAATATTATTGATATCTGAATTAACAGTTTCTAGGCGCAAGGGTATGGGAGAGCTTTCTGTCATTCGCATATAGTCCTCGTACATCTCTTTCGCCTTAGCAAAAAGAGAGCGTACTATTGTATAATTACCTTCCTCATATATGAGTGGCTCTGCCGCACTTTCCGTAGTTTCGCCCGATGTTTCTAATTCTGTAATCCTTATAATATCATTGGCTTTGTAGGCAAGCTTTGCCTCAAAATCAAATGGACTAGCCAAAAACTGCTCGATTTCTACCTTTATCCCAATGTCGCCCTCGTCTAGTGCAGAGCCTTTATTGTCTTTGGGAACAAGGATAATCTTTTGGTTTTTGCTGCTCGCATCTTTGATAAGCTCGATAGTTTTCGCATCGCTAAACTCCACTATTCCAACAGAATTGGGAAATATAACTTTGCCTACCTTTAGCGTCAAATATCTTTTGTTCATAATAAACCTCATTAGTAACCGCATTATAGCACATAAAAATATCGTGTTCAAGCGATTGGCAAGGTAAATTTTTACCATTTACCATACGCTTATCTTAGCCGATATTGTAAAATAATTAATTCAAATATTTATTAAAAGGTAAAGTCGCCTAACTCGCCTTTCTTATCACCGTGGGGGGAATGCGATTGTCAATAGTGTCGGCAGTTATCACAATTTTGAGAATTGAACTATCGGACGGCACTTCGTACATTAGACCTAGCACCGCATTTTCTACAATTGTCCTCAAGCCCCGTGCGCCCGTCTTGAGTTGCATTGCCTTTTTAGCAATCGCACGCACTGCATCATCCTCAAAATGCAACTCTACCCCGTCCATATCCAACAACTTTTTGTATTGTTTAACTATCGCATTCTTGGGTTCCTGCAGTATTTGAACTAAGGCATCCTCGGTTAGCGGGTCAAGAGCGGCTACCACGGGAAGCCTGCCCACAAACTCGGGAATCAACCCATATTTTATTAGGTCGTCCGGTTGCAAGTCCTCAATTAACTCGGTATAACTGCCCTCGGGGGAACGCAATGCAGAGCCAAAGCCTATGCTAGAGCTATCTTTGCGCTTGTCCACAATCTTTTCCAATCCGACAAATGCGCCGCCGCATATAAACAAAATATTAGTTGTATCTATGGGGATAAACTCCTGCTGCGGATGCTTGCGCCCGCCTTGCGGAGGAACATTTGCAACCGTGCTTTCGATAATCTTTAGCAACGCTTGCTGTACACCCTCGCCCGAAACATCACGGGTTATTGATACATTTTCACTCTTTTTGCAAATTTTGTCTATCTCATCTATATAAACTATACCTTGTTGCGCCCGCTTAACATCACCCTTTGCAGCTTGAATTAGCTTGAGAAGTATGTTTTCTACATCCTCTCCCACATATCCTGCCTCGGTTAGGGCGGTGGCGTCTGCAATTGCAAACGGCACATTTAGTACACCTGCAAGCGTCTTAGCAAGTAAGGTTTTGCCCGAGCCTGTTGGACCAAGCATAAGAATATTGCTTTTTTCAAGCACGACATCCGAATATTTATCGCTTTGCGACATCACTCTCTTGTAATGATTGTATACGGCAACAGACAGTATCTTTTTTGCCGACTCCTGCCCTATTATATAGTCGTCAAGACGAGCCTTAATTTCTTTGGGGCTTAGCAGCTTTATACCGTCACTTTGTTCCCGTGAAACCTTTGCATCGGCAAACAACTTGTGCGCATGGGATACACAAGTATCACAAATAAATGCAGAATCCATACCTGCAATTATATCTTCCACCTCTGCATCACGCTTGCCGCAAAATGAGCAGCGGATTTCATTGGTAAAACGATTTTCTTTTATGTCCAAATTATTTTCTCCTTAAATTAAAGCGTACGGCTATTTCTCGTTTTTCCTTGAATAGAAAATTTTATCAATCAAGCCATACTTAAGGGCATCCTCCGCAGACATATAATTGTCACGGTCGGTGTCCTTCTCTATTGTCGCTAAATTCTGCCCTGTTTTTTCGGCAAGAATTTGGTTGAGCTTAGCCTTCGTTTTCATTATATGTTCGGCAGCAATAGCAATGTCACTAGCTTGTCCCTGTGTGCTACCCAACGGCTGATGAATCATAATTTCGCTGTTGGGGAGTGCAAAGCGTTTGCCCTTTGTTCCCGCTGCAAGTAAAAATGCGCCCATAGATGCCGCTAGCCCTACGCATATGGTAGAAACTTCGCACTTTATAAAGTTCATCGTGTCATAAATTGCAAGCCCTGCGCTAATACTGCCGCCCGGACTATTGATGTACAAGGCTATCTCTTTGCTTTGGTCTTTCATTTCAAGGTACAATAACTGCCCTACAACAATGTTTGCCCTAATGCTGTCTATCTCCCCATTGATAAACACTATCCTATCCTCCAGCAAACGAGAGTAAAGGTCGTATGCCATAGTACCTTTATTGGTCTGTTCTATAACTGTTGGTATGAGCGTTTGCCCACTTATTATTGTCTTTTTGTTATCCATAATTATCACCTCATTAATTATAATATATTATCCTATAAAATATAAGTGCTTGTTTTGCCGCTTAATTAAGTTTTTAAGCGATTGTGTTCTTTTCTCTCAAAAACGCAAAAAGCTTGTCCGCAACCAACTTATTCATCATTCTGCCAAAGTCATACTCATTTAGCGTCTTGCGATAATCCTCTACTTCCTTGTTTTGAGCCTCTGCGCCCGCCTTTACTTCGGCATCCAGCTCCTCTTTCTCTACCTTGATTTCCTCTTTTTTAATAATCGCCTCAAGGACTAGGCGGGTCTTGAGTGTCTTTATTGCATCCTCACGGCGCTCCTCTTTTATCGCATCAATCGTTGTGCCGGCATAGTTGAGATAATCTTCT
>Ga0265293_10009978_pt1 | contig 13434 bp, 11 predicted proteins | sample Munlanlewell138R_FD_192505 | JGI IMG/M metagenome (GOLD analysis project Ga0265293, IMG submission 192505) | Leachate microbial communities from a municipal landfill in Southern Ontario, Canada - Leachate well 138R | ecosystem: Engineered > Solid waste > Landfill > Unclassified | place: Canada...
GTGGAGACGCGCTTTGACAAGACTATCGCTCAGCGTGGATTGAAGCGTAGAAAAGCGTTGATTACCGATCAGTTGATGACAGCATTCAATGCCCTGCAAACCAGTGATTGTCTGATGTTGAGCACCGAGGATGATCTCAAGGATGAGGCGGAGTTCTACGAAATTGTCCGCAAACCCTATCCTCCGGAGCTGGAAGCGGACAAGTTTATCCCGGTGGTATTGTTCCAGCATCGCCGCACCTACAAATCGCCTATGCACGAGTGGTTCAAGGAGCGCCTGATGGGCGTTGTGGAGAGAGTTAGAACGAGTTATTGAGTCAGTGGAGATAGCCGAGGGTGGAGTAGAAAGCTCCATGCCCGGCTTCTCCACTGCGCGTTGGGCTAGATCAACAGGTTATGGCGGATCTCCGCTTGTGTTGCATCGCTGACCCCCAGGACATCGCGCAAGTAATTGTCGAGGGTGTCATGATCCTGCTCAATCTGTTCCAGACCCGCCATCAGATATGCGAGGTCAGCGTTTAAAATGGCCTGGCGTCGGGCAGTGTCCATGGTGGTGAGGGTATTTCTGTTGTTACTGAGCCCAAGTCGTGCTTTGCCGTGATGCCTGAGAAAGGCATCGAGATCGACAGCGTGGTTGGTGAGCTCATAGTCGCGATAGATGGTTTCCCTTGGGACGCCCAGGCAGTGCAGGATGAGTGCTGCGGACAGGCCGGTGCGATCCTTGCCCGCTGCGCAGTGAAACACCAACGGTACCTCATTGTTGGCCAGCAATTCGAACAGCCCTACCAAGCGGTTGTGCAGCCAGTCAGGCATGGTGCGGTAGGTTTGTTTCATCACTTCACGAGCGTGCTCTGCGTCATTGCTGTCGAGCCAGGAGAGCTCGCCGCGTGGCACTTCTTCGTCCCAGGCTACAAGATTGACCTCCACTGGCCAGGCTGTGGGCTCGGCACTGCGCTCATCCTCGCGCCGTAGATCGCAGATGGTGCGCACGCCAAGCGCGTGCAAGGTAGCCTTATCGGCAGCGGTGAAGTAGCTCATGACCCCCGAGCGGTAGAGCTTGCCCGGCTTGATGCGACGCTGATCGACAGTGGTATAACCACCCAGGTCGCGAAAGTTGCAGCCGCCTTCGAGTGGCACCAGGCGGGTGGAGAGATCGTTCATGGGTTGTCCTGTCATCAGGGAAAGGGCAAGTTTTTGGGGAGATACTTTAAGCGGGTTTTGTGCGTCCGAACAAACCGCTTACAGGTGGTAGCTGGTACCGGTCATTGCGCGCGAAGCCAGTGACATCAATTTCTTGACGGGGGTGGGAAAGGACCATCCCCCTGCGTCGATCGCATTGCGGGCGTGGCGGGCTTCGTCTTCCAGCATCTGCTCCACCACGGCGCGGCTACGGCTATCCTGAGCCGGCAACTGCTCCAGATGGTGGTCGAGATGTTTGCACACCAGTTCCTCCGTCGCGGCGACAAACCCCAGGCTCAAACGGTCACTTACCAGCCCAGCGCTGGCGCCAAGCCCGAAAGACAGCGCGTACCAGAGCGGGTTGAGTGCACTGGGTCGGCTATCGAGATCCTGCAGGCGCTGTTCGCACCAGGCGAGGTGGTCCTGTTCTTCCAGAGCGGCTTGTTCCATCTCGCGGCGCACTGCCGGGAGCTTGGCAGTCAGGGCCTGGCCTTGATACAGCGCCTGGGCGCAAATTTCACCGCTGTGGTTAACGCGCATCAGCCCAGCAGCGTGGCGGCGCTCGTGGTCGTTCAGCTCGGTATCGGCCAAAAATTGAGCCGGTGACGGACGGGCGGGGTTGGCTGGTTGCCCGCTCAGGGTGCGCAGAGCATTGTCGGCGGTGCCTACCAGTTGATCGATCAAAGACAGTTTGCGGTCGGTCATGGTGCTGATATGGATGGAGTGAGTGTCGATTCTAGCCAAAAAGGCACATCTATGCGATGTCGTAACGAGGCTGACCGCGGCGTGAGCCATTGAAATGGACCACTGATCTTGCATCGGTGAGGCAGCTTGTCACCCAGAAGCTAGCATCTTTTCTCGGCATTTTCTTGGGAGCCGTTACCCCTCAGTGGCTCGGGGCCACTATACTTGCGGCTCTTCCGCTGGCGATAACAGTGGCGCTAGTGGCGCTCTTTTGAACACTTCTGCTGTAAAAACAGCAGGATAATGAGATTTTTTTATGGACGGTGCGCAGGGCTGTGTCGCCATGGCCCCCTTCCAGGGACTGCTGATCGTCAACGAATACGATAGTGAAGCGGCTGTGGCGAGGCTTTTTTCTATCGACTGTGCACGTCAATTCAACAACCCCAGGAGATCATGATATGAGTCAAAGAGAAGTCGTTGTGGTAAGTGGAGTGCGTACCGCCATTGGAGATTTTGGCGGTAGCCTCAAGGACTTGTCCCCTGGGGACATGGGTGGCTTGGTGATAGCGGAGGCGGTACGTCGCGCCGCCATTGATCCGGCCACTGTCCAGCATTGCGTCATGGGCAATGTGATCCATAGCGAGCGCCAGGACATGTATATCAGTCGCGTCGCTGCCCTGCGCGGCGGTTTGGCGGAAAGCACTCCATCACTGACTGTCAACCGCCTGTGCGGCTCTGGTTTGCAGGCCATTGTCAGCGTCGCACAGTTGATCCTGCTGGGTGATGCCGATACCGCTGTCGCCGGTGGCGCCGAAGCCATGAGTCGTGCGCCTTACTGGCTTCCCAGTGCCCGCTTTGGCCAGCGCATGGGCGATGCCACTATGGTCGACCCGATGACCGGAGCCTTGACCTGTCCTTTCAACGACTACCACATGGGCATTACCGCCGAGAACGTTGCTGAGCGGTGGAACGTGAGTCGCGAGGATCAGGATGCCCTGGCGGTGGAGAGCCACAATCGCGCTGAGCGCGCCATCACCGAAAAGCGTTTTGAAGCGCAGATCCTGCCCGTCGAACTAAAAACCCGCAAGGGGACTACCATTTTTGCTCAGGATGAGCATGTACGCATGGGTGCCACACTGGCGGATATGGAGCGGCTGCGCCCGGTGTTCAAGAAAGACGGCACTGTAACTGCTGGCAACGCCTCTTCTATCAACGACGGCGCCGCCGCTCTGGTGTTGATGGAAAAGTCTGTTGCCGAGCAACGCGGCGTCAAGGCGCTGGGACGCGTCGTCAGCTATGCTTTTGCCGCTATGGATCCAAGCATCATGGGCATTGGCCCGGTGCCGGCGGTCAGAAACTTGTTGGCGAGAACAGGGTTGGGGGTTGATGACATCGACGTTTGGGAGGTCAACGAGGCCTTTGCTGCCCAAGCGGTGGCAGTGTGCCGGGATTTGGAGCTGCCCCTGGACAAGGTCAACCCCAACGGTTCCGGCATCTCTCTCGGCCACCCCATCGGGGCTTCGGGGGGTATTTTGGCCATCAAGGCTCTCTACGAACTGGAGCGCACCGGTGGTCGTTACGCTGTTGCTACTATGTGCATTGGCGGTGGTCAGGGTATCGCCGTTTTGTTTGAGCGCGCTTGATCGCGAAGTCGCTTAGCTACTGGAAGTCCGCTTGTCCCACTGGGGGATGAGTGGACTTCCGGCTGCGTATTTTTCAGTTTTATTCAGGCTGTGATGTCGCCGACTGGTTCGAGACTGAAAACGGCCAGTCTTCCAGCGCTGTCAGGGCTTCGAGCGCCGGTTCTGCAGCGTCTTTCTGGCCCCAGCCATCGTTGAATATCAACTCTTCCAAAGGCAGTCGCGATCCCCAGCCATTTACCTCCAGCTCCGGTTGCTGGTGGAACCAGGCTACCTGGCCGAGGCACAGGTAGGCCACCGGCACCACGTGATCAGGCAGGCCGAGAAGTACGGCCAGTTCCACCGCGTCGACAATGGATACCCAGCCGACGCCCAATCCTTCGGCGCGGGCTGCCAGCCACAGGTTCTGGACGGCACACACCGTACTGTACAGATCTGTATTCGGCTGCCGGGAGCGGCCCAGCACCACTGGACCGCCCCTGCTGCGATCGCAGGTGACACACAGGTTGATCGGTGCTTCGCGGATTCCCTCCAGCCTCAGTTTATTGTAAAGCGCACGGCGCTCGCCGCTGAACAGGGCCGCTTCCTGTTCTCGGGCCTGGCTGAAAGCGTTGTAAACCTTGTCTTTGACCGCCGGGTCGCGCACCAGAATAAAGTTCCAGGGCTGCGACAGTCCCACCGAGGGCGCGTGGTGAGCGGCCAGCAAGATGCGAGCCAGAGCGTCCGGTGCTACCGGGTCGGGGAGGAACTGGCCGCGGACATCGCGGCGACTGAACAGAACCCGGTAAAAGTCGTCGTTGGTGGGATGTGTCATCATGGCGTGGCTTCCCCCACCAGGATCAGCTTGCCGGTCTGCGGGTCCCGGTACACGGTGCCCACCGACTGGTAACCACTGCCCGCCTGGCCGATGCCCTGGGGCAGCTCCGGCAGCTCGGAACCCTCCACCACCAGCTCCCGGTCACCCTGCTGGGTCGACGGGGTCGGCAGAACACCGTAACGGGTGGCGAGCACGGCCACCAGCCCACAGGCGAATACCAGTACGATATCCACCAGGTTGGCGAGGCCATCCATGGGCTCCTGATCGTCGTCGAAACGGCTGCGCAGGTCGGCGCGGCGGGTCATGGCCGCGTTCCCCGCCCGTTTTCGAGCTGGTCCAGTACCCGGTCGTACCACTGGCGCCTGAGGCGCCCCAGCACGAAGCCGATCACCCCGGCCAGGAGCCCCAGCACAGTGGTGTCGAAGGCCACCGCCATGGCGGTGGCGAGGATTTCCAGATTGCCCTGGCCGAGAGCGGCGAGACCGGGCCCGAGGGGGATCAGGGTGGCCATCAGCCCCAGCATGGGGCCGATGCGGGTCAGCACGTCGGCGCGCTGGATGCGGCGCCGACCGAGCCGGGCGGCGCGATCGGCGCAGCCGTCGTCTACCAGGCGGCGCAAAGTCAGCAGGCGCTCGCTGAGCGCCACACCGCAGTCCCAGAGTACCAGAGCAACCACCAGCAGCAAGGCGGCGATCACAGGTTGTAGCAGGCTATTGACCAGGGGGTGGAGCAAGGCTACCAAGGGGGTGTCGAACATAGTGGTGTCTCCGTTATCGGTGTCGCCGCAACCCGCTGATTACGCCAGCGGCGATCAGCACTGCCAGAATCGTCAGTAGCCACAGCGCGATGTGATGGTCGACGCTGCTAGTTGCGCCGTTGTCGGATTGTGCCGTCCGGTCGCCGCCTTCCAAGGCCGCGGCACTCACTTCTCGCAGGGTAGTGACACCACCGTCGGTGTGCGGTCGTTGCGGGGTCTCGCCAGCGGCGACGATGGCCTGGTGCAGGGCCTCCCGAAGATCCTCGGAGAGGCGCGGCTCGATCCACGTCAGCATGGGGTGATCGGGGGTGGTATGGCCGCTGCCTGGCAGGCCGTTGGTGCCCACCAGGGCAGCAAACTCGGCGGCCACTGCATCGAGGGTTTCCGTGTCCGCCTCCCAGAAGCCCTTGTGGGCCGCTACCAGCAGGATGGCCAGCATGTTGGCCTTGACGTGGGCGTTATTGCCGTCGGCGAGGAAGTTGTCGAGGCCGAGACCGTGGCGGTCCTCCATGTACACGGCGTGCACCTCGTCCCACACCCAGGAGCGGATGATGGCCGGATTGGTCACCTGCCAGCCCCACAGATATTCGAGGAACTCGCTGCCCATGGTGCGGGCACCAGCGTAGCCGTGGGCCATCAGCGGTGCAATCCAGGCGGGGTTCAGGTAGCGTCCGCGCAGCTCCCCGAGCAGTGCTGTCTGCAAGCGGTCGATACGTGCTCGCCCGGGATCGGCGTGGTTGATCACGCGGTTGTCCGGCGGTGTGCCGGTGAGGTGCTCCACCGCCAGGCTGAGGCCGCCCAGGTAGTCGAAGGCGTCGTTGTTGTCGAGCAGACCGTAGAGGTTGCTGGCGCGGCCCAGGTAGGTACGCTCCACGCGCCTGAGGCTGGTGGCGAAAGCGTCGTGCAGGGGACGACCGTGGACACCGTCGCCATAGCCGTGGCCGAGACGCAGCAGGTAGGCGTTCGCCAGTTCGCCGCGTTGCTGCCAGGCGCCCGAGCGCTCCACCAGGCGGTTGATACCGGCACCGTAGCTGCCGGGGGCGTCGCCAAATACCCGCAGGATGGCGTCCTCGCCAGCGCGCTCCGCGGTGAGGCCCGCCGCCAGGGCGGCGCGGGCGTCAGCCAGCCAGTGACTGGCCACGCGGTTGCGCTCCAAGGGCTCGTCGCCGTCCGCTCCCATGCCGTCCAGCGGCGCCAGGGCAGCGGCCAGAGCCGGCTTCAGAGCTGGGTGATCGCGGGCGATGACGGCGGCGGAGCCCTGCAGGGCCAGGCGCACACCGCGGTCGAGCAGCACCAGCAGTTCGCCGTAGAGATCTCGAAACAGCCCCGAGGTGGTGAACACCAGGTCACGGCGCTCGCGGTCCGCGTCGAGGGGCAGGCGTTCTAGACCTTCGACGATGCCGCGGCTGTTCCAGCGCGGTTTTACCCCCAGCAGGTCGAGGCCGAAGGCCACTACCGCACCTTCGTCGCGCACCGTGTCCGATGCCCACAACACCACTGCTTCGCTGCCCTCGCCAGCAGGATCGCGCAGGCGGGCCTCGTCGGCCAGTTGGACCCCTAGTTCGTGGCCGACCCGGGTGGGTAGCAGGCTGCCGTTAAGGCCGTGGAAGTTGCGCCCGGTGGGTAGTACCTCCGGGTTGCGAATCGGGTCGTTGCCCTTGCCGGGCGTGACGAAGCGCCCGTCGAGAGCGGCCAGCAGTGCCGTCCGCTCGCTGACCGGCGAACCTGCCAGCAGCGTCCGCCAGTCGCGTTCCATCTCCCCGTCGCCGGCCATGGAGGCGAGCATGGTGTCCACCGCCGTGTCGCGCCAGTCGCGACCGAAAACGTGCAGACCTTCCGGCATGAAGGCTTCCTGCAAATGAGTGAGATAGTGGCCGACCTCATGGACCAGCAGGTCGTGGGAGACCTGCTCCAGGTGAATGCTGTCCACCCCCTGCTCGGCGGCGATCTCCTCCGCTAGTTCCTCCTCCAGATTGAGGGCTGCCAGCTTGTCGCGGATCAGCGCCACCGCCTGAAGCTGGGCCGGGCTGTCGCGGCGAGGGCTGGCTTCGTAGCTTTCTACCAGTTGGCGCAGCTGCAACAGTTCGTCGTACAGAGGGGTAGTGCGCAATGGCGGCGTCAGGTGATCGACGATCACCGCCATGCCGCGTCGTTTGGCCTGGAGCCCTTCGCCCACCCCATCGACGATATAGGGGTAGATGCCGGGGATATCGCCGGCGATCAGTGATGGGTAATCGTGTTCGGTCAGGCCCAGAGCGCGACCGGGGAGAAATTCATAGGTGGAGTGGCGACCCAGGTGGATCAGGGCGTCGGCACCGAATGTGTCGTGCAGGTAATGGTAGAACCCCAGATACTGGTGGGGTGGCGGGAAGGTCAGGTTGGCGTGCAGCAGCTCCTCATCCACTTCCCAGCCGCGCGGCGGCTGAGGGCCGATGAAGACGTTGCCGAACCGGATGCCGGGCACCAGCAGGCGATCGCCGTCGGTCATCACCCAGCCCGGTGGTTCACCCCAGCCGGCCAGGCCCGGCACACCGCTGCCGCGGAGAGCGGCGGCAAGGGTATCGCTGCGGGTGGGGTTGCTGTCGCTGACCGGTTGCGAGTCCGCTGTGTCGCTGAGTTCAGCATCGAGGGCCTCGCCCAGTTGCGCCAGCAGGTCGAGGGCGCGCGCGGTGGCAGGGTGGCGGCTGCCCTCCAGCATATGGCCCAGGTCGTCCAGACTATCCGCCAGGATTGTCCGTGCGATGGTGACCTGATCCAGGGCAAGAGCCTCGCGGACGCGGGCGACCAGCAGCGCCACTGGCCCGGCGCTGGTCCCGACGCGCACGGTGTCCGGCAAGGTGTCGAACCAGACCCGATAGTCGGCGTTGTCGAGGGTGGCGATATGGGGTGCCATGGCCTTGAGAGCGGCGCCGTGCTCCGGCAGGTTGATGGCCCGCTCGAGAAGTTGGTCGAGCAGAGCTTCCTGGCTGTCGGGCAGTTCACCGGTGTCGTAGCCCGCCGCCTTCAGATCGTGAAGAATTTGCCAAAGGGAGGCGGGCACATCCAGATTGTCGGCGCCGATATTGTGGCGTCCCGGCGGGTGGTTGTAATAGATGATGGCGACTTTCTTGTCGGCGTTGGACTTGTTTTGCAGACTTTGCCAGTTGGCGATACGGTCGGCTAGGCGAGCTACCTGGGTGGCCACCGGGCGGCTGGTGGCGAGGCGCAGGCCGGTGAGGCGATCGATGACCGGCGGGCTGGCAGTTGCCACCACCAGGGGCTGGCTGATGCCCTGGAATTCCGGCATGCCCACCCGGTAGTGGACTTCGGCGGTGGGGATACCCTCTGCCGACAGACGCCATTCCGCCTCGGTGCGGCTGGACAGGCGGATGGCACCTAGTACGGGCACATCCAGGTCGGTGAGCAGCCCCGTGGCGTCCTCCCAGCCTTCGCCGCCGCCCACCACGAAGCCCTGCAGATTAACGATGGCGGCCAGGGGCGCCGGCGCGGCCCGCTCCTTCAGATCGCGCAGAGCCTCCAGGCTGGCGGCGCCCCAGCGGGCCAGCACAGCGAAGCATTGCAGGCCGCGCTCTTCGAGCTGCTGACACAGGGCGTCCAGCAGGTCGCGATCGCCGGAGCGATCTCCGGTGTTGTTGTCGAGCACCGCCACGGCAGCAGAGCCGGGCGTCAGCGCCAGTTCGGCGGCGCTCACAACCCGTCCCTGGTAGTAATAGCGCAGTGCGCTCTGATGGGCCGGGGGAGCCACGGTCAGATCCGAGCCGGCCCGGGCCAGCAGCCAGGCCAGTAGTAAGGCCATATTTTCGCTGCCACGACCGTTCCAGTAGGCATGGCCTTCCAGCCACATACGCTGGTCGGGAAAGTGTTCTGCCAGGCGATGGTAGTGATCGGTGGGGTCGCTGCTGGCGTCCGGGTTGGTGGTGAGACGGTCCAGATCGGCCTTGGCTAGCCCCGCCAGTTCTGCCCGCTCATTCAGCTGGGTGAGGGCCAGCAGGGAGCGCTCGCTGTTCACCACCAGCACAGGTGTAGCAGGGGCGATGGCGCCCGCCAGCCGTTGCAGGCGGGGAACGATACTGTCGCCGAACACCGCCGCCAGCAGGATGGCGTCGGCGTCCGCCAGGTGAGCGTGGAGCTCGCCGTCGTCCATGGCCGCCACCTGCGTGGTGCTGCGCAGTACCAAGCGATGCCCGGGGTAGCGCTGGTCGAACAGGGTTGCGCCGGCTGCCAGCTCGGCGGCAGAACCCTCCGACACGACTCCGAACAGAGTGGCGCAGTGAGCGCCGGTGGCAGAGAGACCGAGCGCCAGCCACAGGGTGAGCAGAATGAAACGGCGGGCACTGTGGATCATGGTTGAGTCTCCTGGGAGTTGTGGTGCCGATCGTCGCGGGCCTGTTGCAAGAAATCGCACATCATCCCGGCTCCTTCGAGGATACGGGCGGTCTGGCGCTGTACCAGGCTGGGGGGAATAAAGAACAGGTGCCCGTTGCGCACTGCGGTGAGGGTGGACCAGCGCCGCCACTGGTCCACCCAGTCGGGGCGTTCCTCGCCCATGCCGCTGGCGATGATCACTTGGGGGTCGACGCGCAACACCATCTCGGTGTTGATGACCGGGACCATGGGCCCGGCGTCGCCGAAGACATTGTCGCCACCGCACAGATGGATCACCTGGGCGATCAGGTGGTCGTCGTTGAGGGTAAGCAGGGGTTGGTTCCACACTTGGTAGAACACGGTCACTGGTTCCGCATTCTGGTAACGGCTGCGCAATGTCTCGTGCCGTTCCAAAAAGGCCTGGGCCGCCGCCTCTCCCTCGGCATCGCGACCGCTGAGAATGCCGAACTGGCGCAGAGTGGTGGCGATGTCTGTTAGGGAGCGCGGCTCGATGGCGAACACCGGCAACCCCAGGTGGCGCAGGTGAGCGACCACGTCGGAGCCGTTGCCGGTCTCCCAGGCGATCACAAGATCCGGGTCCAGGGCTACCAGGCTCTCCCGGTTGATCTTGGTGTAGGTGCCGATGCGGGGGATGTCGAGAGCGGCCTTGGGGTAATCGCTGTGGTCGACAGTGGCGACGATCTGCTGGCCGGCACCGACAGCGAACAAGGTTTCAGTGATATTGGGAGCCAGACTGACGATGCGAGAGGCAGGCTTGTCCAGCACCAGGGTGTGGCCCATATCGTCGGTCAGCTGGATTATTGCCTGATTGGCATTGGCAAGCAGGGGGAGTGCCAGCAGGCACAATGCCATAGCACATAGCTCTCGTATAGCGCAGATGTGGATCATAATTCTCTCCTGATATCATCAAGAATGGTCAGTGCTCGGGTCCAGTGTGGATCTGCTGGCAAACCAATACGTAACAGAGAAGGCGTGCGATCTGCGTGTAACCGCAGCAGCAGACCGCGCCGGGCGGCGGCGTTGAACAGAGCTGGGGCCTGATCGGTTTCGGTGCTGATAAACAGCGCGGTACGGTGCCAGTCCAGGCCGGGAAACAAGCCGCGGAGCTCAGCGCACCAGGTGCGGGAGCAGGCTTCCAGGCGGTCTCTTTGGCCTGTTTGCCAGTGTCGGTCCAGCAGGGCTTTGCGGCCCAGCCAGCGAGCAGGGTGATTCACCGCCCAAGGGTCCAGGTCGACGGCGAGACGGGCCAGCAGCGCTGGACTGGCCACGGCAAAGCCGAGCCGGATGCCCGCCAGGCCAAAGAATTTGCCGAGCGAGCGGAGGACCACAGTATTGGCCGCCCGCAGAGGAAGTAGACTGTAATCCGGGTGTGGATCCATAAAGGCTTCATCCACCACCAGAGAGCCGCCCCGGCGCTCCAGCGTCGACGCCAGCTCAGCTAATAAAGCTGGCTGCAGCAATGCTGCCGAAGGATTGTTGGGGTTGATTACCAAAGCATTGGTGACGGTGCCATCTTCCACCCAGGTGCACAGCTGGAGCTCATTCTGGTAGTAGACTGCCCGGTGTCCGGCCTGTTCCCAGGCATGCTGATGCTCCCGATAGCCCCAGTGAGGCAGGGCTACCGATGCGGGTGGAAAAAGAGCGGGCAGCCGGCTGATGGCGTACTGGCTGCCGGGCACTGCCAACAGTGTCTCTGGCGGACAGTTGTAATAGCTGGCGGCACTTTCCAGCAGACCATCATCGTCTTCCGGCAGGCGCTGCCAGACGGTTTGGGGCACGGCCGGCACGGGCCAGCTCCACGGGCTGATACCGGTGGAGAGATCGATCCACTCGGTGAGGGGAATACCGTACTCGGCGCTGGCGCGGATCAGGTTGCCGCCGTGAATCAGGGACATAAGGCCCCTCCACAGAATCCAAAAAAGAGCTGGAAGTTGGCACTCAGGTTCGAGGGGATATAAGGCACTTTGGACCCCGGTTCCGCCCTGGGGCAGACGGGTTCGAGACACGCCGTGAATACATCCCTGTAGGCTCGGCAGCGGCTATCCCTGCCGCTGACGGTCTCGAACCCGTCTGCCCCAGGCCGTGCCCTCACATCGCAGGGTGTTCTGTGCAGAGTGTGTTTTTGTCCGAAGTGCATTCTGTCCGATTGGTCGAGAGGCAGGTCTCGAGTTGGGGGAGGAACTTTCGAGACCGTATGCGGCAAGGATGCCGCATACGAGCCTACAGGGATGTATTCACGGCGTGTCTCGAAAGTTCCTCCCCCAACTCGAGGCCGGGCGACGGAGTGCCAAAGCAGCATAGTCTGATCACCCGATGCTCCTTCGAATTTGGACGTGAGATGCCTTGAAAGACTGATTTCAGCGCTGGCTATAATTACCAGCCAGAGGACGGTGGCCCGCCACAGCAGGTGCAGTGCGCGGTGGATGTCCCGAGGTTCAGGAACATGGCCGGTGCCCAAGGTGGGGCGCCATTCTGTTTGGCCGTGGTAGTCGGTTGGTCCACCCAGACGGATATTGAGAGCGCCAGCGCCGGCGGCCATCACCGGGCCTGCGTTGGGACTGGCAGCTTGGGGCGCCTGCTCCCGCCAGCATCGCAGGGCGTTACGCAGATTACCTGTCAAAGCGTAGGACAGAGCGCAGAGTCGGGCGGGAATCCAGTTGAGTACATCGTCGAACTGTGCCGCAGCGCGACCAAAGTGGAGGTACTTGTCTGAACGGTAGCCCCAGCGGGCGTCCAGAGTGTTGGCCAGCCGATAGAACAGAGCTCCCGGCGCGCCCGCGACAGCGAACCAGAACAAGGGGGCCAAGACAGCGTCGCTGCCGTTCTCCAGTACAGACTCCACTGCCGCTCGGGCTACGCTCGCCTTGTCCAGCCTTGCGGTGTCGCGGCTGACGATCATGCCTACTCTGAAGCGTGCCTCTGTCAGATTGTTGCGCAGCAGTGGTGCAGCGATGGCGCGGGCGTGTTCTGCCAGGCTGCGGTTGCCAAGGGTGAAGTAGAGCATCAGCACCTGAGCTGCCATCAGGAGCCAGCCGGGCAGATCCGACAGCAACTCCAGCAGCCACCACAGAATCAAGGCTGGCAGAGGCACCAGCAGTAGCCAGCCAAGGAGGCCCGCCAGTTTTTGGCTCTGTGGTGCCTGTCCGTCGCGGCGCAGCAGAGCTTCAAATTTGCTGATCAGCTGCCCGAAACCCACCAAGGGGTGCCAGCGGCGCGGCTCGCCGTACAGGGCGTCAAGAGTCAGGGCGAGGAGTATTTGCAGGGCGATCACGGCACTCAGCTCCCCGCTGCGGAAGCTGTTGTCAGGAAGAGAGCGGCTGAAACCAACAGGGCCACTTCCAGTAGCTCAACCAGGGCACCAGCGCAATCTCCGGTAAAGCCGCCAAGACGCTGTTGTACCCCCCGGCGCCAAACCGCAAATAGTCCCGCTGCCAGGGCTAGCCACAGCCACCACAGGGCGGTTGGCAGGCCCAGGGCGAGCAGACCCAGTACCAGCAGCGCTGCCAGCGTGAGGCCGAGTGGCGAAGCATTGGCGGCAAGGCCTGCACCCATACCGGTGGGGCGCACATAAGACAGAGTGACGAACGCCAGGGGCAGGGCAGTACGGGCTGCCATTGGAGCCAACCACCAGCAGACGGTCGTCGAGTGAGACAGCAGAGTCACCAAGGCCGCCGCTTTGAGTAGCAGCACCAACACCACGGCAGTGACGCCGATGGGACCGCAGGCCGGGTCTTTCATGATGGCGAGGGTGCGCTCCCTGTCACCCATGCCACCCACCCACGCATCGGCACAGTCCGCCAGCCCATCGAGGTGCAGAGCGCCGGTCAGTGCCACCCACAGAGTGACTGCGAGGGTGGCCCCCAGCAGGGCCTGACTCGGCAGGGTGGGACCAGGCAGGAGAGCTGTGAACAGCGCCAGAGCTAGTCCGATCACCAGTCCTGCAGCTGGATACCAGTGGAGAGAGCGGCCCAG
>Ga0265293_10009979_pt1 | contig 13433 bp, 6 predicted proteins | sample Munlanlewell138R_FD_192505 | JGI IMG/M metagenome (GOLD analysis project Ga0265293, IMG submission 192505) | Leachate microbial communities from a municipal landfill in Southern Ontario, Canada - Leachate well 138R | ecosystem: Engineered > Solid waste > Landfill > Unclassified | place: Canada...
GTAGCTTCAAAAACAATCTTTTTTATGTTGATCTACAAAAGACCCTACTTGCAACCCTACAAGGGGAAGTCGACCCGGCACACCTGCCCCGCCTGCAAGACGAAGTACGCCTTCACGCTTTACCTCGACGGCAACACCGGCCAACCCATACACCCTACCGTGGGCAAATGCAACCGCGAGATCAAGTGCGGATACCACTACACCCCCCGACAATATTTTGATGAGCACCCGGAATACAAAAACACCCAACCCGAATCCCAACTTTCCAATAACAGCTCCTCACAAAAGATAAAACCATCCCGTTCAAACTCTCTTCATGGTTTTCATCAATGGCCTACCAACCACACATCCTCAAATCAAAACCAGAAAACGGTACCGGAACCAACAAAAGAGACCGGCATGCAAACAGCACTCCCTCAACAATCTAAACCCAGTCCTTCCGGTGCCCAATCTTTTCCCCTTCAGTCCATTTCTCCTCAACCCGAAACCCCTCATCCAGGAACCTCTCAACCTGGAACCACTAACCCCGGATCCCTTCATTCAGAATCCACTCTGTCCGGAACGCCACAATTCAGATCTCCTCGATCTGGAATTCCCCATCCCGGATTCTCCAAACCCAAACGCCGTCCAGTTCTCTTCCCCCCAAACCATCCCCATACAACTCCGGTTGAGTTCGATCTTATCCCTAAAAAACTTGTGGAGAAATCAGTTTCCAGTAATTCTAATTTCGTCCTCTTTCTTCGGCAACATTTCAACGAAGAGCAGATCAAAGAAGCAATGAATAACTACTCCCTGGGTGCTACTAAGTACAAAGAGGTAGTCTTCTGGCAGATCGATATCAATGGGAAGGTCCGCACCGGTAAGATCATGCAATATAACCCTGAGACCGGCAGACGAATCAAACACAAATCCGGTGCAATCAATTGGGTACACAACAAGCTGAAGAAATCCGATCCCACTTTTTTTGACTTCAAACTCTCTCAGTGTTATTTCGGTGAACATCTGTTGCGATTGCACCCCTGTAAACCGGTTGCAATTGTTGAGGCAGAGAAGACTGCCATTATCGCAAGCATGCTTTTTGATAACTATATCTGGTTAGCAGCCGGTAACCTCAACGGCATCACAGCAGAAAAATCAACCGTTCTCCGGGAACGTGATATCGTTCTCTTCCCCGATGCCGGTTGTTTCGAGAAATGGAACAAGAAGAAAGATGAGATCCTCAACGAAATCTTCTGTCAACTCGACATCTCCAACCTGGTAGAAACCCACGCAACCCCCCAGCAATCCCACGACGGTTACGACATTGCCGACTACATCCTCGAGCAACTTTCCAAATCCGCTGTTGTAAAACCAAAAACACCAACTTCAACATCAACAACAGCCGCCGAACAACCCAACCGGTACAACAAGAATCCTCAACTCTTAAAAACACCCGTTCCTTCTCTCCAACCTCAAACCACAAACGATCCAGCTCCCCAACAAAGCGCACCATTCAGCCCCACACTCCGTCAAATGATTGACCTCAATCCCTCACTTCTAACCCTCATCCATGAATTTCAATTAGTAGAATGCCAGTGAGATAGTTATTAAGTCCATCCCTGAATCAAATCAAAATTACGATCAAGTAAGTAACAGATATAAGTTAAGTACAATTTAAAAACAATACTCCAATAAAATTTGTACTTTTGTTAATTGAATTTTTATATTAACCAGTAATAATTGAGCACTTTTATTGTAATACTTTTTTTTATTTGCATTGGATTTAAACTTTTGTATCAGTAAACAATACAACGTTGTGTGTCATACTAAGATTACCAGAACATACTGATATGAGAAATAAAAATTAAAGTAAAATAGCCTATCTACAAATACATATTTGTTTTTTTCAACGTAGAACCAACCCTGAAAAACCAAAAGAGCTATTTTTTTGCCAATGAACCGAAAAGAGCTATTTTTTATAATTTTATTAAACAGAAAGAATTTAATGGATATAGATACTAAATACACTGATTTAACATTCTTCACGAACGATTCGGAAGATTCAATTCTTGATAGGTTTAAATCTGTTTTAAAGACTGTTGAATTTTTTGATATTCTTGTTGGCTATTTTAGAATAAGTGGATTTCACCAACTTTACAAATCATTTGAGAAAATTGAAAAAATCAGGATACTGGTTGGACTTAATATTGACAAAAAGACTTTTCAGATAATTGAAACAAGCAAAACACAGGGAAAACTTGATTTTGAAACTCATACCAGAACAAAAGAAATAATCGGTAAAATAGTAATTGATGAAATTGAAAAAAGTGAAGACACTCAGGAAGTCGAGGAAGGAATCCACAAGTTCATCGAATACTTAAAATCCGGAAAAATTGAAATTAAAGCACACCCAAGCCATGACCTCCACGCTAAAGTATACATAAGTCGCTATTTCAAAGATGACAGAGATTTTGGAAACGTAATCACTGGTTCGAGTAACTTTTCTGAATCCGGTTTGGTTGCCAATTATGAATTTAACGTTCAGTTAAAAAATAGTCAGGATGTAAAATTTGCTTTGGAAAAATTTGAATTACTTTGGGAACAAGCTGTCGATATTTCTGATTATTATGTCGATACGGTGCAAACGAAAACCCATTTAAACGAGAGTATTACGCCATACCAGATTTACCTAAAACTTTTATATGAATATTTTAAAACTGATTTAAGCCTTGACCCGAATCTGTTTTATCAGAACCTTCCTGAAGGATTCATGAAATTAAAGTACCAGGAGCAAGCTGTTACAAACGCAAAAAAGATTATTGATGAGTACGGTGGTGTATTTTTGGCAGATGTTGTGGGTTTGGGGAAAACTTTTATGGCAACATTATTGGCAAACCAATTGCCCGGAAGAAATTTGGTGATTGCTTCTCCAGCTCTGCTAACAAAAGACAATCCCAACTCATGGTTAAACGTATTTCACGATTTCAAAATTGCTGCTGAATTTGAATCCATCGGGAAACTTGAAAAAATAATTGAGCGAGGAACCGAACGTTATGACAATGTTTTTATTGATGAAGCACATAAATTCAGAAATGAAAATAACGTAAGCTACGAAAATCTTTCTGCCATATGTCGGGGTAAAAAGGTTGTTTTAATTACCGCAACTCCCTTAAACAATTCTCCCTTAGACATTCTTTCACAAATTAAGCTATTTCAAAAAGGTAAGAATAGTACAATTCCCGGAATCAAAAACCTTGAAAACTTTTTTGGTTCACTTCAACGTAGATTGAAAGACCTGGATAGAAAAGACGATTACGATGCATACATGGATATTGTGAAAGATAATGCAATTCAAATTCGGGATAAAGTATTAAAACACATTATGGTTCGCAGAACCAGAAAAGAAATTGATACTTATTTTAAAGATGACCTTAAAAATCAAGGATTGAAATTCCCTGTTGTAAATCCACCGGAACCTATTTTTTATAAACTTGACGCAAAATTAAATCATATCTTCATCAAAACAATTGCTTTAATCACAGATGAACAGCAATTCAAGTATTCAAGATATACTCCATTGCTTTATTTAAAAGAAGAGCTATCAGATTTTGAGAAAACCAGTCAGCGCAACATGGGTGGTTTTATGAAAATATTGCTTATCAAACGATTGGAAAGCAGCTTTTTTGCTTTTAAAAACACACTTGCACGTTTTATCAAATCGTATGAGGATTTTCTTGCAGCGTACAACAAAGGAAAAGTTTATGTAAGCAAAAAACACTGGCAAAAAATTATGGATTTCTTTTTGGCAGAAAATTACGATTCTATTCAAAAATTGATTGATAATGAGAAAGCAGAAGAATATGGTAAAAACGATTTTACTCCTCAGTTAAAATCAGATATTGAATCAGATTTAAAAACGCTGAAAATCGTTGAAGGACTTTGGAAAAATATCAACTACGACCCTAAACTGGATAGCTTTACTGAAAAAATCAAAGAACAAAAAGTTTTACAAAAAAGTAAACTCATCATATTTACTGAATCAAAAGAAACTGCCGAATACCTTTCTGAAAATCTTAAAACCAGGCTTAACGACAAAGTGTTGATTTATCATGGAGGTTCTTCTGAAAAAGACTTAAAAACCGTTATCTCGAATTTCGATGCTAAAGCAAGAAATCCAAAAGACGATTACCGGATAATTGTAACAACAGAAGTTTTGTCAGAAGGGATTAACCTACACCGTTCCAATGTGGTTATCAATTATGATATTCCGTGGAACCCAACCCGGATGATTCAGCGTGTGGGCAGGATTAACCGGGTGGACACACCATTCAACAAGATTTACACCTACAATTTTTTCCCAACTGAAGAAGCAAACGACATTATTAAATTAAAAGAAGCAGCCATTTCTAAAATCAATTATTTTATTGAAATGCTTGGGAATGATGCAAAACTGCTTACAGACGGAGAGGAAGTAAAATCATTTGAACTTTTCAATAAATTGACTTCTAAAGAGTTTATCATCGGAGATGAGGACGGAGAAGAAAGCGAATTGAAATATTTACGGGTTATTGAAGATATCAGAGATAACGACAGGGAATTATTTGCTCAGATTAAAAATTTGCCCCGTAAAGCCAGAGTTGCGAGAAAAGCTAATGTTTCTTATAAGCTGGATGAAAATGCTTTGGTTACCTATTTTCGAAAAGGGAAACTGGAAAAGTTTTACCTGGCAAGTGAATCACAAAATACCGAACTCGATTTTTTGACTACTGCAAAGCTTTTTGAAGCTTCTGAAAAAACACCGGGACTAAAAATTCATAAAGATTTTCACGAACTTCTCAAGAGCAATAAAGCCCAGATTGAAATTGATTTGTTTGAAAAAGAAGAAGTGGAAGAAAGCACCAAAAAAGGTGGTAGGGATAATGCAACAAGAATCAGGAAAATCCTGAATGCAAAAGAAATTAAACGCTATAATGGATTCACTGATACAGATGATGAATATCTCGCAAAAGTGAGGGATATACTTGATGAAGGTGGAATGCCAAAAACAGTTGCAAAACGAATTTTTACAGAAATAAAAGATGAAACCAATCCGATGAAAATTCTTGCTGCCATTAAACGTAATTTGCCTGAACAATTTTTCAATCACACTGCATCTGCAAAAGACGTATCAATGAGTATTCCAAAAGAAGTAATTCTATCTGAGTATTTAATAAAGTAGTTGCACAATATGAAACTATACGAAGCCAAAAATATCATCACCGAAGTTTTCGAAAACCCTTTCGATAAAGATAAATTCAGTTATTTTATACGCAATCTGCTGAAAAACCTGCACCCGGCTGAATTTCGACGTTCAGGGTACAATATTCCAAAAGCTTTTGAGGATTTTATTGCTTCATACGAACGTTTGGGCAAATACGAAGATGAAGAAGGCAATCTGATTGATGTTTTAATTATAAAACTCAAACGTAACTATTCCATTGATTATGCCCGCAGTACTCAACGAAATTTTGTACGATGGTATCTGAACGATAAAGGTAAAGATGCTGCATTGGTAGCTTTTACAACCGAAAAATCAAGCGAATGGCGGTTCTCGTTTATTAAAATGCAGTACAGTCTTGAAAAGAAAAAAGATGAACTGACCCCTGCTAAACGTTCATCATTTTTGGTGGGAGAATCCGGCAATAGCCACACCGCACAACGCCAGTTAATTGATTTACTGAAAAACGACCATACACCTTACCTTTCAGATATTGAAGATGCCTTTAGCATTGAAGCTGTTTCAGACGAATTCTACGAAAAATACAAAGCCCTGTTGTTTAACCTGGTGGATGAAATTGAAAATGTTGTAAAACGAGATAAAACTGTTAAGGAGGAGTTCGAAAGCAAGGAAATCAGTATTCTGAATTTCTCCAAAAAACTGCTCGGGCAAATCGCGTTTCTGTATTTCTTACAGAAGAAAGGCTGGCTGGGACTTGAAGAAAAAGAAAAATATGGTGAAGGTGATAAAAACTTTTTACGAAGTTTATTCAATAAAACGAAGAAAGGAGAAAACTTTTTTAACGATTACCTTGAATACCTGTTTTACGATGCCCTGAGTAAAAAACGGGTAACCGATTACTACGAACGTTTTAAAACACGCATTCCGTTTTTGAATGGAGGTTTATTCGACCCCATTGAATTTTACGATTGGCAAAAAACCGATATTGTTATACCGAATAAAATTTTCTCAGACCGAAAAAGCGATGAAGAAGGAACCGGAGTACTTGATGTTTTCGACCTCTATAATTTTACGGTGAAAGAAGATGAGCCTTTGGAAACCGAGGTTGCTATTGACCCCGAAATGCTTGGGAAAGTATTTGAACGGATGCTTGAAGTAACTGAACGGAAAAGCAAAGGTGCATTTTATACGCCTCGCGAAATTGTGCATTACATGGCGCAGCAAAGTTTGCTTTATTTCCTTGAAACAGAATTAAACCAAACAGTATCCTATAATAAACTTGGTGATAAACAGTCCGAAATTTTTGGAAATGAAGGCAAAAAAGGACAGTTAGGTTTACTTACAGAGAATAAAGCTTGTGTAGTTCCAAAAGTTGACCTTGAAAAATTTATTCATTTTGGGGAACACATTATTGACAAAGACATTGCCATTGAAGAAGGCAAACTAAAGCAAACCGCTAACAAACAGACTATTCCTGAAAGTATACGTCAAAATGCCGATGACATTGACCAGGCACTGAAAAACATAAAAATTTGCGACCCTGCAGTAGGTTCAGGAGCGTTTCCGGTAGGTATTATGAACGAAATTGTAAAGCTACGTAAACTGTTGACACCATTTCTGAAAGAAGAACGTGCCGATGAACGCAGCGCATACCGCTTTAAATCAAACGCCATACAAAACTCTATTTACGGTGTAGATATTGATGCCGGAGCTGTGGAAATTGCCAAACTTCGTTTGTGGCTTTCAATGGTTGTTGACGAAGAAAGAATTAATACCATTGAACCCTTACCCAACCTTGAATACAAAATTGTTCAGGGAAATTCCTTGATTAATATCCCTGACGGCACAGCAATTAACGATGCATTAGCCACTGAAATTGAAAATTTAACAACAGCATATTTTCATATCACAGATAAAGAAAAGAAACAGGAACAAAAACAAATAATTGATGCCAAGATAAAGGAGCAATTGCAGTTTGTTTCTGAAATGGTAGGTTATGAAATTGATTTTGATTTTAAATTGTATTTCCATGAAGTTTGGAATGAGAAAGGGGGATTTGATATAGTTATTGGTAACCCACCATACGATGTTTATGAAGGAAAGAAAAAAAATGAAATCCCTACAATAAAAAGAATTAACATTTATGATAAAGCCAAAACAGGGAAACTCAACGCTTATAAATTGTTTATTGCTAAATCAATAACTTTAGCAAAACAAAATGGTATTTTTTGTCAAATATTTCAAAACTCATTTCTAGGTGATAATTCGGCTAAGGTGCTAAGGAAACATTTTCTAACAAACCAGATAATATTGAGAATAGACTCATTTCCCGAAAGAGATAATATAAACAAACGTGTTTTTAAATCAGCAAAAATGAGTGTATGTATTCTTTTTGCTCAAAACATGAAAGTGAATAATTTTAATTTCGATTTGGTTCTTTGGAAAGAACGCTGGATGCAAAATAATTCATTTGTAAATTTTAGTAATGTTGAATTACTTGAATATGATAAAAGCACAAATGTAATTCCTTCAATTTCATCAAGTGAAAAAACTGTTCTTAATAAATTATCAAAATACCCTAGATTTGGTAATTACATCACATGTTATCAAGGAGAGATAAACCTATCCACTAATAAAGAAATAATTACAACGATTGATTCAACTGATACAAAACCATTATTGAAGGGTGCTGGAATTCAAAAATGGTATTTGCCATTAAAAATGAGTCAAGGTCAAATAGAGTATTTACAATACAAAAAATATATCACCAGAAACAACGGCCCAAAGAGTAAACACTATAAGGATTTACGTATTGTAATGCAAGGCATTACTGGTGTTGATGAAAACTATCGTATTAAGGCAACACTTCTAGATGAAAATACCTTTTGTGGTCATTCCGTGAATTACATCTCACTTGAAAATATAAATCAAGAAAACGCAAAGTATTATTTGGCACTACTCAACTCTACAATTAGCAATTGGTTTTTTAAGAAATTCAGCACAAATAGTAATGTAAATAGTTATGAAATTCATAATTTGCCAGTAATTATTAAGTCCGATTTTAAGAGTGTTGTAGTAATCGTTGATTATTTACTAACCCTTAAAAGAATTCAGGAAGAAAAGTTTAGTTTCTTTTTCGAACAACTCATCGATGGCATGGTGTACGAACTCTATTTTGAAAAAGAAATCAAACAAGCCGGCTGCGATATTTTAAAATACCTGGATGATTTACCGGAAATAAAAGATGAGATGCCAGATGAAGAGAAACTAAAAATCATCACCAAAGTATTCAATAAATTGTACGATAAAGAATCGCCTGTACGCAAGAACCTGTTTTTTATGGATAGCGTGGAAGAAGTTGCCATCATCAAAAAGAGCCTTGAGAAATGAAGCGGATAAAGAAAATAGAAATCAATCATTTCAAAGGCTTATATGGTGAGCACGAAATTGATTTAACTAATTCAGGTAAAAACCTTATGCTATATGGTGAAAACGGTAGTGGAAAAAGTTCTGTTGCCAAAGCTATTAAATTGTTTTTTCAATCGTCAGTAATAGATATTAATGTTGTTGATTTCGAAAATGTTTTTGTCCCTGCAGCTGATAGAGATACTGCTTTCATTAGAATGACAATAGGTGATAAGGAGAATACTCGTTCAAATCTTCCTTATGTACTTGATAGTACGAATAATCGTCAAACCGAAGCATTTATATCCAAAGCCAATAAAATTAAGGGATTTCTTGATTACAAAAGTCTTTTAAAAACACATTTTCTTGAAACAGAAAAAGTCAACGTATTCAAACTTCTTGTTGAAGTTTTATTAACTGACTTTGTCAATTCGAGGACAACTAACACCATTGAAACTGATTGGGAAAAATTAAAAAAAGATATTAGAGACAAAAGGACAACTGAATATGCTGCATTAAAAGCGCCCGGCGGTTTGTTGGAGCAATTCAATGAAGGTTTATCAGAACTGCTGAGGGAAGTTGAAACAAAAGCCAATGAATTAATCGACTATTTTAATTACAATGTAAAAATCAAACTACACTTTAATAATATCACAATTGGCAGAACCAAAGGTTTTGCAAATGAAAACATTGAATTGATTGTTGATTTCTTTGACCAAGAAGATTTACCGGGATATCATCACTTTCTAAATGAAGCACGCTTAACAGCTATTTCCATTGCCATTTATTTAGGGGCAGTTTTAAGCAACATTCAGGATGGTTATAAATTTCTCGTATTGGATGATGTATTTATTGGTCTGGACACTTCAAATCGTTTGCCATTCCTTAAAATACTGGAAGAAAAATTTGAAGATTCCCAAATATTCATGACTACCTATGATAAATCATGGTACGAATTGGTAAAGTCTGAAAATAAACCAAATTGGGAATACGCAGAACTTTATATCAAAGAAGAGCATCAAAACGGTTATGAAATCCCAATACTTCATAATAAAACAAACTTCATAGAAAGAGCCGAACATTATTTAAACAACGTAGGTGATTTAAAGGCATCTGCTTCCTACGTTCGCAGCGAATTTGAAAGGTTGGTGAAAAACTTCTGCCACGATAAAAAGATTGCAGTAAAATTCGATAAAAACCAAAGCAAGATTTCAGGAGAAGACTTTTGGAGTGCTTGTAAGGATAAAACCAAACGAGACGGAAGCAGATATATCTCTGAAGCATTAAGAAATGATATTGAAACTCAAAGAACATTGGTAATGAATCCGTTTGTTCATTATGACTTAAATAAGCCAACATTCAGAGCAGAATTAGTAACGACAATTGATTTAGTGAAACAATTAAAAACAGCCTTAACCTGATGAAAGCCAACCCTTCGCATCCATACACATTGGCAAGTCGCACGAGTCTACACTCCAACCAAAACTTGCCAAAGAGTATGGCTGCCCCACCGTACGGACATACTGCGGACAGAAAGCACGGGCACACAATATCTCGTGTATAGTATATTTATCAAATAGTGCTAATATCAAGGTTGTTACATCCAATAGACGATTTGACGGATTGAGAGGTTAGTTCCTTAGAACCGCCAATTGACACCTTTCATATAACCTTTTTTTTACTGCTCAGTTTTTCAGGACTAATCTTGACTTGTCAAAATATCGACTTGATACTTTAGAAATATTACTTTTCCTTCATTAGATATTTTCAAAATGTCCAGTATTTATGCATAAAAACTGGACAAATATATTATCTTTGTCCCGGATAATATTGTATGAAAATAACAGATTATATATCATATACGATTGACAGGTTCCCGAAAGGATATGTGTTCACCTCATCCGATTTTACTGCAGAGGTGAACCAGAAGGAAGCCATCATCAAAGCATTGAACCGTATGGTGGCTGCCGGTAAGATTGCCAAGCTTTCCAAAGGCAAGTATTACAAGCCGGAAACCACGCCTTTCGGGACTTTGCAGCCCGACCGGTCACAGATGGTCAAAGATCTGCTGGAAGAGAATGGGAAAACGGTTGGCTACCTCACCGGTTACAGCATATACAACAGCCTGGGATTAACCACGCAGCTCAGCAATGTCATCCAGATTGGCAAGAATGTGGTCCGTCCTGCTTTCAAACGAGGCCAATACACCATCTCGTTCATAAAGCAAAACAACATCATCACCAAGGAGAACATTCCATTGCTGCAGATCCTGGATGCGATCCGCTACATCCAAAAGATTCCCGATACCCCAGTCGGCAAGTCCGGCAAACGCTTCATAGCAATTTTGAAAGATCTTTCCGATGCTGAAAAGTCTTCCCTAGTCCGACTGGCTTTGAAGTACCCGCCTTCTGCCAGGGCATTACTGGGTACGCTTCTCGACACTATTCAGGCCGATGCTGTTTCTCAGCCGCTTTACAATTCCTTGAATCCTATTACCAAATACAAGCTGCCGGGTCTTAAACCTGCATTCCCGGTAGCCGATAAATGGAATTTCTCATGAATCTGCATCACGACTCACAACTCTTTTCTCAAACCCTGAGAGCGGCATCACAACATCTGAAGATCAACCTCGGTTTTGTGGAGAAGGATTATTGGATTACTTTACTCCTGCGACGATTGTCAGGTAGCAAGTACAGCGATGAGGCGGTTTTCAAAGAATCAGCCTGATAATAACTATCAGGCTGATTCTTTTCATTTATTCTTAGCTTATTACCTTTACAAATCTCACATAGTTGTCAAAAATGCAGATAAGCTCTCAATGTCATTGAACTCTTTTATATCTGCGTTATCTGCCTTTCGAATTCTTTTTTTAATACGGCTCTGTTGAACAACTCTCAACATTGAATCGACAATTCCAACCATATTCTTTAATGTGATTCTATCTTCGTTCTCTCTCGTAATTGTATACAATTCATCTGCAAACGAACGAGAAATAAAACTTACACCTTTAAAGTCAAGTTCAAAGAAATCGTCACATTCATTAATACGGTTCCGTATCAAATCTGCGTTTTGTCTAGATCGAATATCTTGACCGATAAGTTCTTCAATTTTAATTGTCTTTCTCATAACATTGCTGTTTTATCTTATAACATAATTCATGTAATTAAAGTTTTGGGGAACAAACAAAGGTATTCTCAGTAAAACAATTGTACCACCCCAATTCATCATCTTTGGAAGACTTACATAATCGCTTCCTGTGGAATCATGCCGATGGAAAGCCCCACCAGAAAGCATGAAAAAACCGCCATTTAAACCATCTACTAGCATACTCTTTGATGTGGAAATACCATATCCTCTGTTTTCAATATCTGGTAAGTTCTTAGTAGAGTAGCCTTTATTTGCTAGTTTTAGTGCTTCTGCTTCATTGCCTTTTATTTCATCTAAAAACTTACCAGTCTTTACATAACTCCCAAAAACAGTTATACCATCATCTGCAATACAAATATCTAAACATTTCTCCTTATGTGACAAGCATTGAGAAAAAATATACCCATACTTACTTTCCGAATGTTCATTTATGTTACAAATCAATTCCCCCAGCATGTATGATAACGGGGTCTTAATTTCTTTTCCTGCTTTACTTTGTATTTCAATAATGTTTTGAATGATTGTTTGGATACCATCTACGTTGCTTTTGCACAACTCAAAACGACAAAACGGAATATACGATTTATTGTAATACGGATTCAGAGTTTTCTCTAAATCGGAAAGTTCATCAATACTAAATAAATCATCAAAATAAATCAGCTCAAAATATCGATTTAAATAGGATGACCTGTTCGTTGTAATTATATTCTTTTGACTTCTATTTTTGTAAAGGATTAAAGGTGCAAGAAAAAAAGGATGAAAAAAAGATGCATTTTTAAAATCCCAGACTACATCCTTATCATCAATCTCTTCTGTTTGATATATGACTCTGAACAAATGATTGAATACACTCCCTATCCTTTCATCCCTGTCTACATTTGGTATTACAACAACGTTACACATTTATTCATAGTATATCTTATTTCTTGTGCAAACGTATGAAAAAAAAACGATTTGACGATTTTAAAATCAATTATCCACCAACTATCCTCGATTTTTAACTTTCATATATATTCTATTTGTGAAATATCTTAGGAGCAATTATTGCTTGCATTATAATTGATTGGTGTGATACTCCTTGACATCAATTATGATAATAAAGCCCAATTATTTATGATTAAATTATAATTCTAAATCATGGATAACTAAATTTGTACCCTTTACCCCCCGGCAAAAACAGCTTGACCAACCAAAACTGTTCTCAAAGTTCATCTTCGACAACAAACCTCAATTACCGCACTCCAAAAACAACCCGCTGTTTTTGCCTTACCGGTAGTGAAATCCATCTACCGGCTTCTGTTCCTTGCAACATCCTCCGATTGCCCGCATTGCATCGTAAGCCCTTTCATGCACCAGTCCAAATCCGCACCGTTAGCCCTGCCCCATACTGAATCCCGATCATGTACCGGTCTCCCCGTTTCCCATCCGAAGCCGGTTTTTCATCGCCCCATCTCCACCCCCGTCCCACAAAGTCCAACCGGAACAGGTTATAAGGTGTTCGTCAATCGCTCACTTAGTTCACAAAACATGCCTGCAAGGGCAAGCAAGTGGCTTGAAAAAAATCTCCACCTTTTGGAGATCCGCCTGCGGCTCCTCTTTCCCAAAAGGTAGTATTTTTTTCGCCACCCTTGCAGGCACCGCAGCCACACTTAGCTCTTGCGCTCCCGCTCACTACGCTCCCGTT
>Ga0265293_10009981_pt1 | contig 13431 bp, 12 predicted proteins | sample Munlanlewell138R_FD_192505 | JGI IMG/M metagenome (GOLD analysis project Ga0265293, IMG submission 192505) | Leachate microbial communities from a municipal landfill in Southern Ontario, Canada - Leachate well 138R | ecosystem: Engineered > Solid waste > Landfill > Unclassified | place: Canada...
GGCCATATCGCCGAGCCTGCCCGGCATGGCCTCCACCACCTCAAGGCCGCGATCGGCCATGCGCGCCGGGTTCATATTGGAGCCATAAGCAAAATAATAAGACATACACTACCAAACAGCGGCTATCGGAAAGGGTCTATTATCGCCGGCCAGTAGTCAGGTTGCACGTTTCACACCCGCCACCTTGCCGACAATGCACCCAGCAGGTAAATTGCCTGCCTTTTGAGGCGACGCCAACCCCATGCCCGATTACGCTAATCTGCTGCGCTGGATGGAACAATCCGAGCACTTTTGCCACTGGGCCGAAACCCTGCCCGGTCAGATCGATGCAGGTCTCAGCCCTCAGCGCTGGGGAGATCTGGACAGCTGGCAGCAGGTGTTGCAACAGCTGCCAGCCCTTGTGCCGTCGTCGCTGGACTTTGCCTCCGCAGTGCGGATCGGCGTCGCTGACGATTGCACTGACGAGCTGCGGGAGCAGCTGCGCACCACGCTGATGGGGCTGCACCCCTGGCGCAAAGGCCCCTTTGAGTTGTTTGGCCTCGCCATCGACACCGAGTGGCGCTCCGACTGGAAGTGGGATCGGTTAGCGCCACACTTGCCTAGCCTGGACGGCCAGCATGTTCTCGATGTCGGCTGCGGCAACGGCTACCACTGCCTGCGACTTTACGGCGCCGGTGCCTCGCGGGTGATCGGCATCGACCCCTCGCCGCGCTTTGTCCATCAGTTTTACGCTCTCAAGCACTATTGCCCCGAGGTGCCCGTCGATGTATTGCCCCTTGGGATCGAACATGTGCCCCCCGCTCTGCACGGTTTCGATACCGTGCTGTCCATGGGAGTGATCTACCACCGCCGCGATCCCGAGGGCCATATCCGCGAACTGCTGGATTGCCTGAAGCCCGGCGGTCTGCTGGTTCTGGAAACCCTGATTGTCGACGACGCCCTGGCACCTGCCCTGATACCCGAGGGCCGCTACGCCAAGATGCGCAATGTTTGGTGCGTACCGACAGCCGCCACGGTGCTCTCCTGGCTTGAATCCTGCGGCCTCGATACGCCGCAACTGGTGGATGACAGCGTCACGACCCTCGGTGAACAGCGGCGCACCGACTGGATGCACTTCGAGTCACTGGCGGACTTTCTAGACCCAGCCGATCAGACCCGCACTGTGGAGGGACACCCGGCACCACGCCGGGGCCTTTTTTTGGCCCGCAAGCCGTAAGCGAGCGGTGCCTTATTAACGCCTAAGCCAGAGACGACAGCTCCAGAGTATGGACGGTTTTGCCCAGCGCTTCTGCTACAGCCGGGTGGACAATTTTACCTCTGAAGATATTGACGCCCCGCTGCAGATGAACACTGTTCGCCAACGCTTTTTCGACACCCTGCTCCGCCATCGCCAGCACCCAGGGGCCGGTCATCTGGTTCAGCGCCAGGGTGGAAGTACGGGAGACTGCGCTGGGCATATTGCTCACGCAATAGTGAATCACATCGCTCTGGACGAACACCGGATCATCGAGATGGGTTGTTTTCGAGGTGGCAAAGCAGCCCCCCTGATCAATGGCTACGTCCACCAGCACAGCGCCGGAGGCCATGCGCGCCACTACCGACTCACTCACCAGCACCGGTGTCGCCGCCCCCGGAATCAGCACTGAACCGATAACCAGGTCTGCTGCCAAAACGGCTTTTTCTACTTCGTGGGGGTCTGCCACTGCACAGCGGATCGCACCGTCAAATTGCTGGTTCAATTGGGCAATGCGGGCTTCCACTGCATCGAACAGGGTGACATTGGCCCCCATTCCCAGAGCTGTGGCAGCCGCCTGACTGCCGACATTGCCGCCACCCAGGATGACCACATTGGCAGCGGGCGCCCCGTCGACACCACTCATCAGCACGCCGCGACCATGAGGTTTCTCAAGATAGTGAGCACCCACCTGGGCCGCCATGCGCCCGGCAATGCGGCTCATCGGCGTAAGCAGGGGCAGATGGCCTTCGTCATCGGTAACGGTTTCATAGGCGATGGCGGTGCAACCCCTGGCCAGCAACTCGTCCGTCAACTGCGGTGCCGCTGCCAGATGCAGGTAAGTAAACAGGGTGTGCTTCTCGCTCAACAGCGGGTACTCCTGGGGCTGCGGCTCCTTGACTTTGACAATCAAAGTAGCTGCGGCGTAGATCTCTGCCGCTGTCGCCAATACCTGGGCACCGGCTTGCCGGTAGTCGTCATCAGAAAAGCCCGAACCGTCGCCACAACCGGTCTCCACCACCACTCTATGGCCCTTGTCGGTGAGCGTGCGGACGACGGCGGGAGACAAGCCGACACGATATTCCAGAGGCTTGCACTCCTTGGGTACACCAATATCCATCAATCATTGTTCCTGTGTTGTAGAAAAGAAAAAAAATAAGCTCCAGGACGCGGTCATCCAGGCACTGGCAGCGGCTTGACACCCAGTGCACGGAACCGTAATCCTTTGCCTTGAAGGGGGTTTTAGGGCAAAATGCCGCCTCTTTCGCGAAAGCCGTCAGGCAGGAGTCTACAAAGAATATGGCAAAAGAAGACCATATTGAAATGGAAGGTGAGGTTATCGACACCCTTCCCAACACTACTTTCCGCGTCAAGCTGGAGAACGGCCACGTTGTGACCGCTCATATCTCCGGCAAAATGCGCAAGAACTATATCCGTATCCTCACCGGTGACAAGGTAAAGGTGGAACTTACCCCTTACGATCTCAGCAAGGGTCGCATCACCTATCGCGCCCGCTGACAGGCCTGCTCTCGCAGGCCGTAGCGGGTGGCTCAGCTCGCCTCCTCGATATCCAGTTTGATTTCGTCATCAACGGCAGTCACATGTACTGTGCCGCCCGCTGTTGACAACTTGCCAAACAGAATTTCCTCGGCCAGGGGCTTTTTCAGCTTTTCCTGAATCAGGCGCGCCATGGGGCGGGCGCCCATCTGAGCGTCGTAACCGTGGCGGGCGAACCACTCCAGCGCCTCGTCGTCGGCGTGGATGACCACTTTCTTGTCTTCCAGCTGGGCCTGAAGCTCGGTGATGAACTTATCCGCCACGGTCTTGATGACCTCAGCCTGCAAGGGGTTGAACTGGATGATGCTGTCGATGCGGTTGCGGAACTCCGGTGAGAACATCTTTTTGATGGCCTCCATGGCATCCGTGCTGTGATCCTGGGTGGTAAAACCGATCGAAGCCCGGCTGGCCAGTTCTGCGCCCGCGTTGGTGGTCATAATCAGGATGACGTTGCGGAAGTCTGCCTTGCGACCGTTGTTGTCGGTGAGAGTACCGTGATCCATCACCTGCAGCAGCAGGTTAAAGACATCGGGGTGCGCCTTTTCGATCTCGTCCAGCAGCACTACGGAATGGGGATGCTTGGTGACGGCATCGGTGAGCAAGCCGCCCTGGTCGAAGCCGACATACCCCGGAGGTGCGCCGATTAGCCGCGATACGGTGTGGCGCTCCATGTATTCCGACATATCGAAACGCAGCAGCTCGATGCCGAGTATCTCCGCCAACTGGCGCGACACCTCGGTTTTACCCACCCCGGTAGGGCCGGCAAACAGGAAGGAGCCGATGGGCTTCTGCCCTTCTCTGAGACCGGCACGGGCCAGTTTGATGGCCGTGGACAGGGCCTCGATACCTTCGTCCTGACCAAATACCACCATTTTCAGGCGCGACGCCAGATTGCGCAGCTGCTCCTTGTCGGAGGCGGACACACTCTTGGGCGGGATGCGGGCGATCTTGGCCACCACCTGCTCGATTTCGGCAACACCCACACTCTTGCGACGCCGCGACGGCGGCTGCAGCTGCTGATAGGCACCGGCCTCGTCGATGACGTCAATCGCCTTGTCGGGCAGGAAGCGGTCGGGAATATGGCGCGCAGACAGCTCCGCTGCGGCGCGCAGAGCGCCCGCGGTGAAACGCAGGTTGTGGTGCTCCTCGAAGCGCGATTTGAGACCCTTGAGGATATCGATGGTTTCTTCCACGCTGGGCTCGGCGACATCAATTTTCTGGAAACGCCGGGACAGGGCCCGATCTTTCTCGAAGATGCCCCGGTACTCCTGGTACGTGGTGGAGCCGACGCAGCGAATCTTGCCGGAGGTCAACAGTGGCTTGAGCAGGTTGGAGGCATCCATTACCCCGCCAGAGGCAGCGCCAGCGCCGATAATGGTATGAATCTCGTCGATGAACAGGATGGCTTCTTTCTGCCCTTCCAGCTCCGCCAGCAGCCCTTTAAAGCGCTTCTCAAAATCGCCGCGGTACTTGGTGCCCGCCAGCAGAGCCCCGAGATCCAGTGAGTAGACAACGCTGTCGCTGATGATCTCCGGTACCTGACCGTCGACGATGCGCTTGGCCAGCCCCTCTGCAATAGCGGTTTTACCCACCCCGGACTCACCCACCAGCAGCGGGTTGTTCTTGCGCCGCCGCGACAGCACCTGACACACGCGCTCCAGCTCCGGACCACGGCCCACCAGCGGGTCGATATAACCTTTTTGTGCCTGGACATTGAGGTTGGTGGAGAACTGTTCCAGCAGGCTTTTTTCTGCTCCGTCGCTGTCTCCGCTGCCACCGGCGACCTGGGCGCCGCTGGCATCCCCCTGCTCCGCCTCACCGGCGTATTTGGCAATCCCGTGGGAGATGAAATTCACCACGTCGATGCGGGCAATATTCTGCATGCGCAAGAAGTAGACCGCCTGGCTCTCCTGCTCACTAAAAATGGCGACCAGGACATTGGCGCCCTGCACTTCGCGTTTACCGGACGACTGCACATGGAAAATGGCACGCTGCAACACGCGCTGGAAACCCAAAGTTGGCTGGGTTTCTGTTTCGGGTGCATCGTCGTCAATCATCGGCGTAGTGGAGTCGATGAACTCGTTGAGATCGCGACGCAGCAAGTCGAAATCAATACCGCAGGCCTTGAGCACCTGAGAGGCGGAGTCATTGTCCAACAGCGCCAATAACAGATGCTCGACTGTCATGAACTCGTGACGCTTCTCACGGGCGAGCCGGAAAGCGCCGTTCAGGGTGACTTCTAGCTCTCTACTCAGCATGATTATCTCCTACTTGGGCTCTACTCGGACTCTCGCTTGCGAGGCCTGGGCTTCACTCAGAGTCGTTGGCCGGTTCAATCTGGCATATCAGGGGGTGATCGTTGTCGGTGGCATAACGGATAACCTGCTCTGCCTTGGTTTCGGCAATATCGCGGGTAAACAGACCACACACCGCTCGCCCTTCAGTATGGACTTTGAGCATAACACGAACTGCCAATTCCCGATCCATCGCAAAAAAAGCTTCCAGCACCTCCACAACAAACTCCATGGGGGTGTAGTCATCGTTGAGCATGACGACCTGGTACAGGGGTGGCTTTTTGAGTGCTGGCCTGGCTTCTTCGACCACCAAGTCGCGGGTTGGGTGACCACCATCGGAACCATGGCCCATGCTGGCATGAATACTCACTTTTGCAATCCGCCTCGTTAATATGTCAGGGGTGAATTAAATCCTATTCTAGCCTTGAAGAGCCGTTGCGGGGGAAGGAATTTTCAATGGCGGTAATAGCCAAGGAGTTACGTAGCAAAATTGTACCGCCTACCCGCCGCAACGGACGCTCTTCTTGGCTTACAAGATTCTTGACTTATAGGAAAAATCGCGCTAATAGTCTACCCCTGACCCAGCAGGGTTTGGAGGGGCAATCACCGTAACCAAGTGCGCGCCCTCTGCAACTATAACTATCACATCTGCTTTACAGGCGGGAGAACAGCTATGCCAAAGGGAACAGTCAAATGGTTTAACAATGCCAAAGGCTACGGATTTATCTTGCCGGAGGATGGAACCAGTGACGTCTTTGCTCACTTTTCGGCGATCACCATGGAGGGGTACAAGACCCTCAAGGCTGGACAGGAAGTGTCCTTTGATATTATTCAGGGCGAAAAAGGCCTGCACGCTATCAATATCACCCCGTCAAATACTCTTGGCGTGCTGGAGTCGCTGTCCCAGAGTTGAGGGCTGATACTTCAGCTCCCCCGGTTCGCTCCACCACAATCGCAGCTGCCGCTCGGGGCCTTTACCTCCTCACTGTAACCCGGAGCGTCCCTGCCCCGAGCACAGGCCTGCTAGCGCAGGCCGACGATCAGGAGATAGCGTCCAGAATACGGTTAAACGTAGCGCTGGGACGCATGGCTCTGGACGTCAATGCCCCATCGGGACGGTAGTAGCCACCGATATCGACGGGCTTGCCCTGCACCTCATTGAGCTCTGCCACGATTTCTGCTTCCGCTGCCCGCAGCTGCTCTGCCACGGGAGTAAAGCGGGCTTTCAGCTCGGCATCCGCATCCTGGTCTGCCAGGGCTTCGGCCCAGTACAGCGCCAGATAAAAGTGGCTGCCGCGGTTATCCAGCTCACCGGCCTTGCGGGACGGCGATTTATTGCTGTCGAGGAATTTGCCATTGGCCTCGCCCAGAGTGTCGGCAAAAACCTTGGCCTTGGCATTGTTTGTGACAGTGCCAAAATGCTCGAGGGATTCTGCCAGGGCCAGGAATTCACCCAGTGAATCCCAGCGCAGGTGGTTTTCCTCCACGAACTGCTGCACATGCTTGGGTGCAGAGCCGCCAGCACCGGTTTCGAACAGACCACCGCCATTCATCAGCGGCACGATGGACAACATCTTGGCACTGGTGCCCAGCTCCAGGATCGGGAACAGGTCGGTGAGATAATCTCGCAGTACGTTGCCGGTCACGGAAATGGTATCGAGCCCCTGGCGGATACGCTCCAGGGATACCCGGCACGCCTCGCGCGGCTCGAGAATACGGATGTCGAGCCCCTCGGTGTCGTGGTCCTTCAGGTAGCGCTCTACCTTGGCAATCAGCTGGGCGTCGTGGGCACGATTGGCGTCGAGCCAGAACACCGCCGGGGTGCCTGTAGTACGAGCGCGGTTGACCGCCAGCTTCACCCAGTCCTGAATGGCAGAATCCTTGGCTTGGCACATGCGTACGATATCGCCGGCTTCCACCTGGTGCTCCATCAGGACGTTGCCCTTCTCGTCCACCACCCGCACGGTACCGTCGACGGGAACCTCGAAGGTCTTGTCGTGGGAGCCGTACTCCTCTGCCTTCTGGGCCATCAGTCCCACGTTGGGCACACTGCCCATGGTGGTGGGATCGAAAGCACCGTTCTTGCGGCAATCTTCAATCACTTCCTGGTAAACACCGGCATAGCAGCGGTCGGGAATCATCGCTTTGGTGTCGTGCAGTTGCCCGTCGGCGCCCCACATTTTGCCGGAATCACGGATCATGGCGGGCATTGAGGCGTCAACAATGATATCGCTGGGCACATGAAGGTTGGTAATCCCCTTGTCGGAGTTGACCATGGCCAGTGCCGGGCCCTCTTTGTAGACAGCGTCGATATCCGCTTCAATCGCAGCGCGTTGGTCATCGGGCAGGGTTTTGATCTTGGCAAGCAAGTCGCCGAAGCCATTCTTGGTGTCGACGCCGAGCTCCTTGAGCAGCTCGCCATATTTGTCGAATACAGGCTTGAAAAAGACGGTCACGGCATGGCCAAACATGATGGGGTCAGAGACTTTCATCATCGTGGCTTTGAGGTGCAGCGACAGCAGCAGCCCCCTGGCGCGGGCATCTTCGACCTGGGCTGCATAGAAATCACGCAACGCTTTGCGACTCATAACGGCGGAGTCCAGCACCTCACCGGCTTGCAAGGCGACTTTTTCCTTGAGGACGCGCACACTGCCATCGCTACCCACCAGTTCCATTTTTACCGCGCCCTCGGCATCGAGAGTGACAGACTGCTCGCTGCCATAGAAATCGCCGGCTGTCATGTGAGCGACGTGAGTGGCGGAATCGGCAGTCCAGGCACCCATCCGGTGGGGGTTCTTGCGGGCATAGGCCTTGACGGGGGCCGGTGCGCGGCGGTCGGAGTTACCTTCCCGCAGCACGGGGTTTACGGCACTGCCCTTGACCCGGTCATAGCGCGCTTTGATCTCTTTTTCAGCGTCATTCTTGGGAGTTTCGGGGTAGTCGGGCAAATCGTAGCCCTTCTCTTGCAGCTCGCGGATAGCGGCAACCAATTGCGGCTCCGAGGCGCTGATATTGGGCAGCTTGATAATGTTGGCTTCGGGAGTCGTGGCTAGCTGGCCGAGTTCCGCCAGATCGTCGCCAACGCGCTGATCTTCGCGCAGGCGCTCCGGAAACTGAGCAATAATGCGGCCAGAAAGAGAAATGTCACGGGTTTCCAGAGCGACACCCGAAGAGCGGGTGAAAGCCTGCACGATCGGCAGCAGGGAATAGGTTGCCAGAGCTGGCGCTTCATCGGTCAGGGTATAAATGATTTTTGATGTCATAAGGCTTCCTGAGCTTCTAGAGTAAGTGACGGCGACGCGGGGATAGTGCGCACCGATATCAAGGCTGCCTCGACGAACACCGGCCTGGTTAGCCGGGACACCCTCGAGCACAAGTCCAGGGCCGAGGATAAAGCACGGCAAGGCGATCAAGCCTCGCACCGTTGGCCCGGGGACATTTCGAAGGTGTAGCCAGTTGGCAGCGAAAAGCGGACCGATCCTAGCACAGGCGGGCGCTTATGTCAGTTGTCGCCCAGCTACGGCGCCCTATAATGTGGCGCTGTCTATCGGTGCATCACCGCGACATGTGGTCAAGCGGAAAACCCGTTATCATCTGTTTCATGCCTATACTTGTCCGCTTCAACAAGCCCTACGGGGTACTGAGTCAGTTTACCGACAGCGACGGTCACCCAGGGCTTGCCCACCATATTTCCCTCAAGGGCGTGTACCCGGCGGGACGGCTCGATCGCGACTCCGAAGGGTTGCTGTTGCTCACCGACGACGGCGCACTGCAGGCGCGCATCAGCCACCCCAGATTCAAGCTCGCCAAGACCTACTGGGCCCAGGTTGAAGGGGAGATCAGCGAGGCGCAACTGGCGCAGCTGCGCCGCGGCGTTACCCTCAACGACGGGCCCACCCTGCCCGCCGAGGCCAGGCGCATTGACGAGCCCGCCCTCTGGCCCCGCAACCCGCCGGTGCGCTTTCGCAAGACGGTGCCCACCGCCTGGCTGGAGCTGATCATCCGCGAGGGGCGCAACCGTCAGGTGCGGCGTATGACCGCTGCCGTGGGCTTACCCACCTTGCGCCTGATACGGGTGCGCATCGGTGACTGGACCCTGGACGGACTCGAGCCCGGTGACTTTGCCGTTGAACAGATCGCCGCCGACGGGGACAATAGCGCCTCCACGCAGAGACTTGCGGAGCGGCAGCGCTCATCACCGCGGCGCAGTGGGGACAACCGGCGACTGTCCTCCCAACCCGACGGCAAGGCGGGCTCTCGAACTCGCGCCAGGCCTGGCTCCCAGCCAAGCCGCAAATCAGGCCTTAACCCAGGCTCAAAATCAGGCCCCAACCCAGGTAAGCAACGCTGATGTCCTACCAGATTCACCTCACTGTAGCCACCGTTATCCACCGCGACGGCAAGTTTCTGATGGTGCGCGAACGCGACCAGGGCCGCGAAGTGATCAACCAGCCCGCTGGTCATGTGGAGCCCGGGGAAACCCTGCAACAGGCCGCGCTGCGAGAAACCCTGGAAGAAACCGGCTGGCATGTCTCGCTCACCGCCTTTCTCGGTATCAGTACCTACCACTCGCCGCCCCACGACCTCACTTATTACCGGATGAGCTTTGTTGCCGATCCGCTGCAGCCAGCCCCCGGCGCGGTGCTGGACAGCGATGTCATCGCTGCCGAGTGGCTGACTCCTGAGGATCTGGCGGCAGAAGCAGAGCGCTTACGCAGCCCGCTGGTGATGAGCACGCTGGAAACTTTTTTGACCGGCCGCCACTATCCTCTCGATATTATCGACAACCTCAATGCCGGCTTTCCTCCCATCAACCATCTCGTCAACATAGCCGCGGATAAGCAGTCATGAGCAAACCCAGTGTGATGGTCGGCATGTCCGGCGGCGTGGACTCCTCGGTGACCGCCCTGCTGCTGCTCGAACAGGGTTACCGGGTCGAAGGCCTGTTCATGAAGAACTGGGATGAGGACGATGGCAGCGAATACTGCACCGCCATGGCGGATCTGGCAGACGCCCAACAGGTGTGTGACCGCCTGGGCATCACCTTGCACACGGCCAACTTCGCCGCCGAATATTGGGACAATGTATTCGAGCACTTTCTCGCCGAGTACAGCGCCGGTCGCACGCCCAACCCGGACATCCTTTGCAACCGGGAAATCAAGTTCAAGGTCTTTCTGGAGTACGCCGAGATTCTCGGTGCCGATTTGATCGCCACCGGTCACTATGTGCGCCGCCAGGACCGCGACGGCCGCACCCTGTTATGCAAGGGCGTTGATAACAACAAGGACCAGAGCTATTTTCTGCACGCCGTGGACGAAAGTGCCTTGGCGCGCTCGCTGTTTCCCGTCGGGGAGCTGGAAAAGCCCGAGGTGCGGCGCATCGCCGAAGCGCACGGTTTAATCACTCACGCCAAAAAAGACAGCACTGGCATCTGTTTTATTGGCGAGCGCCGTTTTAAGGATTTTCTCCAGCAGTACCTGCCGGCCCAACCCGGCGATATCGAAGACGACACCGGGCGGGTAATCGGTCGCCACATTGGCTTGATGTACCACACCCTGGGACAGCGCCAGGGGCTCGGCATCGGCGGTGTCAAAGGCGGCAGCGAGGAGCCCTGGTATGTGGCTGCCAAGGATCTGGAGCGCAATGTGCTGGTGGCGGTCCAGGGCGGCAACCATCCTTTGTTGTTTACCGATAGTTTGATCAGTGAAGAGATTCACTGGATCAACGGCGAGCCCGCCGATCTGCCCCTGCACTGCGCTGCCAAAACCCGCTATCGTCAGGCCGATCAACCTTGCCTGGTGCAGCGAGATGGCGCTGGCTGGCGAGTGGATTTCACCACGCCGCAGCGCGCCGTCACGCCGGGCCAATCCGTGGTGTTCTATCAGGGTGACGTCTGCCTGGGAGGCGGTGTCATCACCCGCGCTTTTAATCGCGACACTTATCACAACAGCCAGTGCAGCACTATTGCTCAGTAACCTTTTTCAACACCGACCCAGGGAATCCACCTGATCATGCTGTTCCGTAAACCCACCTCCGACCAGGCGATTGCTCTTGCCGGAGTTTTTCAGGCCTGCCAGCTGGTGGACGACCTGGCCACGACAGGTCTCTGCCAGCAACAGGATTTTGATGTCTGTATCAACAGCTTGTTTGAGCGCGACAGCGACTCGACCCTGGCGGTATTCGGCAACATCGACAATTTGCGCACCGGCCTCGATACCTTGCAGCGGACACTGGGTACCACCAAATCCGGCGAGTATGCCAACTTGCTGCGCTACGCTCTCGGCGTGCTTTACCTGCAGCGGCGACTGACCAAAGACCGCCCCAAGCTGACGGCGATAGCCGACGGTCTCGACAAGGCACAGCGCCAGGCCGAGCACTTTAGCCGCAGTCATCCCAATGTGCTGGCCAACCTGGCGGATGTCTACCTCAACACCATTAGTCAGTACAATTTTCGTATTCAGGTGAAGGGCATGCCCCAACATCTGCAACAGCCGGATATCGCCAATAAAATTCGCTGCCTGCTGTTTGCCGCTATTCGCGCCGCTATCTTGTGGCATCAGCTGGGGGGGCGCCGCGTACAATTTATTCTGCAGCGGTCGCGGGTGCTGGAGGTGGCAAGGGATTTACAGCGGATGTGATAGAATTTGGCCCCTCTCCCGCCCATCACGCAACACGACGGAACACTGCCATGCCCCTCTCCTCCCTTACTGCTGTTTCTCCCATCGATGGCCGCTACGGTAGCAAGACCGCACCGCTGCGGGAGATTTTCAGCGAATACGGCCTGATTAAATCCCGGGTCCTGGTGGAGGTGCGCTGGCTGCAATATCTGGCACAGCATTCTGGTATTGCCGAGGTACCTGCGTTCAGCGCCGCGGCTAATGCGCTGCTCGACGAGCTGGTGGCTAATTTCTGCCAACAGGATGCACAGCGCATCAAGGACATCGAAAGAACCACCAACCACGACGTCAAGGCAGTGGAGTATTTCATCAAGGAGCGTATCGCTGACAACCAGGAGCTGAATGCCGTCAGCGAATTCGTGCACTTCGCCTGCACTTCTGAAGACATCAACAACACCTCCCACGGTCTGATGCTGCGCGCAGGTCGCGATCAGGTGCTGATGCCAGCGGCACAGAACATTGCCGACACTCTGGCCGCCATGGCCGTCGACTTCGCCGCCGTGCCGATGATGTCGCGCACCCACGGCCAGACGGCCTCCCCCACCACGGTGGGCAAGGAGCTCGCCAATGTCGCCTATCGCCTGCGTCGTCAGCTCGAGCAGATTCGCAACGTCGAGTTGCTCGCGAAATTTAATGGCGCGGTGGGCAACTACAATGCCCACCTGTCTGCCTATCCGGAAATCGACTGGCAGGAGTGCGCCAAAGCCTTTGTCGAATCCCTGGGACTGGCGTGGAACCCCTACACAACACAAATCGAGCCCCACGACTGCATCGCTGAGCTGTTCGATGCCATCGTGCGTCTCAACACTATCCTGATCGACTTCAACCGCGATGTATGGGGCTATATCTCGCTCGGTTATTTCAAGCAGAAGACGGTCGCAGGCGAAGTCGGCTCGTCCACCATGCCCCACAAGGTGAACCCCATCGATTTCGAAAATGCCGAGGGCAACCTGGGGCTCGCCAATGCCGTCTTCACCCACCTGGCCCAGAAGCTGCCCATCTCTCGCTGGCAGCGCGATCTCACCGACTCCACGGTGCTGCGCAACATGGGAGTAGGCTTTGGATACTGTCAGATCGCCTTCGAGTCCATTCAGAAAGGGCTCGGCAAGCTGGAACTCAACCAGCAGCGCCTGGCGGCGGACCTGAATGAAGCCTGGGAGGTACTCGCGGAGCCGGTACAGACCGTGATGCGTCGCTACAATATTGAAAAGCCCTACGAAAAGCTCAAGGAGCTTACCCGCGGGCAAGGCATTACTCGGGACAAGATGCAGGCCTTTATTGACAGCCTGGCCATCCCCGACAGCGCCAAAGCCGAACTGCGCGCCCTGACACCCGCCAGTTATATTGGCAACGCTGTAGAGCAGGCCAGGTCCATCAACGACGGCTGTTGATTAAGTCACGAGTGGAGTGGTCTTATACCATCGTGGTATCAGATTTCTCCCTCTGGTCGAAATGACAAACACACAATCTTGTCATCCCGACCAACGGGAGGGATCTTGTACCACCGCAGTACCAGATTTCTCCCGCTGGTCGAAATGACAGACACACAATCTTGTCATCCCGACCAACGGGAGGGATCTTGTACCACCGCAGTACCAGATTTCTCCCGCTGGTCGAAATGACAGACAAAAGGCGGGCCGAAATAACAGAAGCCAAACCACACGGGACC
>Ga0265293_10009982_pt1 | contig 13429 bp, 26 predicted proteins | sample Munlanlewell138R_FD_192505 | JGI IMG/M metagenome (GOLD analysis project Ga0265293, IMG submission 192505) | Leachate microbial communities from a municipal landfill in Southern Ontario, Canada - Leachate well 138R | ecosystem: Engineered > Solid waste > Landfill > Unclassified | place: Canada...
AAGGTGATCCTCCCATTTATAACCAGCAGACCGCCTACTGGGCAGTCTTCCGAACGATCAAAATCAACTTTGTGTAGGCCCAAGCTTGTAATTGAAGAAACAAATAGTGAGGTTGAGACACCTTCCTCATCAAGCACTTCAATCCAGCCCCCACCCAACATGCGGACTGTAGGTATATTTGTTTCTTCAGCCTGGATACTAGCAGAGTTATCTTTCTTTGAAGTCTTTTTTTCCTTGGTAGTAACAGTTACATCGGGATTCAGATATAAGGAGAGTTCATTTAGTATAGTATTAACTTCCATCGCTGAATACGCTTTCGCCTCGATAGGGTATACAACCTCATTTTTTTTAGGTCTGGCCTGAGCAGTAATTGGTTTGGAAGTCCATTTACCATTACTGAAATTCAAGTAAACCTTGATACCTTCCCCTAGGTTTTTTTTACTTCTTATTTGGTTTCTCAGTTTAGTTTTGTCCTGCAGTTTAATTGTTTTATTTTTTTCCATAGTTTTGATACCATCCTTTTTTTGTATTTTTCGTAACGCTTTTGCTGTATAGTGCAGTATCTGTTCCTCTGAAATACTCATTGTGTTTGACACCTATCCTCCTTCCCCAACGTAACGAATGTTTTCAGCTATTAACTTTAAACATGACTTACAATACCAGATACCAGCTTCCAGTTCATTACATCCTTCCTTAGGAAAGCTGCCCAGGCAGTGCACACAATTTACAAGTTTTTTATCAGACATTAGCCCTCCTATTGAAACAAGTCGTCTATAACGGTTTGCTCTTTAGTAAAGTTGACTATCTCCTGTTCAATATACTCAGGGTTTAGTATATTTTTTAGTTTCCGTAATTCTGGTATAAATATAAATCTATCTTTCATATCAGGTCTAATGTAGGGATTACTTCTGGAAGAAGGGTTAGACATTACTAATACAACACCGGATATTTTTGGATTTACATACATAAAAGTTCCTTCCATAGTAAAACTAGGGGCATAATAAACGTCACCCTTAGCACCTGTTCGCCACCATATTTCTGAATAAACTAGACCTTCTACCGTTTTTTTAACAGTAGTTTTTACTTTGTGGGTCACAGCAGTATCTTGCCATTCCAGTATCTTGTTAGTAATATCCCGTAATCTTCCAATATTCGTAGAGTTTAATTTTATCTGGTATTCAAAACTACCTTCGTCTGCATCCAGGTAAATATACTCGGAGCCTTCCAGAGGGTTAAACCTTACTACAATACGGTAGCTTCTGCTAATCCCGGTATCGTAGGTGGTTATCTCCCCTAGTTTAATTAAATCCGACCCACTTACAAACACACCTAAAAACACTAATAGTAGCAACACAAATCTTTTCATAACAAATCCTCCAATATATTTTATTTTGGTTTAAACTGCGAGCAGCTTAACACGACACCATGGACCATTATCAAAGTGTTATGCTGTGTTCGAGTGTAACAATCGTCGTCACTCCCGAACTTGCATGCACGACACTTTGAGTCTGTATGAGACAGCTGTTTAAACATCAGCTCATCTATTAAAGTTTCTGTAGATAGATTTAAAACTTCCGGCATCAGGACCTCCCTTTATTTGCTTAAGTTTGTTCTCCAGTTTGTTCTGTAGCTCTGCTACAAATTTGTTTTTGCATAAAAGACAGCCCATATTTTCACATTCTTCCGAATGTATTCTTTCAGGATGAACGCAGTAAGGACTTTGGTTAATGTTAAAACTGTATAAACTCATGACGCATGAAGCTAAAGCTTGTATAGCTTCCTGTTCAGTAGAAGGTTCCAAATCTGTAATACAACTCTCTATTGAATTTTTGATAACATCCCTGCTCATTAAAACCCCCTGCTGTGGCCACTACACATGGAGTGCAGCATCACATTTGTCATCAGCTTATTTGCATAGCCTATACTACCGCGACGCTGACGCTTCTCCCGTTCTTCCTGAACTTGTGCCTTGTACTCCTCAGAGTTTATCCATATTTCCCAGTCTTCAGGAGTAATAAACCTGGCACAAGTTTCGGCACAAGAGGGCGTTACCGATTTCCAAAAACTCCTGCAGAAAATAGTTTTCCATTTAGAATTCCATTTAGCCCAGTTTCTAAGACAATGATAGCAATCCTTACAAAGTTTTGGCATACTATCACCCCCTGTCCCGGTCTATATAAGCAAAAAATACCAGAGCTACTATTAAAAATATTAGATATTCCATCTTAGCACTTCCCCTCCATGCAGTCTGGGTCAGTGTCGTCCTCAACCCAGGCTACACATTTACCCATAAGAGCATTTACCAGATGGGCTCTGTAATTAGGATTTCCTCTGTGCAGCAAACAAGTACCCATTAGAGAAAGTACTATTGGCATAGCAGGGTCTATAGTGGACTCAGGTATTATCCCTACTATCTGGAAATTAGGATTTAGCTGCTGAAGTTCCTTGGCACGTTTTTCAGACATAATATTAGTAGTGTAGTCGTGGAGTAGCACCTGGTCATCCTCAGATTTGTATTTTTCTTCGTCGGCAACAATTACTATTAAAGTATCATATTCTGCTTGTAGATCATCCCCGTCTACAACTTCAGCTAGATTTATCTCCTGGAGATCCTGCAGTATAGTTTCTATATCATCAGATTCCATACCACACACCTTTACCCTGCGAGGTCGGGCCAGTGTAACTGAGTCATCAACTAAGGATAGCTCAGGAGAATCTGCCCATCTATTAGCAGGTGCGTCTACCCCATAACCAAAATATAAATATTCGGATATTATTTTGCGTGTGTTAGGATCAATTTCAGATAGTTTTACAGTACCCACCTGAGCATTTTGAGGCATAGTAAACCCACAGTCGAAAGCTCGGGTACGTACCGCTTTAAAAATCTGTACAGCTATTTCTCGGGTCGGGGCACAGAATGGGATATATAAATTTTGAGTAGTGTTTATTTCGGGTATAATAACCCCGTGCCCATCTTCGTGATATATTGCTTTTGATACAGGTATCAATCTTAAAACAAATTCTTTCATAAGTTTCTCCTTATAATTGTTATATGTTTGGGATCTCAAGCTTATAAGCACGAGCATCCCTGCGGACCATAGCGTTTAGTTTAGCCAGTAGCCTCCTCTAGGTACCTCCTCTGCCCAGGTAATCATTGGATTACCCAGGCAGAAGTAGCACAGCTTATCTATTAAAGTAGTTTCTCTAATTCTTCCACCGACATATTCTCCAGCGCGGAATCTTTTTTCTTAGCAATTATTTCTCTTATTTTAGATTTTCTCTGCTCTTCAGCAACAGCTTCTTCAGCTGCCCTGCTTTCTTTCACACGCACATCTATTACATGTAAAATAAGCTCAAATGCGATCTGGTCAAGTTCAACCACTGCATTTGAGTTTCCAGAAGTTCTGCTACTCATAGCAACAAAGTCTTCTTCCTGACCAGCAGCCACTCTTTTTTTATACGCTTTCGCCAACTCATTCAATGAGACCGCTTTTCCCTGAAGGGGGATGTCCCATAGTTCTTCTACAGATATAAGACCTTTAGTGGTCTCGAATCTAAGTTTTGCTCTTGAAGCTATTTCAAATAAATTTTTGTCCATTTTGGACCTCCTTATGGTAATATTACTCTGTATTCTCTTGTGTAACTTCCTGTTACTCTTACATGGAAAGTACTATTCTTTCCCGCAGCAAATCCTATACCTGCCAGCTGGTCCCCCTCGGAAGATACTTTAGCACGGCTGCCCAGTAGCTCAAACACACGGCGGTGCTTTTCTAGAGACGGATGCAGGTATTCATTGTAAAATGCGCGAGAATCCTCTGGGTTTTTGCAGCCGTCAATAAGGAAGAAGTAGTGACGTAAACCAGTCCCCCTCCCTTCTTCCGAGGATTCTACCCAGTAATTAGGACTCAGCATCAATGTACTCACTCGCTGGTAAACTCCTGTAGTTATTCCCCACACAGGATCCCCTACATAGGTATTGGCGGAGCCTTCACCTAAAGGGGTTTCCTTAATAGTAATGTTTCCCTCCCCGTCAGAATATAGAACTAACGCCTGAATAAGATCATTGTCCTTTACAAGTTTCGAGTAGCTCCATACCTTAATTTCCCCAGTAACTTTGTTTTCATACTCTATCTCAAAGCCATAGTCGGCTGTGTTTCTTTGGGTATATTGGTGCACAGAGACCTCATAAGTTCCTTTGCGCATCCCCACCGCTTCTGGGAAACATATGTTTTCCACGGGATTAGTGGAATATTCCGTATGACCATTATTCATATCTACATCTAAACTACCACCACCAAAATTAGAAGGACATCTATTATTGTAGCTTATTATTGTGCCACTTTCCTGGTGCCTCAGGTGCAAGTCCAGGTCATCTGTGTTAAACCAGGACAAGGATATACGAATGTCCCCATCCACGTTACCCCCAGCTTGCTTCACTCTCTCTTTTACCGAATCAGCAAAGCCACCTGTGTAACTCCAGGAAAATGGGTTACCCCATTTAAGGATAGTCTTATCCGATTCTGCTTTATACAGGTTCATCAGGTTTCGTTGCAGGTTCCTGCTAAAAAGTATTTCTAGTTTAGATGCCCCTGGCAAAATATCCTTGATTAGTTTTTCCAGAGTTATAGTCTCCATTTTATCCAGGGATTGCTTTGGCGTAGCATCCAATTCGTCCTTAACTTGATCCAGAATACCGTTCAACCCCGCAGAATTCTTCATTGATTTCTTAGCAGATTTATCTGCATAGATAATATCGTTGATATTGATATCCGTCATACAAGCGTGTCGGAATGTCAAAGAATTCTCGTAACCTAATTTTTTTATTTCTCTTACTGCTTCCTCGAGCATACGAGGGGTAACTAGAGGAGTAGGTCTTTTGTAATTAACCCCCGACACTTTATCTTCGTAACTTTTTACAGCCACTTCTAGCGGAGTATTCTCAGATATATCTATCAGAAGTGCACCAATTGCACTGTTTCTGATATGACTAATCTGGCTTTGCCTGAAGTGGGAGTAAGGGCACTTTTCCAGGGTGTATATTCTTTTAGAATTTACATCATCAGGAAGGGCATGGTACTCCTTATAGAATTTAGCAAAACCTTCCACCATATGTTCATAGGATTCCCCTCGTAGAATCGATTGGGTTGCAATCAATTCCTGTACTGTGGTCACAGCATCCGCCGTAAATTCGTCCAGGGCGCGAGTAAAAGTGAGCAACTCAGTGTTTGCCTGACCAACTAAGGTACCTATTGAATAAGAAGACACTACCAGATGAGCCGGTAAATCTACCCAGAAGTGGTTCCATGTTATTTCTGGATTGTGAGCATCTTGAGTTTCAGGCTTTCCTATACGTTTTTCAGTAGATAAGTACACTCCACTGACATCATGTTTTTCTAATTCACGGGCCAGGGCATCAGCCACTACCTTAAATTTGTCACCTTCAGGTATGTCGAGGTCCTGCCATATATTATGGTGCTTACCGTTAATGTAGACCACAATGCGACCTACATTTGTTATAAACGAAGCACAACAGCGGCAGTCGAACTCTGTTGCGTTCCTGAATATAGGGTTTGTACCCTCAGGGAAAGAGTTTAGATACAGCTGCCATAATTCTGGTTTTTCAATTTTGGATTTGTATACTATATTCTCTTTTTTTGTTAAGTCTAGTAATCTTTTTTGAACTAGTTGAGCAAATTCTTTAAATTCCATAAAATGGTTCTCCTTATTTTTTTATTTTTTTGCCACAGAATGGGCAATAACTTATTCCAACTCCTGATGAGTCTGGGCTATCCTGATCTTTCCAGCTCACATCACAATAAATAACCACTGTGGAGCCTTCGCTTGTAATAAGGTTATCCAAAGGAAACTTAATCTTAGTCACCCCTGGATTTGCTTTAGATAAATTCTGACGCACTTTACTTAGGCATCCACATGGTAATATACTATTTTTTTCTTTTGACATTCACAGCTCCTTTCTTTCGCTTGCTAGGTTTTTTGTCAGGATCCCCTAATATTTTTTTTTCCAGGAAATCAGTCGCCTGCAAAAGGTGCTCTAGTTCGGCACTTAATTTTTCATTATATTTATCCATAAATTCTAATAGGCTAGGCTTGTAATACTTTATGCGAGTAAACTCCAGCACAAACGCTAATTCGTCCACATTGTTAAACAGTAGACTTATTGGGCTAGGTAAAGCACACTGACCTGCCATAGTAAAATCTATACCCTCTATGTGCAGCGGGATATAACATTGAGGGCTGTTTGTCATGTGGGCAACATCCGAGATTAGTTTGCGCAATTTCCTTAGTTTTGTAGGATGAATAGCACATGTATCCAGGTCAACTACAAAGTAATGGTGCCTTCCGTTAGGAGTAATCTTGGCCATGTGAGTACTCGGATGGAAGCTTATTCTCACTGAAGGGAAGAACTCCTGTACGAAGTCCTTGCCATCAATGGTTTGAAACCATGCCCTTAAGTTTCTATCTAGAACTTCTAACTCACTTAGGTAAGCGTTCTTTAATTTTTCTTTTTTCTTTGTTAGATTAGTTAATGCTTTTGTGTCCATAATTACTCCTCGGCAGGTACCCTAGCGTACCAGTCTTTTTTAAATTTTATTTCGTCGTGGATCTGATCCAGCGAATGTATTAAACTATGAGCCCCATCCCCCATATCGAATGTTCCTACCTCAAGATTCTTTGGCAGGTCATCCCCAGATGGGTATACAAATAGTACAGGGGATACACTGTTTGGGCAGGTGTAGGTACTGGTCAACCAGAAATGATTAAGTATGGTATATTCTCTAGAATCTTTTTCTGAATTACCGAACAATAGCCGCACTTTTAAAGTGTCCATCTTTTTAGAAACCCCACTACCCAATATAGTAATCTCAAACCCGAAGCCCTCTTTGTAGCTATTTAGGCATTCTAAGATAGCTGCCACTAGATCCTCTGCATATTTATAGTAAACTTTTTTAGGTAAAGGACCTTTCTCTACGGAAGTTGTTTGTAACATCGTAGCATATATTGTGTGTATTTTATTCATAAAAACTCCTCTTGAAATCCCAATAGGTGCCTTCTTTCGCATAAGTTACACAAGAATCACATATGTAACTCAATAGTATCAGGCGCCTATATCTTTGTATAAATATGTTGGGATATTTAGGATCCCATCCTAGTTCTAAAGGTTCAGTAGCCTCGGATAGTTCGGTTAGTATCCTTGTATACTCAAGGTAATCAAGCTTATAACCACAGCGATAACATATGGGTATGGTGTGTCTTAGATTTACTACCCCGAAGCAAGCATCCGTGATATTTTTAAATAACCCATACATATCAGAATTACTTGTTGATGCCAATTTAAACCCAAAACTACCGTAGTCAGTCCATCGCATGGCAGGATAGTCTACCAGGTGACCACCATTCAAGGCCTGGATTTCTCTTGTGTTTAAAAGTAGTAGAAATTTGTCCTGGTAAATTGGGTTCTGTTCTGTGACAGCTGAGGACGGGGCATTAAAGCCGGGTCGGGATAGCGAATTACTAATAGATTTGCGTATGTATTCCTGGTCATAAAGTACTGAAAAGTACTCATCCGAGCTATTAAATTTGTATAGAATTAGAGTATGCACTAACTTGTCAACGCTCTCGGGGGTAACCGTATCATTGGGTAATGATACCCTTATCCGGTACACCATATCCCTGCTAACCTCACGAACTAGTCTGCGAGCGTGAACCAAGCTGTTATCCTGTCCAACTTTTTTGTAGTAACGAATATATTCATGGAGAGGCTCGAAAGATGTTAGGACATCATTAGGAACACCGACCATAAAATTTGCTTGAAGCAGAGCTTTTATCTGCTCCCTTAATAAACTTTTTATTGTGAGACCCCCACCCCCTGGAGTACCAGCTTTTCTGGTCAAAGGAACTCTCCACTGAATACATTGGGTTACGAAATTCTCGGTAAGCCTGTCTGCTATAGGTGTAATACCCCAAATACTTGTTGCGGGGCAAGTTCTTCGAATGGCTCCATATCCACCGTGCCATAAATATATCTTTCGCGCTGGGTATGGTGCATAGGCCCATATATTTACCCGGTGATGTTTGAGTAAATTTATGAGATGCTCTTTATGCTTGGTAATGGTACCCACTAACTGGGATTCAGGAATAATAACATGGAATGCTAGGGAGTTAAACATCTCCAGAAGTTGGATTATTTTGTTCACGAAAGGCTCAGTAAGCTGTTTCCTGACCTCAATCATGAGCAAATCTTTGTCTTTGGACAGGCCCACAAAGTCAACACATACAGCTTGTGGGTGACCATTAATTTTGACCTCAGGCAACAAAACATACTTATACTCAGGATCAGTAGCGACTATATGTATTGTATCCCGTGTGCACCCTATGTTAAATTGATCAGCATAGATAGGTAGATTTTTGTAAAATGTGTTACACATGTCCTTTTCTGTAAAGGTTACAGGCATATATGCTCCTCTTGCGGCATTGAAGATTCTGTAATCTCCAGGAGGAATTCCATAGAGTCTAGGGTCGTCTTTAATGTCGCTGTAATTTTGCTGAGCATAGCCTGATATTCTTTAGGGTCATTTCTTCGTAGCTCTTCTAGTTTTTCTCTGGACATTGAGCAGGATACTTGTAGAGACACTGAATCTGTAACAAAACCCATATTCCCCAGAGAGATGTAATTCTCCGGGGAAGATGGTAAATGGTTATTACTGCTTCTTTTTTTTATTTTTTTCATAACATCTCCTAGGCAGGGTTTGGTATAGGATCACCATTTTCTTTGACAAAATCTTCGTCGGTGTCACAAACTTCCAAGCCATCATCGGCGTCATCACCGTAACCAGCAAACCAGTCTGCTACGTAACCATACAGAGTATTACCCGAGATTTTTTCTAGGCCTTCATCCAAGGCTACAATCAGTGCGCTCAAAGCTAACGCTATTAAAATTATAGAAAGTGCAGGTACCAGGAGAAAGTACAGCAACCAGCCTATTACCTGTAACAGTATGAGTAGCATAGCTGTTAAGAAATATTTTAGCCATATTTTTCTGAATTTACCCATTTGAATCCTCCTTCCCCTCTAACTGAGGGAATAACATTAGTAATATTTGAGTTAAGGCAGCCGCAGAATTAACCTTTATTTCTACCCAGTTGTCTTCGGTGCCCTCTCCCATATGTACAAATAAACTGAAGTTACCTGGTTCCCAGCAGGCATCCAGTCTATGTTGAATTACATTTGATTTGGGCCCTATATCATAGGCATCCCCTGAGGTGACTGCTTTAAGTTTGTTAATTTTGTCTTGATTAAAACCCAGTTTAACTAAAGCGAGATAGATATCGATCATCATGCCGCATCTCCTTCACCCTGGCAATACTGGCAGTCAGGTAGCTCAACTCCTACTGGGTCAGGTGCAGCTACTTTTTTTCTGATTTCGATACTTATGTCAGCATCTCTTTTTACTACGCCCTGGGAACCACATTTGAGGCATCTGTAATAAATGCCTCCAGCTTTTACTTCATCTTCTATTTTTTTTTTGCACGAGTTGCAGAACCCCTCTATTGGAGGCATATTTTTATTGGTTAGTTCAACATGATTCCCCAATGCCCGAGCTTTGCAGTTAAGGCAGGTGGATGTTAGCTTCCCAACCCCTATAGATACCTTCCCACATTTCTGGCAGGTAGCCATGTAGCCGTTAATCCCCAACATTGCAATGCCGGCTCCCTCTTTGCATTCAGGATTAGCACAAGGGACTATAACAGGATTAACCCCTTTTTCTTTGTCTAAATATATGTGACTCATAAATTCTCCTTTATAGGTACGACCTTAATCCCACCACAAGGTTTCCTTTGGTTAAGATCCCGGTCGCAACAAGTTTTTTTAGTTAGGTCTCGAACCTCACATGTCTCTTTAATACACATTCCACAGCATCGTAATCTTATAACTTTTTTGTTAGAGAGGTCAGTCTTCATGTATAACCACCAACCCAGTTTCTTCACTAACTTCAAAGAAACCATTATCTTTTATAGCGGACCCTGGTTTCATGGATTCAAAATTGAATACACGATATTCAAAAGAACCAATGCCTATATATAAGCAGTAGGGCGCATTGAAATGCTGCTTCTTGATATGAAACGTTTTATTCCACGCTTCTATTTTAGATATACCTATTTTTTTACCAGAGGTGTACCATTCTTCTCTAAGATCGTCCAGCGCCTTACGAGGATGGAAATAAATACCTCCAGTTTTCGTTATGGTAAGTACCTTTATTTGTGTAACAGATACTTCCCCATCTTCGAGCTCTTTAACCTTCTGGAACAATACCTGTACCCGGGTGATACATTTAACCCCGCGCCCGCTGGTTTTAATAAACAATTCTACTCCAGGTTTAGGTGCGCTCATGGACATTGACCAACCCCTTTTTAGCAAAATTTTTAGTATGCCCCATACGGGTATAATGAGCTCGCCTTAGTTGACCAACCTGGCTGCGAAGTATATCCATATCTGGTGCGCTGTGTATTATCTCCATTAGTGAGTTTAACGTTTTAATTAATTGCTCTAATTTTTTTTCGTTATCCATCATAGTGACCTCTTTCATTAGTAGTGTGTATCAGTTTGAGGGCGAATATATCTTTAGGCTCCCCTCGGTAACCTGGGTAGATAAGTCGATTTAGACCTGCTTTGTCCATCATATCCATAACTCGCGTAGTACACTTATGGATATTCCCGAATACCACACCATCTGATATTTTTAACCAGTTAGCCTTTATGTAGGCATCCTGATCTATCAGACCAGATTCCAGTTTGCCTCGGTCAAGTAAGTACTCTTCCATAGCAATGTGGGCTCCATGTGGTATTACGTACACCTTATGATTTTGTATATCTACCCAGGCATTTTGAGTAACCGACTTATCAGCACTCAGATAAGGGTAGTCTTTTACTATGTCCTCAACACTTGAGTAGTCCAGCTTACTCTGGTGAAAATGTAGAAAATCCTCTCTTATACGAATCTTTATTTGCATATCTGTTTCCAGAGTGGGCTCAATTAACTCCTTGACCTCAGTATCTTCCGGCAGATAAGTTTTTTCCTGGGCCTTAACCCGGTTGGCCAGGTTGGTTAGTAATGCAGGTATCATATCCTGCCTGCTTAATACCCCACATAGGAAAGAGAATTCCGATAATACCCACATAATTTTGCTCAACGAATCCCTGTAAGAATATTGGTAATCTTCAAGGTCATCGTACCCAGCCTCAAACCATTGGCTAGGAGTAAGCGTGGGCTCACAGTAATTATTTTGTACAAATTCTGTAACGCGGGCTAATTCTTTTTTGCAGAAATTGTCTACAATAGTATTGTAGGTATCAGGGTCCAGGTCAGATTTTTCGTAGTGTACACAAGGACCCTCAGGACCCTCACTGCCCAAACAAGCCTTACCCATAAGCAGCAAAGTTCTTATTTCTGTGGGAATCCCGCGAAAATCTTCACAAACTTTCCAAACAGTAGTGTACTTAAATTCGTACACCATGTCTTTTATCAGCCGCTGCAAACCTTCTGCGCATATTCTAAAATGCACGACTTTCTCTTCAATCACGGGGCCCTCCTTTTAATTCAAATATTGGTATGTCGTCCCGAACATCCATATAATTAGTTAAATAACCGATTAACTCTTCCCTGTTTTCTTGGTACCACTCATTAATAGTTTCCTGGTAGTCCTCAGTTCTGCGCATATCGTCAATAACGTCGTCTATAAATTTTGAAAATAATATATGACTACAAGCCCTTTTGTATTGGGCCTTTATGTTGGAAGCCATATTTTTGTTGCAGAAAGTGAGTAGTTCTTCCAGGAATTCTGGATCAAACATTCTTGCCTAGTGAAGATAGTTCTTGGGAAGAGAGCGAGTTTAGAAGGGCCAAACCCCGGCCATCCAGTTGGCATAAGAATTTAACAATAGTGTCATAATCTCCTGAGGTCCCGAATTTTTGCAGGTAGTGCCTGGCTAGATCTTCCCCGAATAGGGAACTTAGAAGTGGTTCACCCCAGTCCAGGCTAAGGGTTTTTATTTTATCTATTGTTTCTTCAAGCGCATTTCTTTGCACGGAGCCTCCTCTGCCTCAATATCTGCGGTCCACGAGGACCTACCTCCAGACGAGTATTGGGATAAGAAGTCTAAGCACGAGGTGCAATACTTTTTATCCCCTACCGGAACCAGGTCGTTAATATTCGTTTGCATACGGTTACAATGGTTACAATATAAATCCAGCGCTCCCATGATACCTCCTATTTCAAGGCCGCCTGAGACTGCAAAGCTGCCTGATAAAATCCATTATCGTTGGCTATCCAGAAAATTTCGTTATGGGAAGCTTCTGCATATCCCATTTTGTTTAATGCTGCGTTTACTGTTTTTGTTATTGATATAGAAGGTGCCTTACCTTTCTTTTCTTCAGCTGTCCACTGGTCATGGAATTCTGCCCACGCCAACTGCAGCTCTTTAGCTCTCTCCTTGGTTATTTTAGGTGTAGCTAGTTTAGCCATTTTCATAATTTGCCCCCTTGTTTTTTAATAATAGTTTGTAGTAACGTTTCTACGTTACCTTTATTTTTGGCTTGATCTTCCGCTATGCGTTCCATAGTACGCAACATTTTTTCCTGCATAATAGCCTCTATGTCAGTAGGAGCGGTCTCGGTTATAATCATAAGAGGTATAAGGCAGTTCTGTACATCGGCCATTTCCTCACGAAGCTTTTGTACAACTTCGGGGGTAATACCCTTGCGGAAGGTCTTCATAATTTCTTTTGTCAGCTCAGCCATTTCCTCAACAAGCATAAGCATCTGAGCGTCGTTCCCATACCATTTCAGCGCATATTTGTGTTTTTCAATATTGGTTATCATATAAACTCCTTGTCCTGAGATGAGGTAACATTTAGCTTGTCCCAGATATGTTTATTTTTTATCTTAAATGCAGCAGCCTTTTGCTCCTTGTATTCCTCAGGATCAAAAGCTATGTACCCAGTCTGCACTCTGTATAGCACGCGAGGGTGCACTTCTTCGTTGCGGAGGGTACAGTTAAGTCTGGCAAAGGCCTTCCTTCTGTAGGTAGCAATCGTTTCCCAATCAGACCACCCTGGCCCCAACTTTCTTTGAACCTTGTATACTTCCACAAGACCAGTAGCCATTTCAGCTTTAGATAAGCTTATATTCAGTATACCGGGAAACTCATACTTGTGGTTTATCCGCCGCTTGCGCTGGTATTTCTGGGCGCTCTTGGGCGGTTGTACTTTCTTCTTTAATGGGAGCATCTGCTCCTGTAATTTCTTCAACTTTACCCCCTTTTCTTTCCAGGATACTTGGATCCGCAGTTTCTATCAAAGTATTTATTAACTTTGGATCCACAAGCACTACCTCTAGCTTAGGTTCGCGTTT
>Ga0265293_10009983_pt1 | contig 13429 bp, 6 predicted proteins | sample Munlanlewell138R_FD_192505 | JGI IMG/M metagenome (GOLD analysis project Ga0265293, IMG submission 192505) | Leachate microbial communities from a municipal landfill in Southern Ontario, Canada - Leachate well 138R | ecosystem: Engineered > Solid waste > Landfill > Unclassified | place: Canada...
CACTTCGCCCGGTTCGACCGCGGTTTTGCCGCCGGTTTTTACCTTTATGCCGGAAAGATGGTCAACCGGTATGTGGGAAACCACTTCAATATTCCCGTTACCGATATAGCCCTGTTTCTGCCGGGCTATTAAGCTTATATCGAATAGATTCGAGTGCAATTGAAAGTTACTGGTATGTTGGTTGAGAGAAATCATAAAACTAAGAAAATTTATTACGTGAATAAGAGGAAGTTATAGCTTGATTAAACGACGTTGTATTATTGCAGTGTTTATTAATCAATACATTCGTTATTAAAATAAGTTTCTAACTAAAAAGCAGAATTAGGCAAAGTGTAGCGAATTAGCTGTAATAAAGTTCATTACACTCTGTTTTACTTTGTTTGGCAACAAACCAAAGAGCAAATTTAAGAAGAACAGCGCAGAAGTTCAGTTAAGCGGGCATGCTTCTGCCGACTGCCTTGCAAAAGTATGTAATATTGTAAATCCGGCTCTTGGAATAATTCCTATTCATAGTGAAAATTCGGTAAACTATATCAATCTGCCAATTAAAGAATATTTACAGCAGATAATAATCACGTCGTCAAATTCTACAGGTGGTGTAGAGATTGCAACACAACAACTGGGACTCGTCATTTCTCGTCTTCCAGCACTTTTTGAAGAGTCGATGCGAGATGCTCCGTGGCGAACTGGTAAAAGTCGTACAACCTGTTTATCTTGCCTTCATCAGCACATTCCGAACGTCCCTGATAGTATTCTTTTTCTGTCTCCCTGAAGTCGTCAAGCGCTCGCGTGAGACGTTCTAAGGAAGGAGTATTCTCATCGTATGGAAAATTAGCTTTCAGGATTATTTTAGAACTTTGTTCAAAAATAAAGTCATTGCTTTTTTTTAAAACAACAGACATTGCAGTTGTTTGATTGTAAATCAATAAACAAATTGCAATTGACTGGGAGCTGCTCCACAAGTACATACGAACATAGCTCCTTTTGTTACATATTCACTCATATTTTATATCGTTTTTATTTTAATCATTTCTACTTAATCGCCATGATTGGTTACGAATTGAAATTTGAACATCCAATTAATACCTCATTGTCGTTTTCACAATTTCACTAACTTGCTTCTATGTCCGGTACCCGTAATGATCAATCGCTGTATTGCACGGCTTGATGCCACATAGAATAGTGCCTTCTCACGTTTTTCAATCTCCTCCTTTTCGTAGTTCGGTAACCCCTGATAGTTGTAGGGTAGGAGAGGCAACGTTCTTTGGTTCACATCTGCAAGAAAAACATGTTTAAACTCCAGACCTTTAATGCCGTGGAAAGTAGTTAACCGCACCCCTTCATTATTTGCATTCAGCAGGTTTTTAGTCACATACGGCACTCCTTCCTGATGCAATTTATTTACAAAGTCTTTTACTGCATCCCGTGTGCGAGCTGCTATCACAATCTCATTAAAATACACACCATCATTTACCAATAGATCAATCTCCTTGAATACGAAGTCAAGTTCTTCCTGCTTATCGTTAAAAGTCTGATAGATTGGATCCACTCCATGGAATAGAGACATATATCCTGCTTTCTCCTCCACACCACCGTCAAAATCATCAAACTCCACATCCTGAATAACCGACATAGCCAAGCGCTTAATCTCCTCAGTTGTGCGGTAATTAATTCGTAAACGTTTGCTTCGTTGTCCTCTTATATTTATGCCTGAGCGTGAAAAAACAATCTTCTTATTGTAGATATTCTGCATCGGGTCTCCCACCATAAACAGATCATTGTTGCCTTCAGATACAAGTGAGCGAATAAAATTGAGCTCCACATTCGAAAAGTCCTGCAGCTCATCTACAATAACATGAGCAAACTCATACAGTTTATTTTTATTCAAATAATCACTTACCAGATTATATATCTCTTCCTTATAAAGCAGATTGTTCTGATTTTTCCTTTCAACAAAATCGCTAAAAACATCCCACAACTCTTTACGCTGTTTTCTCGATACTGCACGACCTCTTCCTACCCGGCTGGCACGCATATACTCTTGTTCGGTATTAATATTTTGCGCCAGCACCACATCCTGAAACTCCTGTATTAGAAACTCTTCGTCAAATGGCACCAATTGCTCATCGAGGAAATCCCCCCACAAATCTTCCGCCGACTTAACATTGTTCATACCAATGACCCGTGTTTGGGTGTTGGTCAACTCGTACCTGCGTGCCAGCTCAAAGGCCAATGCATCTATATTTTCAATTCGGTAGCTGCCCTGTTTTATCTTCAACTCAATTGCCAATGCCGAAAGATTTTTGCTCAACTCTTTCGTAAAGGTTGTAAATAGAATAGGTTTATCATCCGGATTTTGCAACGACAAATATTTTAATCGGTGCAATGCAGCCACTGTCTTTCCTGTACCCGCGCCGCCTGATAATTTTACAGGGCCATTATAATCACGATTTACAAGTGAGGATTGTGAAGGATGCAGATAATACTTCCATTTTTGAAGCGAACCCTGCAGCGCTTCGTTAAACATTTCATCATCGGTAAGTTCAATAAACGAACGAGCATTGTTCTTTGATGTCATCACATCCATGCTCTCCGCTTTCACTCCCTCCTTGATATCATGTTTCAACAGATCAATATCTGCACCATCCAGCAGGTAGTATAGATTTTCAAAAGCATCATCCGGCAGATAATTCATCAACTCTTCCAATGCCAAAAAATTATCCACATTCAGTGCAGAGGGAATAAGAGCCTGTGGCACCCCAATCTCCAGCATATCTTCATAACCATATTTACCCATAAAGAGAGGTTCCAATAGACTCTCCTTACTTTGTTCATCAGTCTTCTGTTCTACAGAATCGTCAAGAGTAAATACCTGATAAGCATTGGTCTGCTCATTCCAGTCAATCACTTTGTTTTTAGCCCAATCCATCGCCTCATCATGGTTGTCCACCCATATCAGCAGGTATAAATTTGATGCCTCCACCTCCTTTATAATTGCCCGATACTTTTGATCGATACGAGCTGTGCGCAGCGTCGCATCCTTGAATGTAGATATAGATTCCAGATTAATGGCAGCAGATTTTGAATTCTCTCTGAACTTTTTGATAAAATCTGTCACTTTCGTTTGAGTTGTTTTGTTCAACTTCAGGAAAGCATCCCAAAAACGATCATATATAAATAGTTTCATCATCGATAAGTTTTAAATTTTGTTCATCACCTCTTTAAGATTAATCTCTTCTATATCTTCTAACGAGAAGATCGAGTAACCACGCTTTTTAAATTCTAGAAGACTTTCATTCGAATAGGGATTTATCGCCAACTTCAGATCAGTCAATACTAAATCTCCATCCGCTATAATATCTTGCTTCTCATCCAATAGCGAGTCAAGGAAGTCTATATTGTCTGCCGTAATAATTCCAAGCTCCACAGCTTGTTTTAATAGCGCATGGAACCGATCATCATACAGTGGTAACACATCATCCAATAACGCTTCTATGTCATTTGTGCTATCTGATTCATCTTTTATCTCAACAAACTCATCCGTTTGAAAAATATTGAAAAGTGACCAAAACCGTTGCCATTCATTCTTATCTATAGTCGAAGTATCAGTCAACTGCAGATGGCCATAAATCTTCTCCTTTCCGATATTAACCCAGGTACGCCACTTTGCAAAGCCAAAATCCGATGGATATTGAGCGGGTATCAACCCATCAAAATCCTTCACCTTATTATCAATAATGTAGTTGCCGTCTGTTACCGTACCGGTCACCAACTGCTCCAGTTCGTCAGGATGAAACGAAGGAGACATCCTGCCGGTCGTCCATGTGCCCAAATAAGCGAATCGCGAAGTGAGCCAGGGCTTAATCTCAGGATAGATAAGCAAATCAAATAATCGCTTCATATTGGAGGAGGAGGGAGCCAGACTAACACTCTCTTTATTCCTTGTCAGCAATGGATAAACCTTATTGTAAATATTCACATGATGCTCATTGAAATAGTGAAACAGTTCATCCTTGTGTCTATTCATTGCCCTTGCCTCTTTATCCATCTCATATTCCAGATAATCGAGATCACTCCAAGTCAATGTCCACACCTTATAATAGTTGTGGCAGGCAATTGCTTTCCTTATTGCCACATCTTTTTCAAACACATTGTGTTCTGCCGAAGCATGATACTGATATCCATCTAAGTAGAGAGTTATATGAGGAATGGAGTTTTTATACTCATTCTCCTTGAATTGATATTTTGTGCATATAATCAAAAAGTCGACCCTTGTGCTGTACTCAATTCCATCTTTTGGACCCAACACTACCTGTGGTCTGATAAGATAGGAGGTACTTATATCTCCCCGTTCAAAGCTCAGTTCATAATGAATCACACCATGAGCCTTCTTCTCTTCGAATTTACAAGAAGTGTCATGCAGGCTCCATTTTGAGAGTAAATTGACAAATCTCTCCTCCAGTTCCGACTCCTCGATATGACCTGTATCGGTCACCCGTGTCAATCCCTGATTGTTGCGCTCCCAACTTCCCGTGCGACTATATATTTTCTCAAACCACGACTCAGCTCTTGCTCTGCTTAACCCTTCACGGTTGTACTGATTGCCATAAGAGTAGATACATTTATAGCACCCATCATGTCCCAACTGCTGACAACTACAGTCACGTATCGATTCATAACTGTTTCTGAGAAGCTCTGAGAAGTTCTCATTGTCAAACAACTCCTCAAGATAACCTGAGCCACCCGGTATGGTGTCGTATAGCAATAAGAAACGGTCGAATCGTGCCGTATGTTGATTATACTCCTTGTAATCCATCATACGTATATGGCCCGGATTGCCTTTGAAATATTTTTTTAATCCCAATTCCAATCCTGCCCGAAACATTCTGATGTCCGCTTCGGTGTTAAACTCTTGCACAGGTAGAATTATCTTTAATATTTCCGTTTTTATCTCCCTGAAAAGATAGACCTCACGAAACACATCATCCGGTTGGCCTTCATATTTTCTATTTCTATGCTTGCAATAACCGTAGTGAAAACCCTCTGCATCTTTTATAAAGTGTGTGGCCGAAACCGATTTGCCGCAATGCCGGCAGGTAACGAACCCCTTTGCCATCACATCGCTTTCGTTCACCTTTAGTCTGCGTGAATCGATGCTGTCCTGGCGACCATAGTTGACCGTGGTAATAGTTGCATTTCGCACAAACTCAATACCGAATGGGATCTCTTTTAAGACCCATGCACCTTCCGAAGAGTCGGGTTGATAGTTGACATGGTTCATAATCTGGTAAAGCTGATTGTCGCGGTCGTCGTTTCTATCGTCCAACTTAGCTTTAGAAGAGGTGTTGTAAGACCTCACCGCTGTCAACCGAACAAAATCGTGCATATTTGACGCAGAGCCCCAGGAGTCGTCGCCGCACTTGGGGCAAACCAACGATTTATTTAATCCGTCAACGAGATTGTCGCACTTCGAGCAAAATCGTTTTACATGACTGTTATCTTCATCTTTCCAATCAAATGTGTTGATGCCCGAAATCTCGAAACGATATCCCTGTGTATAGAAGAAGTTTTCAGGAGCCAACTCCTTTATAGCCTGCGATGCAGGTCTCACAATCTCGTAAGGTATGCTCTCACCGTTTGCATTGCCGCCTTCCTCTCCCGATGACTTCCACACAGTGGCATCCAGCTTTACACCCGTTTCAGGGAAAGCATAGTTTGGCAGCACTCCCACATTTGTTAGATGTTCCAATAGATTGCGACTATTGATAGATTTTTTAAGACCTGCCAAACTACTCAGCTCTTTTCGGAATTCAGCGTATAGAGGATCGTTTTTTGAAATATTGAGCTCTCTCTGTTCTTCCTTTAACTCTTTAATTTTTTTCTCTATCTCATCAATCTCCTGCTCTATTTTGTCAAACAGACCAAGGAAATTGTGATAAAAAGATTCATTATCCAAATCATCGGCAATCTGCTTAAAAGCACGCTCACGTACCAAAGGAGTGTACTGCTCTAAGAATCTGGAAATCAGTTCTTCCTTATTGTCTTTAATAAACCTGTTAACTCTATTTGGGAAAAAGTTAGGCTCAGTCAGCTTAGAGCTTCCAAGCTTAAGATCACGCACAAAAATGGGAATGGCATTGGTTTCGGGATTGTTAGATGTCCAGCTATCAAAACAGTATGCCATAAAGTGTCGGCGCAAAATATCCTTTGCCTCCAAATAGCAACCGGGCGTATTTACTTCACCCTCCATCATCTCGGTGGGGTCGGCAAAATAGTATAAGTCGTGATTTTGGTTCTTCACAAAGTTGATAATAACCGAAGCGCCCGACTTTCTGCCCGCACGTCCCACACGCTGTAAAAAGTTAGCAGGTAGAGGCGGTGTGCTATTATTATAAGCAGTATTCAGATCGCCAATATCAATACCCATCTCCAGAGTACTTGTCGCTATCAGCGTGTTGACAGAGTTAAACCGATTGTGCTCCTTAAAATCACTCTCCAATTTCTCTCTTGGCTCACGAGCCAACAACCCTGTATGCTCAGCCGCATAAATTCGCGGGAAACGATTACGGTTATAAACAGCCTTATAATAATTTGACTCCTCCTGTTCCTCCTGTTTATAACTACCCGTGCAGCGATAACTCAAACATGAAGCACCCTCAATTAATTCATTATCATCCTGTGTATAAAGAATATCCTCACATTTGTCGCAGCAAAACATTTTTACATCCTTCTTCACCCAAATCATTTCGGGAGCAATGGCATAGTTGATCATTTCACCACTATTGGCAGAATTCAATAACCCCGCTTCGGTCAATGCTTTTAACCACTGATCATAAAACTCATTGATAAAGTCTGTATTATTACCGGCCAATTGAAAGCTCTTAATAAAATAGCTGTGATGCCAGTTCATTCTTTTGGTCAGTGTGCTGTCCATTAATCCTCCTCGTGCCGGTTGATTGGTCAACAGTTTAGGTAGGCGACTTCGTTTCGCATGATAGGTGGGATTTAAAAAGTGCCGACTATCCTTTTGCCAATTCAGATCCCACACACTCCAACGCTCCTCTCTGAACTTGCTTAAATACTCATGTCCAATCGCACCCCTATTTCTGGAACGATGCAACACCATATTTGTAAATCGTATAAACTGCGCCTTATCTATAGTATGGCTCACATCATTTTTTTCCAGCCAGTCAATCATTCCCTCCCAACTCCGCTCCAAAGCATCGGTATCAAAACAGACAGATGAAGCACCGGTCTTCTCCAACGTACGACCAATGCGTGACAAGAAACCAAACTCCGAATATATCTCGTTTTGAATCCGCAGATCAAACTCTTTCAGAAAGAAATCACTATACTCCCCATTTTTTTCCTTATAATCTTCGGGTGAAAATTTTCCGGCATAATCTTTAGGAAAAAAACGATATAGATATCCGCTCAGTGGATCATCACCGGTACTATCAGCATTTTGTTTCCAATAGTTGATAAACTCATCGCTCAAGTCGCTTAACCGTACAGGGTAGAATAAAACATTTATCACCTTTTGTATAGATGCTCTCAGCGTAAATCGATAATTTCTACTCTCAACAAACCCTGCCTGATGTGCTGCATCTTGAACCGAGTTGGTAAAAGCCAATACTTTACGGTTGCGCTCCTCTGCCGAATCCAAATCGGTAGCCAAGGTTTGACTCACCGCTATAGAACTCAATGTGGGTATTTTAGTGCCCACCACAGTTGTTGTATTATCAGAATTACAACAAGGGCAAGTCAATATAGATTTCTCTCCCTCAATCTTACGCACTGCCTGAATATCCAATCCCTCTTCATTTTTGCTCACCTTGGCAAGCGTAACAGGATTAATTCTTATCTCTTCAAAGTCTGTCGGCTCATATCCCGTTATTCTAAGCTCATTTATGCTCAACTCATTTGCCGGAAGTATATAGTATAAACTTTTGTTCACCATATCTGTCTGGGTATCGTTGATAAACATGCGATAGATATCTGAGATGTTCTTTGAGAACTTATCAGAGCCATCATGTTTCAGACCCAGCCACCCTGATGAATTACACTCACGACAATACCACGGCGGCAGTGCGCTTATCTCTGTTTGTGCATCTACCTGGTCGCGAAATGTAAATTGAGGCTTCTCCTCCAACGTATATTGAACTCCGCTCAACTCCCTTATCCACAATTGCACCTGCAGATAGATAAAGGGCATTTTGCTGTTCTCCTCGTCCCTTGCCTGCGCTATCAATGTCAATAGCGACTCCAGTACTCGTTCTTTAGGACTGTAACTATACTCTTGATCCCATTGAGGCAACCTTCTGTACCCCTCATTCATTACCGACAACCCCTGTATAACCTGCTCAACCGTCAACATATCTTTGCCACGGCTAAAAAGCGTCAGTAAATCTTTCACAATCTTCAACTGCCTCAATCCATGTGACAAATTCTCTTTATCCTGCTGCCAGGCATCCACATGTCCCTGCAGATAATCATCGAAATTGTCACGTTCGTGATAGACCAATTCCTTAAGCTTGTTGGGTAGAGGGATAAATGAAAGCAGCGACTCATCCTCCTCAAAGAAATCTTCCACATTTACCCTGTTCTCATTTATAATAGACTCCTCTGTGATAGTTTCTCCAAATATCTTTTGCGCATAATCGGCCAATAGGGTGGGAGCCTCCTCACTTGAACCTATTGTTGCAGAAGTACCAACGGGACAAAGTTGCCCCTCCTCCATATTTAGTTTCAACTTCAGTCGCCTAATCAGGTTTGCCACATCAGTACCCTGAGCACCATCATAAGTGTGCAACTCATCCAGCACCAGAAACTTAAACAACCCCTTATCCAGCATATTGTGGCTCCACAAGCCATTATAGTTGTGTTTCATCAACCCATAATCCAGCATCTTAAAGTTGGTCAACAATATATCCGGCGGAGAATCTATAATTGTATTCCTATCTTCAATAATATGATCAGGCCCCATCAGCTTGTTACGCTGTATGTTTTGTCCCTGCTTCCCTTCACCAATAAAAAGTCCCGCGCGTATCTTTCCACTCAGTCTCTCATCCTCAAAAATCATTTCACCCAAACGCTTCGCCTGGTCAGTAGCAAGCGCATTCATCGGATACATAATGATCACCTTTATACCCGGTCGATCCTTTTGGCTGTAACAATAATCCAGTACAGGATAAAGGAAAGCCTCGGTCTTACCCGACCCCGTACCCGTAGTTACGATAGTAGGCTGTGGCTCATGTTCGCGCGTCGATAACCTATGCCACGCTTTCACCTGATGATCATAGGGAGGCCAATTAGGCTTTATCTCCAATGGAATCTGTTCAATCTCCTTCTCGTCGGCTTTCACAAAGCGCAATTTTAACGACAGATAAGGCCCTTTGAACATACCCTTTTCGGGATGATATATAAAATCGTGAAATGCTTGCGCCACCTCTCTCTTCCTAAAAGTAAAGGTCGCTTTCAGGTATGAAACGATAGACTCCTTTATTTCGATGGCTTGCTGTAGACTGAGCATATGTGTTGATTTAATGTTTTGTTATAACAGAATCAGTGATGCAAGAAACTTGGTAAAAGGTACAATATTTCCTCTTACGCTGGCTTCTTCCAGGGCCTGCATATATTCCTGTCGCCTTTCCACAGGAACCACAACCCAGTTATATCCTCCCGAAATCAGCATACTGTTCATTAAAAAACGAGCGATACGTCCGTTCCCATCACTATAAGGGTGAATGTATCCCAAAAAGAAGTGCCCCAGAACAGCTCTTATCCTTGAGTCGGGTTCTTCTTTCAATAATTCAAATAACAGAGGCATGACATCCCTGACAGCATGAGCGTTCAATGGCACGTGCATTGAGCCGCGTATGTAAACCTGGTTGTTGCGGTAACCTACTAAATCTGTTGGTTTAACCAATCCTACTGTCACTGCAGGTGCAAAAAGCTCTCTATACCACACACGATGGTCAGTGTCTGCCACTTCGCCCGGATTTTCACCTGCCAGTATCTTTTCAATGCTGCGCTTGACAGCTTGAAATGCTTGCCAGTAACCGCGTGCAGCCATCGCATTTCTCTGTTCTGTATCTTGTGCGTTACTATCCGGTTGCCAGTCGCCACGCTCTACTTTTCTTATCAACTCATCTGTTACCTGGTATCCTTCGATGGAAAGCGAATGATAAGCATCCTGTTGATATTGTGTATCAATGGATAACAAACATGATTCTATATCGGTATACCGGTGAGTGGTTGTAGGAAAATTCTCAATTACCATCGATCGCATCTTACTCCACATCAGTTTCAGACGTGTAATATAAGGTGAACCGACGCGACTATATTCAAGCGGAGTTTGCTGCTCAAAAGGATCTTCTTCACGAATATCGTAACCCAATGATTTCATGGTACCGATGATTTCATCGGCAGCTACCCTATTTCCGATATTACGGAAGGCACCTGCCAGCCGACCCGCCTTGGTTGTCTGACCTTTTTCTAATAAAATTTTTAAAATATCTCCGACATCAGCTACCATACTTAGACAGGTACGCGCCGCAACACTATCCAGTTTGAAAAAATCGGGACTGCACTCTATCAACGCCTCTTCAAGCGAATAGAGATTTAACTCGAAATCAGCATCTTTACTTATATGATTTGCTAATGAAGCTTTGAAATATAGTATGGAGGTGTTGTGCAGTAGCTGCACACTGTTGCTTGAATCTTTGTCAACACGAATGATTAGTTGCCGAGGTGCAGTTCTGTTACCACTATAAATGGCAAGCGACTGATCGGCAGAAAGACACCATCCATCACCAAACGATGTATTGGCATAGTACGAAACGAAATGCCAGTAAGATGTAAACCAGTTGGTGGTGTCACCCTGCATAATATCGGGACGTGAAGAGATATACCATCCCTTCATCACCTCTTTCAAAAAACCGTTCTGCACCAATCTTTGCAAGTGTGTACGTGTTAAATCAGATGATTTTACTACGGCTACACCGGCACTGTTTTGTAGTTTTTGCAGCTTTTTAAGTGATTCAGCCAGTTTTTCCTGAATTGTTGCCATGTGCGATTACTCTTGTACTTCGATGTTTTATTACTATTGTATTACGCTGTGTATTTACTATTGTATTGCGCAAAGTTAATAATAAAACTGAGATAAGAGAAAGATTGAAATATTTATTTTAAAATTACTTAATGCTGTATTGAGTATTGCGAATTGCAATATAATAACAGCATTATATTCTAATTAAATAGCTGAGTAACTAATACTTCTACCGGAGCCATGCTGAACTATCAGTTTTTGACCTTTTAAAGCAGAGAGCAAACGCTTAACTGTTGAATTAGGAATTTTAAGTTTCTCAGCAATTTCACCGGACTGAATACCCGGATAGTTTTGTATAAGCGTTAAAATAGATTTCTCACGTGGCGAAAGTTGCGACTCAGCACCACTCCTTTCAAGTTTCAACATCAATTGTTGCTGAATATTCATAAGAGCATCAAGAAAAAACTTAGTCCATTCAGTAATTTCTTCATTCGGTCGTTGTGCCTGACAAGTACGTAATACACGATAGTATTCTGATTTCCTACTCTCTATTTCATGTTCAAAGCTGATGTATTCCACCCATTTATATCCATTTTTTAAAAGTAAAAGTGTGGATAAGAGTCTGCTCAACCTACCATTGCCATCCTGAAATGGATGAATACTTAGAAACTCATAAACAAATATGGAGGTTTTTACTAAAGCGTGAACCTCTGTTTCAGTATTGTACCACTCAATCAGACTGTCCATTGCTTTTTCTGTTGCAAAACCGGCCTCTGTTGTTTCAAAAACAAGTTGTTTTGTGCCATCAGCAAATGTTGCTTCTACTGCATTAGAGAGTTGTTTATAATCTCCCCGATGCCATTCATCCTTTTGGCTGTGCTTCATCAATGAATTGTGCAGTCCTTTAATATTACTTACACTAATATCAATGTTATTAAAGCTATCCGCAATCAAATCAAGTGTTTCAAAATATCCCACAACCTCCTGCGAATCCCGATCAACAAGCTTAGTGATATCAATTTCATGGAGTAGCAAATCAATCTCTTCATCAGTCATTTTATTCCCTTCTATCCGGTTTGAAGCTCCTACACTACGGATAGTCGCAATTGTTTTCAATTGTTTTAAACTCTGACCTTCACGTCGTTCAATAGATGACCATTCTGAGTCAAAGCGATCAATATTACTGATAGAGTTGATTAAGCTCCAATCAATCTTAATTTTAAAATTATATATACTGTTTTTCATAACAAACTATTGTAATGATACGTATTGATACGCAAATATACGATAATGATACGAATGCACAAGCAAAAAGTACAAAGAAAATGATACGTATTGATACGCAAATATGCGATTATAATACGATTCTTTTATAAAAAGTATAGTTTACAGACCTTCTGGATACTCCCTAACTACCGAATAAAGAAACTCCTCGTCAAATATCTTTATCCAATGTTTTTAGCTTGAATAGCTCATTATTCCCTCTCCATATAATGGTATTTGGTTGTTCTTTTATCGCCAATCTTTTCAATAATCCTGTTTTCAGTTGCTAATCTCAGATCCCGGCTGGCGGTAGCGGGTGAAATCTCCTTGAAGTTCAGCAGATAATCTTTCCGAGTGAAGAATTGATCTTTTACAACCTGTCGGAACAGATTGATCCGATCCATATTGGTCAGGCTTACGTTTTGTGTACTCAGTAAACCTTCGAGCGATTCAAGGAGGATTTTAAGCATAAACTCAATAAAGTGTGTCGATTCACCCATTTTATCAGATTTGCTCAATGCATCATAGTATTGTTCCTGTCTCTCTTTGATCAGATTCTCCACCGGAAGATATTCAAAAACGGGATATCCCTCTTTTAGAATAACTGTTTGCCACAGACGTCCCATTCTGCCGTTGCCATCCATAAAGGGGTGAATAAACTCCATCTCATAATGAAAAACAGCACTTTTTATCAAGAGCATCTCATCATCATTTTTCAGATAGTCAAACAAATCTTTCATTAAGGGTCTCACCATAGCACCGGGAGGAGCAACATGAGTAACCTGAGAACCTTTGGCAATACCCACCTGTTTTGTTCTCATTCTGCCTGCCGATTCCACTAACCCTTTCATCAAAATGCCATGAGCTTTACAAAAAGAATCGATGCTGTATGGATTTAACCGTTGGATGGAGTCATAAACGGCTATGGCATTCTTTACTTCCAGAATCTCCTTTTGTGTTCCCGCCACTCTTTTATTGTCGATAATTGCGGTTACCTGTTCAACAGAGAGGCTGTTTCCTTCAATTTGAAGTGAAGAGTGGATAGTGCGAATCCTGTTTCTTCTCCTCAGTTCAGTAGGAGGTTTTTGCAGATGCGCAGCGTTTATCTCCCCGATT
>Ga0265293_10009984_pt1 | contig 13429 bp, 3 predicted proteins | sample Munlanlewell138R_FD_192505 | JGI IMG/M metagenome (GOLD analysis project Ga0265293, IMG submission 192505) | Leachate microbial communities from a municipal landfill in Southern Ontario, Canada - Leachate well 138R | ecosystem: Engineered > Solid waste > Landfill > Unclassified | place: Canada...
CCCAACTCAAAAAACAAAGCGCCGCCTTCCAGAGGTTTTTAGACGCTCTGGACGAGAGAGTGCTGCTCTACCGTGAAGAAGAGGACGAGTTCGTATCCGAAAACATAGAGGAAATAAATGCGACTATCGAAGAAATTCTTGCCAACAAGTTGGAAAATAAAGAGATTATCGAGATAGTGACAACTCCCAAGACGGACGAGGCACTAATTTTAGAGCCCGAGCCTGCTCTCCCCGAGCCAGAACCCGAGCCTGCCGCCCAAGAAACGGTTGCGGCAACGGTGGTTGCTCCCGAGGAGGAGGCTAAGTATCAAAGGCTGGTACAGCTTGTGTACATAGCCGATGCCGCCAGCAAGGATGCCGATGTGACAAGAGAGCAAATAGACGAACTTGCACAGCTTATTGAAGATGCAAGGCAAAGCGGCACTTATACCGACCCAGAGGAGCAAAGTATTTTGCTTGATTGCTTACGCATACTAGCAGAAGCTTATTATTACGGAAAATAATTATGGACGCAGACCCTTTAAGTAGAACGAAAAACTTAATATGCCGTATCAGGCACGCATTTAGCTGATGCGTCCCGCCTTTCGTGCGAATAATTAAACACAAAGGGGTATGGCAACATATCCCTTTTATTATGCGCAAGGAGGTTTTAAATGATACAAATTTTTAAAAATACGGCAAGCGGGATAGCCGAACTTAGCACAGATATTCTTGTAGCAGGTTTTGTGACGAGTGACAAATGGATACATCTTACCAATCCGACAGATAAAGAGAGCGAGCTTATAGAGCGACTTACAGGTATCCCCGAGGATATGCTAAAGGCGGCATTGGACGATGACGAGCGAGCCCGCATAGAGCAAGATGACGGCAGCACACTAGTGCTTTTTGATGTGCCTGTGATAGAGGAGGAAAGCTCTTATTACAGCTACTCCACCGTGCCGATGGCGGCAATTTTCACCAAAGATAGTTTGGTGACCGTATGTTTAAAGGAAAACTCCATCACCCACCAATTTATCAACGGCAGAATAAAGAACTGCGATATTAACAACCGCTTTAGGTTTTTGTATCAAATGCTATATTTCACCCACATAAAATATTTGCAGTACTTGCGGCAGATAGACCGCTCAAGCCAAAGGATAGAGAGAGAACTTCACCAATCCACAAAGAACAAAGAATTAATACAGCTGCTGGACTTGCAAAATTCGCTTGTATATTTTTCCACTTCATTAAGAGGGAATGCGCTGATTATAGAGCGGCTGATTCGCTTAGACGACAAGTCGGACGAGGAAAATAGCGAACTCTTAGAGGATGCCTCAATAGAAAACCGCCAAGCAATAGATACCTGTAACATACACCGTGATATCTTGTCGGCAACAATGGATGCCTATGCCTCTGTTATCTCCAACAACCTAAATATTGTTATGCGCACCCTCACCACGGTAACCGTGATAATGTCCGTGCCTACACTAATATATTCGTTGTGGGGAATAAATACGGGTGTGCCGTTTGGCGGCAAGCAGTGGGGCTTTTGGGTGGTGATTGGGATTTCGGCAATCTTTACCGGACTTAGCGCCTACCTCTTAACCCGTGGCAAAAACTTTAAAAAGAAGTAATAGGCACTGTTTAAAAAACCCCGCTTGAACCGCCTGTTTAATTTAAGAAAAGCAAGACAGAGCTAAAACTAAAAATCGCAAAAAACAGTTAGTTTGGATATCCTCAAAGCCCGCTTAGGTTTACTAAACGGGCTTTTTAAAATAATTTTTTGTTATTTGTTTTAGGTGTTATGCTATATTGAGCGTGCCTTGCGGTAAGCCCCGCTCACCGCTCTAAACACATTGATTGGGGCAAAGCTGTCGCCCACATTAAATATTTCGGGGGCGGTACGATTTTGCAAACACTCATAATATAGCTGATTGTTGGGCTTTGCTCCCGTTGCAAAAATTACCGCATCTGCCTTAAGCTCCCGCTCCTCATATTGAGGCTTTATTTTGTGCAAGGCATCCATAGGATTTAGGATGTTCTCGGGCAAAATGGGCGACCAAGTGTTGTAGGGGTTGGGTACATTCCTATGCTTGTTTTGGGAGATGATTGCTTTGCCCGCCTCAATTTTAACAAGCTTTGCGCAGTTTAACAACTCCGCCCCGCCCCGCTCAAGATAATGTATTATGTGTCCTCGATTTGCAGTGCACATATGGTTCATAAAGTATTTTTGCATTTCAACTATTTTTACCGTCTTGCCATATTCGTACATAAGCATATAGGCAAGCTCTGTGCCGACAAGACCGCCGCCAATAATAACTATATCTTTTGCATCTTTAACCAAAGAGGGGTCGTTTAGTATTTGCAAGGAGTTGTATACAAAAGGCAAGTCTTTCCCCTCTATTGGCGGTGTTGTTTGCACAGTACCCAAGGCGCAAACAATTGTATCGTAGCCCTTTTGTGCTAGCATTTCCTCTGTTGCTTTTGTGTTCATAAACAGGGAAAAGTCCTCGTTTTCCCTTAGTTTTTCTGTAATATGCACAAGGTAGTCCAAATATAATTTGATATCAAACTTAATTATTGGCTTGCACCCCGGCACAATACTGCCGCCAAGGGTATTGGTCATTTCATAAAGGTCTACTTTATGCCCCCTTGCCAAAAGTGTCTTTGCCGCCACAATTCCCGCAGGGCCGCCGCCAACAACGGCAACCCGCTTTTTTGTTGCGGCTTTGGGGATTTCGGCGGAAAATTCGTGTTCAAATGCCGTGCGTGGGTTTACGGCGCACTGCGGATGTCCGCCTTCTACAAACTCATTTATGCAAGCCTCTTGGCAGCCTATGCACGGGCGAATGTCTTTAACCTTGCCGCTGTATGCTTTGTTGCACCACTCCGCATCGGCAAGGAGCGGCCGCCCCAACATAACCATATCACATTTATCTTCCCGCAGTACCTTTTCGGCAAGGTCGGGGTAGCCAAGCTTGCCAACACCGACAATAGGCACTTCCAGCCCCTTGTTGGAAAGTATATTTTGTTGCTTAAAATATTTTTTTGCAATCTCTGCAATCTCTGTATAGCAGCCCGCCGGCATAGATGCAGGGGGATGGGGTAGCCACCAATTGTCATAGCTGCCCAAATCCACATCAAAAATATCTACTCCTGCCTTAACAAGCTCGTGCATATATTCAAGAGTTTCCTCTACCTTGCGTTCGTTTTTAAACTTGTTTAACGGACTTTGGGTATCCATTCGCTTGCCATAGGTAGCATTAAGTGCAAGTGATAAATCTATGCGATACATAATTGGAAAGTCGCTGCCTACCCGTTTTCTCATTTCTTTTATCATATCCACACCAAAGCGCATCCAATCGGAATAGCGCCCCAAGGTGCGGCGATTGTAGGCGGTGTTTGTCATTTGTTCCAACAAATAGCCCTCGTGACCGTGCAGATATACACCGTCCAAATTGCAAGCTTTAGCGTCCGCTGTGCCTTGCCCAACACGCCTTATTATCTTGCCAAGCGCACGGTCGCCAAAGGGCAAGCAAGGCACATCTTTTATATACCAATTAGGATTCAAGCTAGAACTGCGGGGAAATGAGAATGAGTTTGTCAAACATTGGGGATTGCCCACTCTGCCAAGCCCGGGGGAAAGTTGAATAAAGATTTTTGCGCCGTGAGCGTGGCACTTTGCCGCAAGGTTGCGCCAACCGGCAAGCACGGTGCGGCTTCTGTCTATGCGTGGGAAGTAGGATAGGTCGCCAAGCTCAATTAGCGACTTGTCTATGCCAAACGATACAGGCACAAGCCCTGTGGTAATTAGTCCCACTCCGCCCTTAGCTCGCTCCTCAAAGTAGGAGAGCATCTTTTCGTTTGGGCGACCCGTTTCCTCGCACATCGAGATGTTGCCAATGGGTGCCATAATTAGGCGGTTTTTAATAGTGATTTCGTTAATGCGTATGGGTGAAAACATCTTTGTATAAGGATACAAGTTACTAGTCATTTCAGGCACGGAAAAACCTTTGTTCCACCAATCACCAAAGCTGTCTATTAAAGAGTTTAATTGTTTTTCATAATCCATATTACCTTTACCTCCTTGAGATAATCCCAGCTTTTACAAGTATAACACTCCTACAAGCAAAAAACAATGGCAAAAATCTATCCCAATAACCGCTTTGGAACAATAAAATAGCAACCAATACCCATTATCTGCAAATATTTACAAAATGAGCATATAAGGTGAAATTTATGCACTTGCGATTTAATTTTAGTAAAATTTGGGAATATTTTATGCGAACAAAAATTCGGAAAACAACAAAAAAGTGTCAAAAAACTCGCCTTTTTGGACAACGAGCGGGAAAAAGCGACTTAGATTATTTAAAGATAACAAATTATTTATTTTAAAATATAAAAATACCCTATTGACAACCTTTGCCGAGTTGAGTATAATGTGGATACAAAAAGAATTTTCTTCTGGAGGTAACTATGAAAAAGAAGATACTAATATCCCTATTCATTATATTGCTATCGTTAGCAGTGGTAATGACGGCGGTGGCATGTAATGGCGACACCGACAAACCCGACCCCAAAAAGCCCGACAACGGCCAAGAAGAGCCAGATCCCCCTACAACCAAAACCGTAGAACTAGTCACTTTTGTAAATGGTTTGGTAGACGGTGTAGACAACTTGATTCTCGATGTTGCCGACATTACAGACAAAGCTTATGTAGACCTAACCGTGTTTTTTAAATATAACGACACAGAGGCCGAAGTGAGAATTGCAGGCACATTCGACGAGGATGTTGTAGACAACAACACTGCTTTACTTTCTGTAGCTGTTAACGACAGAGTGTATGCTCAACTTTATACCGAAAAAGGTGTTCTTTATCTTGGGCAAACAATAACTCGTGATAGCGACACTGTTTCCTGGACAAAACTTTCCGCAGACACAGAGAGCAAAGCCCTACAAAAAGAGCTTGCAAAACTGCCCAGCGAAATAGTAGAAATGGAACTAGATATCTCCCTTAGGGATGAGATTGATGATTCTATTATAAGCGCTCTTGCTCTATTAGAAGGGTTGTTATTTGAAATAACCACCTCCGATATGGATTTTGACTTAGAGAAAGGCAAGGGCGGTGTAGTTACCGCAGAACTACAAATACATCAACTTAGCGCTCTGCTTGCTATGCCCGGCATAGGCGACACAATAAATGGCATGCTAGAAGATATTGAAGAATACAAAGATATTGTTGATATGGTATTTGACATCATCTTTAACGCAACTCTTGACGAGCTTACCGAAGGGTTTGAGGAAGAAGACAAATACTTCCCCGAAATTCAAATTATTGTAGGACTATCCGACAATGTTAGACTTAATCAACTTGGACTTAGTTACAAGAACGAGCAATTTGGCGAAAACAGAGATGAGTATGTAGAAGTTGCCTTTGGTATTAAAGATATTGTTATTAACAAAAAGAGCGATACAGACCTTGCCCCCGAGGGCGCACTTGACGCAGAAGACACCGTAATTAAACTTACTGTGGACCTAGAAATCCCCGGCAAAGATATTGACGGCTATGTAGAGGCTTTTGTATTCCCCGACTTTAAAGTTTCCTTGGACGAGGATGACGATATTGTTATAGACCTATCTGCTATTAGCGGCTATGCATTAGTATATGTGCTTGAAGACGGCGAATATGTTCTCCTAGAGGACTTTAGCGCAGACTTTAACATTAACGAGTTTAGCGAGAACCAAGTAAGGATTAACCTTGCAGACTTCTATGCTTTGGTAGGTGGAGAAGTTGATGGAGCCGCAGGTTACTTCTTTGACTTTGACCTTGATGCGTTCTTTAACGGCGAGGATGATGATGACAACGACCCAGAAAACGCAGAGGGCAACCCTGTTGATGACCTAGTTGCAGCAGTAGAAGACGACGACTTTGACCCCGTTGCTTTCTTGACGGGCAACATGGGCTTACTTACCACAGTCCTTGACGCTATAACCGCAAGCGTAGACGAGGCAATAAATGACGCTGGCAGACTAGAAGTATTTACACTCCTAGCGGCTATTGCAAGCAACGATATATTTGCAGAGAGCGACGAGCTTGCAGAATATATTGAGTACTTCGTTGATGAAGACGCAATAATAGAAGGCTTAGAAGATTTGTTTGACACTTCCATAGATGAAATACTTGCAGAAATCGTAAAGTATACTGGATTTGATGCAGACGAGGACGACCTCCTTGCACTTGAAATAGGTGTTTCTGGCGGAGTTGTAGACGGTAAAGGACTTGGCGCAGGCGTAGAAATTTACAGCGGCGACACCCTAGTAGGAAGAGTTGCTGTTTACTTTGATATCGTATCCGGAGTAGAGAAAAACCCAAGCCACTTGAATAAGGCTATTGACTTTGCAGACGCTGGCGACCTCGACACAGAGGAAGGCAGAGATGCTATCGTAGAGGCTCTTAAAGTTATCCGTGACGCTTACATTGCAAAATAAAGATTAGCAATACAAGCAAAAATGCAGTAACAAAAAGCGCAAGCGGCTTTACCGCTTGCGTTTTTTCGTTGGTGAAAAACTTTGGCAAAAACCGCTTGAACGCAAAGGGTATTGGGCAAGATATAACAAGAGAAAAAGTCTAATAAGCTAGGGTTTGGGTAGCCCTTAACAAGAGTTAGGGTGGCTATTTATGGGTTTTTAGCAACTCAATTGTGCCTTACAATTAAAACTTTTTTGCCCGCAAACCAAAGGCAAAATCTGGCTTTAAAAAAACAAAATAATGTTTGAGTTTAAGGGGAAAAGGCGCACTTATACAAACCGCTTAGGGGGATGAGAAGGGATGTTTTTTTGCTTTGCAAACAACATAATGAGAACAAAAATTCGATTTTCACCAAACATTCACACAAGTTTTTCCTTTTCAACCACCATTCTCCTATTGACAAAACTATATATATATATTATTATTAAACTGTATATTAATAAAAGGGGTACTTATACCCTTTTTAAGGCTGTTTTCCCACGCACGCTACACCCGTGCATTAGGAGGTATTAATGAAACGCCGCACACCGTTAATTATAATAAGCTTTGTAGCAATATTGCTAGTTGCCGCTATGTTGTATGCCTGTACTCCGTATATTGAGGCTACCGTAGACCGCTATCCTGTTAATCACGGCAGTCCAATAAATTTGGAAAATCAATATGAGCCGCACTCCGAGCAACGGCGTGACGCTGTTGTGGACAGAGCTACCGATGCTATGGACAATCTTTTAGACCACCTTAACTCGGACGAAACTTCCGATACAGGATACTACACGGGCGCAGATATCGTGATAAACACCTTTGATATTATCGAAAGCGAGCGTTCGGCGTTTATTCTTAAATTGCGGGCTAACCTTTATACATACCCCTACGAAGTCAAGGACGAAAACGGCAATGTTATTCTTGATGACGACGGCTTGCCCCTGGTGGACGAGGCTAAACTTGCTATCCATAACGAGTTAATTAAATACAACGATATCGTCCTAGAATGGTATGACGGTATGACTAACAGAATGCTTATAGGTTTTTACTTTGACGGCATCAACCCCAACTCCGCCGACCCCGGCAACCACTTATACCTCAACCTCCAAGGCAGCAAACGCATATTCTTGGAGTTTGGTGACTCCGTACTATATCAACAAATTGTTAGGCTGATTACCAAATTCGACTTAAACACCCTGCTTGGCGGCGACTCCGACAGCGAGGATAGCGTGGTAAAAGATATGGCGGACCTCCTGAAAAGGGCGGTTACTAGCAACTATAAAGAAGTAATTAACGAGGATGTCACTTCTCTATTTTTCTACAATGTGGACTTGGGCGGCGCAAGTGCTGGCTATGTTACCGAAACACTCACGCAGTATTTGCAAGATTTCTTTGGACCATTCGAGGATAAACTTGATCCGCTTTCCAACAAGTATTTGGGCTTTAAGTTCAGCACTCTTGGCACAACCGAAATTGTAAGATTGCTTACCTCTATGCAATTCTTTGTCAGCACCCCGAGGAGCGACCTTGGCGAGATTATGACGGGGTTGGTCATAGATGTGGACGGCGACAGCAGAGTAATAAAAAAGAGAAAGAATGAACAGCGTCAATGGTACGAAACAGTGGAAACCGTACCCTTTACCGCCCGCCTTAGTTTTGATTATTCTTTGCGTATATCTACCGACATTGTAATTGATAAAACCGATTATAAAGTTTATGAGTACGGTAATTATGAATATGTAGGTGACCTGTTTATACCATACTTAGATTTAGAATTAGATGCTTTAATTAGAACGGATGTAAACGAAAACAATCCCGAAAAAGGCTTAGATAACACAACCAACAGGGTATTTGCACAATTTTACGATAAATCTAATAACGATGTCATCATTGGACTTTATTACAAAGACGAAATTACTTACATAGATATTACTAACTTGCAACACTTATACGGAGGTATTAAGTTTGAGGATATTGGCTTGCCCAAAGCCTTTAAGGAGGGCTTTGACTTGGGTGAGCTGCTTGCCACGGTCTTTGATATGATAGACACCTATATTGTGCTAATGGTGGACGACTTGCTCACCCCCTCTGATGACAGCGAATATGATGTGCTTACCGAGGCGATTATGGCGAATATGGAGTCTACAATGAAAGACCCCGACGACCCCTCCTCACGAAACACGATTAGGCTAAGGGTGACCATGGAGCTTATCCGCATTGTCCTTAGAGAAACTAGTGAGAGCGGCACTGACTATACCAATAAACAGCTTATAAGCTTAATTGATGAGATGCTTGGCATAGAACTAGAAAGCATTGCCGCTATTCTTGGTATGAATGTGGAAACCTTAATGGAAACCACCTTTATAGATATCACATATGATGTGGATGATTACAGCATCCGCATAGATGTGGCAACAAGCAACACCCCAAGCAATATGAAAGATTCGGGTGAACTTGTGCTTAGGCTAGACTTAATGCCCACACACATAGGCGAGGCGGTGAGAATTAGTTTCCCCACCTTTGATAATTTTAAGCCTTTGCAAAAAGTTATGACTTATAGCGGGGAGCTTGAAGGACAAATTATATTTGCCGCAACCGAGGATGTGGACTTGTCCGACCTAATGGGCGCATTTATAGGTGATTTGAGCGGTAAAAACACGCCCTATGTCTTGCCCGAGGCGGCAGATATATATTTTACTATGGTCTACGACCAATATATCCGTGACCAAATACTATCTAACGGGCGCTGGACACGGGCGGGGCGAAGTGCGTTCAATGTGCAATTTTATGTGATAGAAAATGATGAGCGGGTAGACCTGTTTAGGGTTTATGCCAACGATGTTAGCTTTGACACAGCCGACCCCATAGAGGAACTAGGATATGTGTGGGTGGACTTGATTTGCGTGGAAAATGTTCCACGAATTAAGGTTAGAGAGGACCTTTTTATCGAATCGTTTTACCAATATATGGGTGAGGATGTCACCGATGAGGAAGGCATCACCATCGGGCTTACCACGATTATTCAAGCAATGCTAGAGGATTCGTGGCCGGTATTTGAGCCGGAAGTGATTAGAATTACCACCTCTAACCAAACTTTTAAAGATTTCTTTAGGGTGGATGAGCTTATCGCTACAATAAGCACGCAGATAGGCTTTAAGCAACGGGTGCATAACATAGACGAATTGGAGTCCAACTTTGCTATGTACACGGTTGGGGAATTTAAAAATATAGACGGCGATAGTCCGTACGAAATTGCTTTGCACGATACAATAAAGGTGCATTTTGACTTTGGTAACAGAATTGAGGAACGAGATTTTCTGTTTAATTACAAACCCGAATCCATAGCTATTACTAATAATACCGACTACTATTATCCCACCTTGGACGGGTTATTTATGGGTGTGATGCGAAGTTATCAAGTGCGTATCACGGGCGGTAATAGAGGGCGCTCCAAAATCAACAGATTGGTTGATGGCGGAGTGCAATGGGTATGGGAGCCGTTGCGTGGCGGTTTCCCCGATAGAGTTGCCGCCTATTACGGCGAAACGGCAAACCAACAATTTAATTATAATGCGGACTTTGATTTTTACGCTTATTACGACAGGGATATAGACTACTACATTGTCCCCAATGATTTGGGATACAAGATACTCTACGACCACCGTGCAGATGTATATATCGTCGACCTTGACGAAAACCACAAGATAGACAGTGTTTATGAGTTTCTTGACCCAGAAAGTGATGTTATTCTCTTGAAAGACTTCCTTGATAAAAACGATGTCCCGTATTCCTATGATATTGGCACGGGGCTGTTTGGCTACTATGTGGTAAACACAACAAGGTGTGAATTGCTTTATGATATCATAGGAGACTATTATGTGATAAAAACCGCCGACGACCTCGAGGCGGCAAGAATAGTGGTGGGCGAAGAGCCGTTAATTTACATTCTGGAAACAACGGTTGACGAAAGAAACGCTTACTTTGACCTCTATTCGGGATACTATATTATTGAGCACAGCGACTACAATATTCTCTACAAAGACGGAGTATATTACCTTGAAAACGAAAATGACTTAAATGCAGTTAGACTGTTGTTTGATATTGAAAATGCCGCAATAGCACCCTCATCGGTAGTTGATTGGACTGCGGTGGACTTCGACAAAGCATATTGGAATAAGGTAGATTGGCTAGATAGAAAATACGATGCCATTATTTGGAAAGAGGCAAATTGGGATAATATGACTCTTGAGGGCGGATTGTTCTTGCTAGAAGTGGTTATCGGCAAGGGCAAAATGGCAACTTATAGGGAAATTGTCGATGTAAAAATTCTAAACCGTACAGTGGAAACGGATAAGTATGTCAATGTTAGCCTGTATGACGACGAGTTGGGCGACAGCTACAAAGTAAAAGCTCCCGTTGTCGACTACATAGAGGTAGACCCTTATGTGTATATTCTTTTAAAGGCGGACTACGAAAACAACCTAAAGGCGCAAGTAGCGGCGGGCAATATGCCTGCATCCGAGCTTGGCACAAACTTTGTTGATTGGTTCTTTGAAAAGTATGCGCCAACAATAAGCTTTACCGAAATCTACTTTAACGAAAACGATACTCCGGACGAAACAGGGCATTTTAATTGGAAATTCGACCACTTGGACAACAAGAGTACCTACAAGGAAACGAATATAAGCAACAGAGTGCAAGAAGGCTCTACGGAAATCACCTACATTTATACCAATTTCCACGGGCAGATTGTCGCTTTGGGCGTCTATGTGCTGCCTAGAAATATTGACTATATCCGCTTTGAGGGAGAAAGCCAGCCCAACTTCTACACCGTGGATGCGCTAATTGAGGAAACTTTTGTAATTCCCCGCTATCCCGTATTGTTCTTTAAAGAACTAGACGATATGGGCAACCCCTTGATGCTAGATTTTGCCGATTATTCTGCCGCAAGCAGTACAATATTTGCAGGAGCGCCTGCGGCAATCTCTAATAATAATATTTCTGTTAGGTCAGTGCCATCGGGTATGACTCGACTAGAAAGTGTGATTAATTGGTCTAACCCCGTTGCCGAAAATGTCAAGCTAATAAACGACCGCTCCACGGGAACAGTGTTACCGTTCTATCGCTCCAACACTAATGTCACTACATCGTTTGTAGATATTAAAAGCTTTACCGACCCTGTTGGCAATTGGTTTGCAGAGGGTTGGTTTAGCACCCCGATAATTAGTGTTGCCGTGGATATCCCCGACAAAATAGTAGATACCTTTGGGGAAGAGCCGTTGGTTTATTCGGATATTGCAGTGCAAGAGGGCAGCGAAAACGGTAGATTCTTTGCCGACCCATATGACGCTAGCACTTGGGAAGTCCCCGCTAATATAGAGGTTAGGTTTAGAAATGCCGATGGCTCTTATTACGAAAAGCGCTATGATGTAGAATGGCAGACGGGCGAATATTTGCAATACATAAACGGCAAGTATATCTTGCAAGGCATAACCAAAGAGTTCAAGCAATTCTTACTCCACACCCGCATCGGCAACGAGGCAGTTAACTATATTGATTTAAGCTTGCTTGTAGACAATATGTCGGGTGTTGTCAGCAGGGTAGAATTTTTGGGAGCAGACGGCTCTGTGCTTGCGGGCGACCTTAACAATGCTCCCGATTTCCTCACGGATGAAGGTTTGTATACCTATTCTTACGATGTGGATACCTATTCTCGCTTTGAAATACCTGCTTATGTGCGTGTGCTGTTTGAGGGCGACCCCAACCCCAGAGAATATCCTTCCAATTGGGAGTCCAATCCTCCTTGGACGGCGGGTGAGATTATCACGATAAACTCCGTACTTGGGAAGGGCGCAAGCCTAAAGGAAAATGTCCCCCTCACTTTCTTAATTGAAGACAGAGAGGTAGTGGATATACAATTTGTAAACAAGATTGCATCCGAAACAATAAATTACAGCATAGATGATAAGACTATAAATGTTTATGGTGCGGTGTTTGTGGACGGGCTGTTTAACGGACGCTCACCCTACGAGTACTTTATGCACTTGTTTAGTGAGTTGGTGGTGACCTTTGCCGCCCCCGGTATGTTTGGCAGTCCGATAACAATATATGATGCGGCAACGAGTGCAGAGTTTGAAATTATCAGAACTTTTGATGCGCAAAAACTCATTACCTATGAAGGGCAAACGCTCACCATATTCTTAGGGCAAGGCGCAGGGGCAGACGACTACGCAGTCACGGTTAGGATTCTTGGCATAGACACAATGACGGACGGCAAGACCGAAAAAGTGATTATTGAGCCGTTTGACATCACGACCAACCAACCCAACTATTCACTATCGCATCCCTATGTTCTCAATGAGGAATTGAGATTAGAAATAAAGTATGGCAGTGCAACAATCGTTTATGGTAAGGGCAATGAGGGCGAAAGCGCAATACCCTTTAACGGTGTGTGGTATGTGCGCCGTCCCGATGTAATACCCGAGGACTTTACTGTCAACCCCGGCGAGGCGGCTACCAATATGATTGGTATTACCGACAACCAGATATTGAGCGAGATAGATTGGATGACGATGATGAGCGGCGGCTATGTGTGGGTAACCACCATGCTCCCCGATTCCTCCCGTATTTACCGCAGACTAGAGATTGCCTATGTGGATATCGGCGATAGTTTCTCTAGTGCCTATGACGACCCAAGCCCGTTTGTTATTCACAATGGCTTGATAACAATTGCCGATATTTACAGCGTGTACCCGTTGTCGGTAAACCTAACCGCATCCACACTGCCCGCATCCATTGTTACAGGTAGTGGCAGCATAAGGATTCCCGTAGGGCAATGGGTAATGCAAGTATCCAGTGAGGAGCTTTCACAAATTAACTATCTTGGACGCTCCGAGTTTGTCCTTGCCAAAGCTATGGTTGTCGGTGAGGAAATCAGCC
>Ga0265293_10009985_pt1 | contig 13429 bp, 15 predicted proteins | sample Munlanlewell138R_FD_192505 | JGI IMG/M metagenome (GOLD analysis project Ga0265293, IMG submission 192505) | Leachate microbial communities from a municipal landfill in Southern Ontario, Canada - Leachate well 138R | ecosystem: Engineered > Solid waste > Landfill > Unclassified | place: Canada...
TGCCTTTCTTTGATTAGGTAATTACTTCGGTAAAGATACAAAAATCAAAAACCAAACACAATTCCCAGAACGCCGGCAATAGCTCCTACGCCAATATTGATAACTTTGGCCCAGATAAATCCTTTTGGCGTTTCGGCCAGCAGCGGCAAGGAGCCATGGCCGTCCTGAACGATTGAGCTGGCAAGTAAGATGCTGATTGGAAGCGATCCCTGTGCGAAAAGTAGTACGAAAATATAATGTGGACCCGATTCCGGAATGATGCCAATCAACAAAGCGATCAGTAATACGATGTATAAATTGGAAGAAATCCAGTCTTGCAAATTGATATATTGGTTCAAAAAATGGATGGCCAGGATAAGGCTGAAAGTCCATAAAAATATTTTCAGAAAATGCTTTTTAATGATGTGCTGCCAAAGATGTTCTTGCAAAAAGTGGTCTTTGGCTGTTGCCACGATATATAAAATGGCACTCATCAAAATAATTAAAGAGATACGTATCCAGTCTGCCTCGCCACCATGGTCGTGATCGTGGCCATGAGTATCCTGCAAAAAGGCTGCATTTTCACTGCTTGACATGAGCATATTCAAGTGGTGGCTTCCATCGATAATTCCGGTGGCCAGACTAACCAAAATACCTAGAGTACCGGCAATTAGCAGCGCTCGTGTAAAACTTATATTACGCAGATTTTCAATGATAAGCCGCGGGTGATAGGTGTTGCAGGCTTCGTGCCGGTGGAGTGGCAGACTGGATTTATGGCTGAGGCCTACAAATTTATTTTTTACGGTATAGTGAATGAGAATTCCCGTTGCAATACCTATAAAAAAGAGGATTATCGTGAGTTTTATGGCCGTTACTGGAATTGTCGAAAACATTAAAAAGGCCTCGTCACCCGATGTGGCAATAAGCGTGGCAATAAGTGCCGGAAACATTACCACCCGATGCACATAAAGCGAAACCATGGTATAAGTGCCTAAGCAGCCGGGTATTATGCCCATAAAGCTCCCCATCATAATTTGTGAAATAGGCGATTTTTGGAGCTTTTTCGACCATAATCCACGTGTCTGTATATTGATGTATTCAATCACCATCATCATGCCCAGCACAAAAGTGGTTATGATTAAGGTTTGCTGTAGGATTAGATCAATCATTTGCATGAGTTTTTCTCGGCTGTTTAATATGCAAAGATGCTAATTATTTGCTGTTTTATGGCTTTATTGCAAGAACAAAATAACGGCATGGAATTTTAATTTAAAGCCATTCTAAATTGGGGTCTAAATCTGACTTTTACACCCATTGTTAAAGTCCAAACAACATTTAATTGTAATTTTGGTAATTAATTACTTGAATTACTATGTCAAAAATTGTAACCCTTACCGAGGCCGCGTCTATAGCTTTACATGGTATGATTATAGTGGCTAAATCTGAAAAAATGGCTAACGTTATTCAGATTGCCGAGCTCACAGGAAGCTCAAAGCACCATGTCGCAAAAATTTTTCAGCGACTGGTTAAAGATAATTTCCTGGAATCGCACCGTGGGCCAACCGGTGGGTTTACCTTAAAAAAAGACCCTGCAGACGTTAAGCTGCTTGATATCTATGAGTCTATCGAAGGGAAAATAGAGGTAACTACCTGCCCTTTGGACAAGCATATTTGTCCTTTCGAAAAATGTATTATGGACAATGTTACCCGAAAAATGACCGTAGATTTCCGTGATCACTTAAAATCACATACCCTAAAAGATTATTTATAATCAAAAATCTGATTTTAACTTCGGCGAAATTGTTTTACAAGAAATCAAGTATATAATTACCAAAATTCTTGTACAGAATAAAAAAAATATAGAATTTTGCAGTGTGAAAAAAATAACAATAAAAATTTTAGATATGAAAAATATAAAAAGTCTCTACTTTAAATTGGTTACACTTTCTATACTTCTTATTGGTATTCAGCCTGGCTTAAAAGCCCAATTTTCGTTAGACGCCCAAATCCGACCACGGGCAGAATACAGAAATGGCTTTAGTAAACTGCTAAACGAAACTGATGATCCAGCTTTTTTTATCAGCCAGCGTAGCCGCTTAAATGCTGGATTTAAGAACGATAAGATCCAATTGGGAATTAGTATTCAAGATGTACGCGTTTGGGGCGACCAGCCGCAATTGGTAGCAAATTCTAACCAACTGATGCTGCATCAGGCATGGGCTGCTTACCTTTTCAATGATCACTTAAAGCTGAAGCTTGGCCGCCAGGAATTGGTTTACGACGATGCACGTATTCTTGGAAACGTGGACTGGGCGCAGCAAGCCAGAAGTCACGATCTGGCATTGTTGACTTACGAAAATACGTTTAAGTTGCACCTTGGAGTGGCTTACAACCAAGAGAAAGAAAAAAGTATTGGAACTGATTATCAAGTTAATAACTACAAAACCATGCAGTTTGCCTGGTTTCATAAAGACTTTGACAAATGGAACCTGAGCTTATTAGCAATGAATAATGGCTGGCAGTTTGATTATACCGAATTAGGCATTGATAAGTCTAAAACCGTGTTTGCCCAAACCCTTGGTGGGCGCGTTGTTTACAAACAAGATAAACTCGATTTGAATGCCTCAGGGTATTTTTCTACGGGCAAAGATGCCAGCGACCGCGACCTTTCTGCTTATTATATTGGAGCCGGCGCCAATTATGCCGCCAATAGCAATTGGATTTTTGGACTGGGCTGGGAATACCTCTCCGGAACAAGCGAACTCGAAAGAGATAAAAATCCCGATTATACCAATAAATCCTTTAACCCTTACTATGGTACAAACCATAAGTTCAACGGCTTTATGGACTATTTTTATGTTGGAAATCACATCAATAGCGTGGGTTTGAGCGATATTTATGCCTCTGCAAAATTCCGTCAGGAAAAATGGGACCTGGCCGGAACATTACACTTCTTTAGTGCCGCTAATAAAGTACTCAATAAAGACATCATCAATGTAAATGAAGCCATGCCAAACGGTTTAGGTACTGAGCTAGATCTTGTGTTTTCATATAAATTGAGTCCACAAGTTGAGCTATCAGCCGGCTACAGCCAGATGTTTGGTACTAAAACGCTTGAAATGCTCAAAGGAGGTGATTCAGGAATTACCAATAATTGGGCCTGGTTAATGATCAATTTTAAACCTCAGCTTATCAAGGAGTTATTCTAAAAAAGTATAAGCTGTTAAATAAATAACAGCGAAATTATTATAAATCAAATAAAATAAAAGGAAAAACTATGAGTATGTTTTGTTATCAATGTCAGGAAGCATCAAAAGGAATAGCCTGCGAAATTACTGGAGTTTGTGGCAAAAATCCTGAAGTTGCAGCCATTCAGGATATGCTGATCTATGTGGCAAAAGGAATTTCGGTTTATGCCGATGCCGGTTTCAAAAAGGGCGTAAGAAATGCAGAGGTAGACCATTTTGTTTTTGATGCATTGTTTACCACCATCACCAATGCCAACTTCGACTATGAAGCCATCAGAAAAAAAGTAATCGACGGCCTTGAGCTGCGTGATAGATTCGCGAAAGAGCTGGAAAACAAAGGAGTAAGTGTTGATGTAAGCGCATACGAAAGCGCAACATGGAAAGCTGCTTCTACCGACGAAATTGACCAGAAAGCTCTTGTTGTCGGTGTGCTGGCAACAGAAAACGAAGACGTGCGGTCCTTGCGCGAACTCACCATTTATGGCCTCAAAGGCATGGCAGCTTATGGAATGCATGCTTTGCACTTGGGTTATCTTGAAGAGGCTATTTTTGGTTTCACTTTTAGAGCTTTGGTTGATGTTCAAAATGACACTTTAAGTGCCGACGAACTGACCGCCTTGGTGCTCGAAACTGGTAAAAATGGTGTGCAGGTGATGGCTTTGTTAGACAAAGCACACAACGACACCTATGGTAGCCCCGAAATGACAAGTGTAAATATCGGTGCAGGTACTCGTCCCGGAATTTTGATTTCAGGTCACGATCTCAAAGATATTGAGCAACTGCTGGAACAATCCGAAAACAGTGGCGTTGACATCTATACGCACAGCGAAATGTTGCCTGCACATTATTATCCAAAACTCAAAAAGTACAAACATCTTTATGGAAACTACGGCAGCGCTTGGTGGAAACAAAATGAAGAGTTTGAAAGCTTCAATGGGCCCATCCTGTTTACGACAAACTGTATCGTTCCTCCACGCAAATCTTCCAAATATGCCGACAAAGTTTATACAACCGGTTCATCAGGTTTTACAGGATTTCCGCATATAGAAGCTGATCCCGCTACTGGTAAAAAGGACTTTAGTGCCATAATCGAACATGCAAAAAAATGTGCCGCACCTACTTCCATTGAAGAGGGAGAAATCGTTGGTGGTTTTGCACACAATCAGGTAACTCAATTGGCTGATAAAGTTGTAGATGCTGTAAAATCAGGTGCTATCAAAAAGTTCTTTGTAATGGCCGGCTGTGATGGCCGCAACAAAGACAGGGCTTATTATACCGATTTTGCCAATGCACTACCAAAAGATACCGTAATCCTGACAGCAGGTTGTGCGAAATTCCGCTACAACAAACTGCCTTTGGGTGATATCGGTGGAATTCCACGCGTATTGGATGCCGGTCAGTGCAACGACTCATATTCCTTGGCTATCATTGCCTTAAAGCTGAAAGAAGTATTTGGTCTTGATGATATAAACGATCTGCCAATTGCTTATAACATAGCCTGGTATGAGCAAAAAGCCGTTATCGTATTGTTAGCGCTCTTGTATTTAGGCGTTAAAGATATCCACCTCGGACCAACCTTACCGGCATTTTTATCACCCAATGTTGCCAATGTATTGGTTAACAACTTTGGAATAGCTCCAATTGGCGAAGTAGATGCTGATATTGAATTGTTTATGAACGCCTAGTTTACACGTTTTAATATTTTGAAACACCTTATCGGGATGTAAAAATCCTGGTAAGGTGTTTTTTTTGTTCAAAATCTTAGGGCGATGGTAATCGGTGTGATTGTTTTTCATGCGGGTTGCTCATGTTTAGCTATATTTGTATGTTGTACACCCTAAAAATAAACTCAAGATGAGAACTACAATCAAGGTATTTTTTTTGATCAGTATTGGATTTGTTTTCCTTATTTCTTGTAAAAAGGAAAATGATAACAAAAAGGATTATAAATTTCCGGTTTTTGTTTCCGGTCAAAGTGAATTTACGGACGATGAACTCCTTAATGCAGCCTACACAGATTACAAGTATCCGATTGGTTTTAATGTTGAAAATTTAGGTGATACTACTATCTATTATGTAAACACGGTGAGCATTGATAGTTTAAACAAAGAAAAGTGGATTGAATTATCTACAAATAGCTATAGTGAAGCCTATTACTGGTGCGAAAAAACATCTCCTGTTGGTTCAATTTTTAAAAGAGGAGTGCAAAGTGAGAAGTTTATAGAATACATTAGAACGTATAATCCATCTGCTAATACACTGCAAAAGCTGAGGGCGCATAAAAAAACTTATTTTTCTCGTGATAATATTGACTTGATGGGAACATCCGATACAATTGGAGTTTTTGAGAAAGATAACTTTACAATGCTTGATGCAAAAGAATTGATTGACTATTTATGGTTTGTTAAAAATTATTATAACAGTAGTTCTAAAATGCTGAGTTCTTTTGGAGTTGATAACCAAGATAAAATCGAGATTTATCATTATGAAATACTTATCGTGTATGGAGATTTTGATTTATCTGATAGAATCACCTTGCTGGAAAAAGTATATGGATTTGAAAAAGAATCCGGTCTAATAATAGTTTCCGAAACAACTATTCGAAGTATAAATGGAGAACCTTACTAATTGCAGCACGAAACATACAATGAAGATACAGTCTCGAGATAGATAGCTATTTGCGGAGGCCGTTTTGCACATTGGCGGCTTCTCAGTTTGAAAGTTGATACATCCTCAGTAAGCCGCGTCCACTATTGCCAAATATTAATAATCTCTTTAAAAATGAACAAACCCCGCAATAGTTTCGCGCTGACACCTCTTGTACTTTGATTATTTTTGTTTTACAGAGACTTAGTCAAAGAAAAAAATTAAATTTGTTCGTTAGATATTAAACACAATATCATAGTTATTAAAATAAAATGTAATGGCTGATATAAAGCTGAAATCCTTTACTATTAAGGGATATAAAAGTATAAAAGCAATTGAAGGATTTGAGCCACACCCGATTAATATTTTAATTGGGCCCAATGGAGCAGGTAAAAGTAATTTTATTTCCTTCTTTAAGTTTTTGAGCTGGATGTTAAATTCTGATGGGAAATTGCAAGAGCATGTTGCATACTTAGGCGGGGCAAATGATTTATTGCATGATGGGGCAGATACTACAAAAAGTATTGATGCGCATATAGAAATAGAAACATCAGCTGGTATTAATGAATATTCTTTCAGTTTGATGTTCGCGAAGCCAGACAAATTGGTTTTTAAAGAAGAGAAATATCGTTTTTCAGCTAAACGCTTTTCAGAAGAATCTCGTTGGAGTTCATGTGGTGTTGGCCATGAAGAAGCTCACCTGCCAGAACTGTCAAATCCTACTGCAACCACAATTTTGAATCTACTGAGGAAACTGATAGTTTATCAATTTCATAATACGAGCGACACAGCACCAATGCGATTGAAATGGTCTGTTTCTGATGGCAGATGGTTAAAGCAGAACGGTGACAATTTAGGCAGTTTTATTTTTCGATTGCAGCAGGAAGAAAGGCCTTACTATTTGCGCATCATAAAATATATTCGCCTGGTGCTTCCGTTTTTCGACGACTTTGAGTTTTATGACGAATTTGGTCAGATTCTTTTAAGGTGGAAAGAGAAAGGGACAAATAAAGTATTTAATGCAGGTCAGGCTTCTGATGGAATGTTAAGAACTATTGCATTGATAAGCCTGTTAGCTCAAAATCCAAAGGACTTACCAACTGTTTTGTTTCTAGATGAACCCGAATTGGGGCTGCACCCAAGTGCAATAGATGCAGTTGCTGGATTAATCAAAGCAGCATCTTCTCATTGTCAGGTTTTTATCGCAACCCAATCCATTAGTTTGGTTAATAATTTTGAATTAGATGACCTTGTCGTGATAGATAGGAAAGGTCGCAGTTCAGAAAATAAACGCCCGGACAGTGAAAATTTGCAGGCATACCTTGATGAATTTTCCACCGGTCAAATCTGGGAGAAAAACATAATTGGAGGGCGCCCATGAAACACTTAAATATTATAGTGGAAGGAAGTTCCGAAGAGGTGTTTGTTAACGATGTTTTGGTAAAGCACTTCGCACCCCTTAATATTTTTGTTTCAGCACGTAAAATTAGAACCGGGTGGGACAGGCTCAATAATAAGCCATCAAAGGGAGGATTATTGAAGTTCATAAAATTTCGCAATGACGTATTAAGGTGGATTGAATCAGATAGAAATCAGCCTCAAGTTTGGTATTCAAGTATGCTTGATTTATACGCTTTTCCAAAGGATGAACTAAGTCCATACAATGCAGCCATACAAGCCATTAGTGACCCTTATCAAAAAATTATTGCGTTAGAAAATGCAATTGCTCACGACATTAATCACCCAAAATTTATTCCGTATGTTCAGTTACATGAATTCGAGGCCTTTTTAATGGTTGAACCGGATAGATTAATTACTATGTATCCAAATGGACAAACCGGTATTAATCGTTTGAAACGAGACATTGGAACTACAAAACCAGAAGAAATCAATGAATCTCAGCAAACTTCACCATCAAAAAGAATAATTAAATATCTGCCCGATTATGAAGGACAGAAAGCTCAAGTTGGTCCTTTAGTGGCGCAAGATATAGGATTAACAGCATTAAGGAGTAATTGCACTCATTTTAATGATTGGATTTCCAAACTCGAAAATATTTAGAAAAAACCTTCTAATATAAAAATGCTAACCGGCAATGGCAATCTGTGTAATTGTTTTTAGTAGGATTACTTCTGTTTTAGCTAAATTTGTATACTGTACGCAATTTGAACAAATACAATTTCGATGTTTAGAAGACTTATTTTATTCTTTCTAATATTCCTTTTTCTGAAAAGCGGATTTGGTCAAAATCCTACATATTATCACAGTTTCAGGCCTGGTGATTCTCATATTATTTTAACTTCTTGGAGAGTCGATTTTAATGACATTGGAGATTATTATATTATTGAATCGATTGATATTTTAAATCGTGTATCAGAATTACGATTAATGCACAATGATAAGCTTTATGAATCAGACTGCTATGATGTTAGTATTATAAAATTTGAGTATAGACAGGATACAATTATTCAATATAATATGGTAAATGATTTACTGTTTTCAGCAGGAATTGAATGTGGAGATCCAGCCAAACTCATTTACGTTTTACAAGGGAATGAAATCATAAAATGTATTTCATATATAGACTACGACATTTATTTGGGAGGCAATTTTGATCTAGAGGAAGATTTTAGAATTCAACTTGAGAATGAAAAAGAAAAGTGTAAAAATGGTAAAACCGAAGATCATAGTATAGTTTGGGGATATTATTTTTCAAGTGCTAAATATAACGGACAATTACCCACTAAAAAGGACGTCAGATTAGATGGTTTTTACTTACCATATTCTGAGAAGGCAAAAGAATCTCAATTTGCAATACAAAATTGTGAAAGATTAAATGAATAAATACTATTTCCAATAACATCGAATGGTTGACATCTTGAAATGTTTCAATACATTTGGAAAAGTAAAATTGAAACTAAAAAACAAATCTTAAATCTGAAGTAAACAAGATACGTCTCACACTGCTAACTGTTAATGACTTATAATAAAATGAAAAACCCCCACAATAGTTTCGCGCTTTCGTTAAGTGGTGGCGGTGCGCGCGGCATTTTTCACGCCGGATTTTTACAAGCACTCGACGAAGCAAATCTCAAACCCGAAGCCATTGCCGGTGCCAGCATGGGCGCTATTGTTGGGGCTTTTTATGCCGCCGGTGTTAGTCCGCGCGATATGCTGAAAGCCATCAAAACACCTAACCTGATGCACTTCCGAAGCTGGATAGGCCTCAAAGGTGGAATCGGTTCGATGGCGGTTATGCGAGAGCAGCTTTTTATAACTACCGGCTTCAACAATTTCGAGCAATTGTCTATCCCGCTCACCGTTTCAGTTACCAATATCAATACCGGAAAAAATGAACTTATTTCAAGTGGAAATTTATTAGATGCTGTGGCCGCATCTGCTTCTATTCCAATTATTTTTGTTCCGGTTAAAATCGGAAATCATTATTATTTAGATGGTGGCTTAACCATAAATATGCCTGCCAAATGTTTAGAAAAAAAAGGCCGTCCGATTATCGGTTTGGATTGTAACTACTTGGAAGAAAACGACTTGGATTACAGCAGTTTGATGCCCGTTATTGAGCGCACATTACGCATTGCTGCCAACTACGCCATGCACGACCAAATAAAAGCCTGCACCATCTATATTTCCTCAGAAAAAATGAAGGATTATCACACCTTTGACTTTGAAAAAGCCAATGAAATATTTGATATTGGTTATGCTTCCGGGCTTAAAAAAATCCCAGAAATAAAACAACTGCTAATTAAGTGATAACAGTACTTTTCGAGCTTTCTATTCTAAATAGTATTGGAATTAGTTCAACAATAAGACTTTATATTTAGAATGCTTTTAATAGGAAAACAAGTATATAAATACCTAAATAAGTATTAATTTTGCTGAAAATTTAGATAAATGGCCTATTTTAAACCAGAAGACAGCTTGTTTGACATCACCGAAAAATATCCACAAACTATTAAGGTATTCGTGGAGCAGGGTTTTGAGCAATTAGCCGACGAGCAAAAACGCGCTACGCTTGGCAAAGCACTGAGGCTCAATATAGCACTTGCAATGCGGAATATTGATGAAGCCGCCTTTGCAGAATTGTTAAACCAGGCAATTGAAGGCACAAACGGCAATAATACTGCTATTGATCCTTCAAAAAATATAAGTATCAAAGGCTTGCTGCCTTGCCCTGTGCGTTTGCCCTTGCAGGAAGCTTTGGATGAATTTACTGAAAACAATACCGAAGACATCCATATTAAAGCACAGCTAAAAGCGGCTTCAATGGGTTTGGACTGGATCAAAGACGAAATTTTGTCGGCAGAAAAAATCGATAGGCTGGATGATATTTATATTTCTGCCGGCTTCGATATGTTTTTTGAAGATAGCTATTTTGGGCGCTTCATCAAAACCGGCGAATATGCTGATCCACTGCCTTGGAAAAATATTAACAGCGATTTTGATCACGACGACCTGCGCCTGAAAGATCCAAAAAGCCGTTATGGAATACTTGCTGTTGTGCCGGCGGTTTTTTTAGTGAATACACAACTTATCGGCGATAGGCCGATGCCACAAAGCTGGGAAGACCTGCTCGATCCCATTTTCGCCAACAGCATCAGCCTGCCGGTTTCCGACTTCGATTTGTTTAACGCGATTTTGCTCACCTTGAGTCAACGCTATGGAACAGAAGCCATCACAGCTTTGGGAAAAAATATGCAACAAAGCTTGCATCCTGCGCAAATGTTGAAATCCGACCGCAGTAAAAATCAAAAACCTGCCATCACTATCATGCCTTATTTCTTTACCAAGATGGCGAAGTCCGGAGGCGTAATGCAAGCAGTCTGGCCCAAAGACGGCGCTATTATAAGCCCTATTTTTGCCATCGGGAAAGCCAATCGCTTTTCGCAGATGGAAAAGCTGGCCGACTTTTTAGGTTCAGTAAAACTGGCCGAGATCCTTTCGCATCAAGGGCTTTTTCCTTCTTTAAATCCTGATATCGACAATAAAGTCCCCAAAGAAAACGCCTATATGTGGTTGGGTTGGGAATATATTGACACCCATAACCTTGATCAGGAATTTAAAAACTGTGATAAATTATTCAACGATGCGCACAACCTAAAAACGGTAAAATCATGAATTTAGTAACGATATCCGGCCCGCCTTCATCCGGCAAAACTGCAGTAACAATAAAGGCAGCCGAAAACCTGATGAAAAGAGGTATAAAAGTAGGTGCAGTAAAATTCGACTGTTTGCATACCGATGATGACCTGGCATACGAAAAGGCAGGAATCCCTGTAAAAAAGGGACTTTCGGGCAGCCTCTGTCCCGACCATTATTTCGTTTCCAATATCGAAGCCGTTACCGATTGGGGCATCAAGGAAGGCTTTGACCTGCTTGTTTCTGAAAGTGCCGGCTTATGCAACCGCTGCTCGCCTTATATCAAGGAAATCAAAGCGGTATGCGTGATCGATAACCTCAGCGGCATCAATACGCCCAAAAAAATTGGGCCTATGTTGCGCATGGCCGACATCGTGGTCATAACCAAAGGCGATATCGTTTCGCAAGCTGAACGTGAAGTATTTGCTGCCGGCGTTTATGCCGTAAATCCTTCAGCTATAATTATGCATATCAATGGATTAACCGGTCAGGGCGCATACGAATTTAGCACTTTACTATACGATGAAGAAATAAAAATAGACACTTTAAAAGGTCGTAAATTAAGGTTTTCAATGCCTTCGGCACTCTGTTCGTATTGCCTGGGCGAAACCCGCATTGGCGAGTCGTATCAAATGGGAAATGTGCGCAAAATAAATCTAGACGAAAAAGCATGAACCAACAGGAAATACTGAGATATAGTCCGAAAGAATTGCTAAATATTTATCCATTTTTAGAAGCATTTTTTGCCGGTCAAAGCTGGATTTTAAAGCTGGATCAACAGCAAAAACTTGGTCTGCTTTTGGAGCAAGTAGATGAAGAACAGCAGGAAGATCATGCCTTTGATAAGGCTGATTTTATTGGTCAACTGAGCGATTTTATCAGTCAGATGGAAGCTTTTATGGGCAAAAAGGAAAAAGCGGTTAAAACGCTGCTCGTTTTGCCCGGTCAAGATAAAAGTGGTGCGCCGGAGAGCTTTAAAGAACTGATATTTAAAACAAAAACCATCACAAGTATTGTGGGGCCAACGGGTTCGGGGAAAAGCCGGCTGTTGGCAGATATTGAATGGGTTGCACAGGCCGATACGCCAACGATGCGTAGAGTGCTGATCAATAATGAAAAGCCCGATACAAGCTGGCGTTTTTCTGGCAATAAAAAATTGGTTGCCCAACTTTCGCAGAACATGAATTTCGTGATGGATTTGAGTGTGATTGAATTTTTGGAACTGCATGCAAAAAGCAGAATGGCTGCTAACTCTGAGGAATTGATCAAACGAATTATTGAGACGGCCAACGAACTGGCCGGCGAGAAATTCAAATCAGATACGCCAATTACTTCACTAAGTGGTGGCCAATCACGCGCTTTAATGATTGCCGATACGGCCTTGCTAAGTCAGTCGCCGGTGGTTTTGATTGACGAAATTGAAAATGCAGGCATCGACCGCAAAAAGGCACTAAAAATCCTCACCGGAGAAGATAAAATCGTGTTGATGGCCACCCACGATCCCATTTTAGCCCTGATGGCCGACCAGCGCATCGTGATAAAAAATGGCGGAATCTATAAAGTTATCCAAACCAGTGAGGCCGAAAAAGCCATGCTTGCCGAGCTTGAAAAGGCCGACCAAAAACTGCAACTGCTCAGGATGAGTCTGCGGCAAGGCGAAATTTTAGCAGAATAACCAAATTACTTTTACTATAAATATTAAAATTATGATGTCACATGACGGCTGCTCCGCCAGCTTCGAAAACGGAAAAATGGTTGCCGACAAAGTACGGCAGATGGGTTTTGATCAGCAGATGTTGCCAATGGCTTTTGAGATTGCCTGCGAAAACTGCGGCAAGGATTTTGAAATGGATTATTTTGAATCACACTGTCCGCATTGCGATATGGTGTATGCCGTTACACCTTGCCACGCCTTCGATCCAACAAATATCAAAGCTGCCGGAATTAGTTACTAACTGAATGAAATGTGGTTTATAAGTCGCTTGGTTTTGAATATAAAACATATTCAAAAAAGGCGGAAACGGCCTAAAATCAGACTGTTTGATGAGAAAATGGAAATGGATTCATAAGTGGTTTTCTTTGGTTTTGGGTGTTTTTGTGCTCCTTTGGGCGCTTTCAGGAATCGTTTTAAACCACCGCCCGCTAGTGAGTGCTGTTGACGTAAACCGAAATTGGCTGCCCGAAGTTTATCAGTACAAAAACTGGAATAACGCTTCCATTCGCGGTGGTCTGCAATTGGGGGCCGACAGCCTGCTTATGTATGGTAATGCCGGAATCTGGCTTACCGATACGAGTTTTAGCAGCTATCAAAAATACGATTATGGTTTTAAGGCCGGAGCCGACAGCCGCAAAATCAATAAGCTTTTCAAAACTAAGGCCGGAATTCTTTTTGCCGGAAC
>Ga0265293_10009986_pt1 | contig 13428 bp, 9 predicted proteins | sample Munlanlewell138R_FD_192505 | JGI IMG/M metagenome (GOLD analysis project Ga0265293, IMG submission 192505) | Leachate microbial communities from a municipal landfill in Southern Ontario, Canada - Leachate well 138R | ecosystem: Engineered > Solid waste > Landfill > Unclassified | place: Canada...
TCCCTAGGTCACATGCGGTGCGACGCGGCGCGGGGCCGGCCTGCCGGATGCGTAAACTGCCTGCATGAGAACCGTGCACTGGGTCGCCCTGACCGTCCTGGGTCTGCTGCTGCTGTCGTCGCTGTCCATGTGGCTGTGGGGCGAGTTCGCCCGCCGCGCCCAGGGCGCGCCGAGCGAGGCCCTGCCGGTGCAGTCCGACCAGACCGCGCTGGATGCGTTGCTGGCACCCTGGGATGAAAGACTGGGCGGCGCCAGCGGCGCCGCGCTGGTCACGCGCAACCTCGATGCCTTCGTCCTGCGGGCGCTGGCGGCGCGCGAGGCCGGGCGCAGCCTCGACGTGCAGTACTACATCTGGCACGACGACCTGACCGGGCGCCTGCTCAAGGAGGCGCTGATCTCGGCCGCCGAGCGCGGCGTGCGCGTGCGCATGCTGATCGACGACATGAACGGCGCCGGGCGCGACGACGTGCTGCTGGCCATGGATGCGCTGCCCAACCTGGAGGTGCGGCTGTTCAATCCCGCGCGCAACCGCAACACCGCCCTGCGGCGCGCGCTGGAGATGGCGTTGCGCCTGGTCAGCACCAACCGGCGCATGCACAACAAGGCCTGGATCGCGGACAACCGCGTGGCCCTCGTGGGCGGCCGCAACATCGGCGACGAGTACTTCGACGCCTCGGACAGCACCAACTTCCACGATGCCGACCTGCTGCTCGTGGGCGACGGCGTGCGCCAGGCCAGCCGCATCTTCGACCAGTTCTGGAACAGTGCCGAGGTCATCCCGCTGCGCGCGCTGCACGGCGACCGTGCCAGGCCCGAGCCCGCCCTGCTGGCGCGCTCGCGCGCGGCCTGGCGCGAGCAGGCGCGGGCCTCGGCCTACATGCAGGCGCTGGCGGGCGGGGCGCTGCTGCGGGAGCGTGTGTCCCCCCTGTCGGCCACCCCCCTGTACCGCGTCGATGACCTGCGCGTGCTGTCGGATCCGCCGCAGAAGGCGGCGGCCATTGCGGCACGGCGCGCGCCCGAGCGCTGGCTGATGTACGACGTGCTGTCGATGCTGTTTTCCGCCCGTCACGAGGTGCGCGTGATCTCGCCCTATTTCGTGCCCGGCAGCTCGGGTTCGCTGCTGTTCGCGGGACAGGCCGCGCGGGGGGTGGACGTGGGCATCGTGACCAATTCGCTCTCGGCCACCGACGTGCCCGTGGTGCACGCCGGCTACATGGGCTACCGCAAGCCCCTGCTCCAGTCGGGCGTGAAGCTCTGGGAGATGCGGCGCTCGCCCGCATCGCGGGCCCGGCCCGGCCTGCTGGGCTCGGGCGCGTCGGCGGTGCGGCCCGGACAAGCCCGGCCGTCGGCGGGCGGCGCGAGCCTGCACACCAAGTCCTTCGTGGTCGATGGCGAGCGTGGCTTCGTCGGCTCGTTCAACTTCGATCCGCGCTCGGCCTACCTGAACACCGAAATGGGCGTGATGTTCTCGCATCCGGGCCTGGCCGGCGAGCTGCGCCGCATGTTCGACGCCGCGGCGCACCCCTCCGACAGCTACCGGCTGTCGCTGGCGGGCGAAGCGCTGCGCTGGCACGATGGCGTGGCGGGCAAGGTCTGGGATGCAGAGCCCCATGCCGGCTGGTTCCAGCGCGCGCTGACGCGGGTGCTGACCCGGCTGCCGATCGAGTCCCAACTGTAGCGCGCACGCTGTGCCGATCCCTCCCTGTGCAGACGACCATGAACCCCTTCGCATCCACCCGGTCCGGGTCCGACATCCTGGGTGCGGCGCAGCCGCCGCAACCGGCCGACCTGGACGGCATCCCCTGGCTGTCGACCCTGGATGACGAAGAGCGCGAGAGGGTCAAGGCGGCCCTGGTCGTGGGTGACATCCGGCCTGGCGAGTACATCTGCCGTATCGGCCGGCCGGTCACCTACTGGTTCGGTCTGCTCGAAGGTCTGCTCAAGATGAGCAACGACGACTCGCAGGGGGCGGTCATCACCTTCACCGGCGTGGCGCCCGGCGGCTGGTTCGGCGAAGGCACGGTGATCAAGCGCGAGCACTACCGCTACAACATCCAGGCGCTGCGCAAGAGCCGCGTGGCCGGCCTGCCGGTGGACACCTTCCACTGGCTGCTGGACCGCTCGCTGGGCTTCAACCGCTTTGTGATGAACCACCTCAATGAGCGCCTCGGTCAGTTCATCGCCGCGCGCGAAATCGACCGCATCAACAACCCCGACCTGCGCGTGGCGCGCAACCTCGCGGCGCTGTTCCATCCCCTGTTCGCGCCCAACGTGGGCGGGGTGCTGCGCATCACGCAACAGGAGCTGGCCTACCTCGTCGGCCTGTCGCGCCAGCGGGTGAACGAGGCGCTCAATACGCTGGCGGCCAGGGGCTGGATACGGGTGGAGTACGGTGGCCTGCGCGTGCTCGACCTGCAGGCGCTGCGCTCCGGCCAGCTCTAGCCCGACACGGCGGTGCGCGGTCGTGGGATGATGCCGGGATGAGCGATCCATCCCCGAAGAAATCCACCCTGCAACTCAAACCCCGTGCCGCCGACGGCGACGCTCCGGCGCCTTCGCGGCGGCCGCCCGTGCGACCGCGCGGCCCGGCGCGCGCGCGCCCCCTGTCGGAGGTGCAGGCCGAGCGCGCCGCGCGGGAAGCCGCCTGGGCGGCCCGGTCACTGGCACCCGGCCGCGATGGCGAAGCCGGGGGCCGGGGCGGGGAGCCGGGCCGCAGCCGCCCGCCGCGTGAACGCGATGCGGCCGCGTCCGCCGGGTCGCGCCGCCCGGCACCCCAGGGGGCGGGGGTGCGCCGCCCACCGACCCAGGCAGGCGAGTCGCGTGCGGCCCGGCCGCGCGCCGGCGCACCCGCGCCACGGCGGGCACCGGCACCGGCGCCGGCGCGACCGGCGGGCACCGGCCTGCGGCTGAACAAGCGGCTGGCCGATCTGGGTCTGTGCTCGCGGCGAGAGGCCGACGAGTGGATAGAGCGCGGCTGGGTCCGCGTCAACGGCGCAACGGCGCAGATGGGCCAGACGGTGTCCGAGGCCGACCGGGTCGAGGTGCAGCCGGCCGCGACGCAGCGCCAGGACGCGCGCGTGACCATCCTGCTGCACAAGCCGGTGGGCTACGTGAGTGGCCAGCCCGAGGACGGGCACGAGAGTGCGGCCGTGCTCATCAGGCCCGACAAGCAGTGGCGCGGCGACCCGTTCATCCGCCAGAGCCCCCGGTGGCAACCCGGGCATGCGCGCGGCCTGGCGCCCGCCGGCCGGCTGGACATCGATTCCACGGGCCTGCTGGTGCTGACGCAGGACGGGCGCGTGGCGCGCGCGCTCATTGGCGAGGACTCGGACATCGAGAAGGAGTACCTGGTGCGCGTGCAGTGGGCGCCCAACGGGCCCCGGGGCGAGGGTGTCGTGAGCCAGGACGTCCAGCAGGTGGTGCCGCCCGAGCGCATCGCGCTGCTGCGCCACGGCCTGAGCCTGGACGAGCGGCCGCTCAAGCCGGCCCAGGTCGAATGGCAGAACCCGGAGCAACTGCGCTTCGTGCTCAGGGAAGGCAAGAAACGCCAGATCCGGCGCATGTGCGAGCAGGTGGGACTGCACGTGGTGGGGCTCAAGCGCATCCGCATGGGGCGGGTGGTGCTGGGCAACCTGCCGCTCGGGCAGTGGCGCTACCTGCGGCCGGACGAGCGTTTCTGAGTTCCGGATAGACAAACGCCGGCCGGGCGTGGACCGGCGGCGGATGCCTGGATATACTGCACCCCAGTATTGTTCGGGGTCATGCCATGCCGCATTCGCCAGAGGAAAAAAAGCGCGTGCTGACGCGTGTGCGCCGCCTGCGTGGCCAGATCGACGCGCTGGAAAAGGCGCTGGAGCAGGGCGCCGACTGCGGCCCCGTGCTGCAGCAGATCGCGGCCGTGCGCGGTGCGGTCAACGGCCTCATGGCCGGCGTGCTGGAAAGCCACCTGCGCGAGGGCCTGGCGCAGCCGGCGTCCGACGCGCAGCGCCAGGCGGCCATCGACGAGACGCTGGCGCTGGTGCGCTCCTACCTGCGCTGAAGGCGCCGACAACACCCCTTCACCCTCATCGACCACACCCACACAAGGAGATCGACCATGAAATCCCGCGCCGCCGTTGCCTTCAAGGCCGGAGAACCCCTGCAGATCGTCGAGATCGACGTCGCGCCGCCGAAAAAGGGCGAGGTGCTCGTCAGGATCACCCACACCGGTGTCTGCCACACCGACGCCTTCACGCTCAGCGGTGACGACCCCGAGGGCGTGTTCCCGGCGGTGCTGGGCCACGAGGGCGCCGGCATCGTGGTGGAGGTGGGCGAGGGTGTCACCTCGGTCAAACCCGGCGACCACGTGATTCCGCTGTACACCGCCGAATGCGGCGAGTGCCTGTTCTGTAAAAGCGGCAAGACCAACCTGTGCGTGGCCGTGCGCGCCACCCAGGGCAAGGGCCTGATGCCCGACGGCACGACGCGCTTTTCCTACAACGGCGAGCCGATCTACCACTACATGGGTTGCTCCACCTTCAGCGAATACACCGTGGTGGCCGAGGTGTCGCTGGCCAAGGTCAGCCCCGATGCCAACCCCGAGCAGGTGTGCCTGCTGGGCTGCGGCGTGACCACGGGCCTGGGCGCGGTGAAGAACACGGCCAAGGTGCAGGAAGGCGACAGCGTCGCGGTGTTCGGTCTGGGCGGCATCGGTCTGGCCGTGATCCAGGGCGCCAAGCTGGCCAAGGCCGGGCGCATCATTGCCATCGACACCAATCCGGGCAAGTTCGATCTGGCGCGCACCTTCGGCGCCACCGACTGCGTCAATCCCAAGGATTACGACAAGCCGATCCAGCAGGTCATCGTCGAGATGACGGGCTGGGGCGTGGACCACTCGTTCGAGTGCATCGGCAACGTCAACGTGATGCGTGCGGCGCTCGAATGCGCGCACCGCGGCTGGGGCCAGAGCGTGATCATCGGCGTGGCCGGCGCGGGGCAGGAGATCGCCACGCGGCCGTTCCAGCTCGTGACGGGCCGCAAGTGGATGGGCACGGCCTTCGGTGGCGTCAAGGGCCGCTCCGAGCTGCCGGGCATGGTGGAGGACGCGATGGCCGGCAAGATCCAGCTGGCCCCGTTCGTGACCCACACCATGCCGCTGACCGAGATCAACGAGGCCTTCGAGCTGATGCACGAAGGCAAGTCGATCCGTAGCGTCGTGCATTACTGAACCGGTGCCACCGGGACGGGTGTGGAGACGGTGGCCGTGGAGAAGATGCCACGCGATGCCGGGAAGGCCACACCCTTCCTGCACTTTGCGCGGTCGGTGCTGCCGCAGACGACGCTGCGCGCGGCCATCACCTCGGCCTGGCACCGGCCGGAGGAGGAATGCGTGCCGGCGCTGCTGAGCCTGGCGCGCGTGGGCGATGCGCAGCAGGCAGGCCAGGTGCGCGCGCTGGCGGCCCGCCTCGTGCGGGGCCTGCGCGAGGCACCCGTGACCCGTGGCGTGGCGGCGCTGGTGCAGGAGTTCTCGCTGTCCAGCCAGGAGGGCGTGGCGCTGATGTGCCTGGCCGAGGCACTGCTGCGCATCCCCGACAAGGCCACTCGCGATGCCCTCATCCGCGACAAGATCAGCCAGGGCGACTGGAAGTCGCACCTGGGCCGCTCGCCGTCGCTGTTCGTCAATGCGGCCACCTGGGGGCTGGTGCTGACGGGCAGGCTCACCAGCACCAGCAGCGAGGGTCGCCTGTCGGCGGCGCTCACCCGCGTCATCGGCAGAGGGGGAGAGCCGCTGATCCGTCAGGGTGTGCACCATGCCATGAAGCTGATGGGCGAGCAGTTCGTGACCGGCCAGGACATCGCCGGGGCGCTGGCGAACAGCCGCAGCCACGAGAAACAGGGGTTTCGCTACAGCTACGACATGCTGGGCGAAGCGGCCACCACCGAAAAGGATGCCAGGCGCTATCTGCAGGCGTACGAGCAGGCCATCCATGCCATCGGTGCGGCCTCGGGCGGGCGCGGCATCTACCAGGGGCCGGGCATCTCGATCAAGCTGTCGGCGCTGCACCCGCGCTACAGCCGCGCGCAGTACGAGCGCGTGATGGGCGAATTGCTGCCGCGCCTGCTGCACCTGGCGGAGCTGGCCAGGCGGTACGACATCGGCCTGACCATCGACGCCGAGGAGGCCGACCGCCTGGAGCTGTCGCTGGACCTGCTGGAGGCGCTGTGCGCGGCACCCGGCCTCGGGGGGTGGAACGGCATCGGCTTCGTGGTGCAGGCGTACCAGAAGCGCTGCCCGCAGGTGATCGACTTCATCATCGACCTGGCGCGGCGCAGCCGCCGGCGCCTGATGGTGCGCCTGGTCAAGGGCGCCTACTGGGACGGCGAGATCAAGCGTGCCCAGATCGACGGGCTGCCCGGCTATCCCGTCTACACACGCAAGGTGCACACCGACGTGAGTTACCTGGCCTGCGCGCGCAAGCTGCTGGAAGCGCCCGGGGCCGTCTATCCCCAGTTCGCCACGCACAACGCCCAGACCCTGGCCAGCATCTACCACATGGCCCGGACGGTGGGCGGCGACTACGACAGCGGGCAATACGAGTTCCAGTGCCTGCACGGGATGGGGGAGCCCCTGTATCTGCAGGTGATCCGGCCGGCATCGGAAGGCGGGCTCGCGCGGCCTTGCCGCATCTACGCGCCCGTGGGCAGCCACGAGACGCTGCTGGCCTATCTGGTCCGACGGCTGCTGGAAAACGGCGCCAACACCTCGTTTGTCAACCGCCTCGGTGACCACCAGGTGTCCGTCGACGAGCTGGTATCCGACCCGGTGGACGAGGTCCTGCGCCTGGCGCGGCAGGAGGGTCGGCTGGGCGCCCCTCATCCGCGCCTTCCCCTGCCAGGTGATCTGTTCGCTGGTGCGGGTGCACAGGCGCGGTCCCGACCCAACTCGCGCGGCATGAACCTGGCGCACGAGCAGCAGCTGGCCGCGCTGGCCGCGGCGTTGCTGCACAGCGCGGAGCAGGCGTGGCTGGCCGCGCCGGCCGATGTGCCACGGCCGGCCGCACCTGCGCAGACGCCGGGCTGGCGTGAGGTGCGCAACCCGGCGCAGTGGCAGGACATCGTGGGCTGGGTCTGCGAGGCCAGCGAGGAACGCGCCGGTGCCGCCGTCGAGCGCGCGGTCCGGGGCGCCCCCAACTGGGCCGGCACGTCACCGGTCGCCCGGGGGGATGTGCTGGCGCGCGCGGCCGACCTGCTGGAGCAGCGCGGGCAGATGCTCATGGGGCTGATCGTGCGTGAGGCGGGCAAGACACTGCCCAACGCGGTGGCCGAGATCCGCGAGGCCGTGGATTTCCTGCGCTACTACGGACAGCAGGTGGCCGAGCGCTTCGACAATGCACGCGAACGCCCGCTGGGCGTGGTGCTGGCCATCAGCCCGTGGAACTTCCCGCTGGCCATCTTCTGCGGCCAGGTGGCCGCCGCGCTGGCGGCGGGCAACACGGTGCTGTCCAAGCCCGCCGAGCAAACGCCGCTGACGGCCGCGGCCATGGTCGACATCCTGCACGAGGCGGGCGTGCCGCGCGACGCACTGCAACTGGTGCCGGGGCGCGGCGAGACCGTGGGCGCGGCGCTGGTGGCACACCCGCAGGTGGCCGGTGTGGTGTTCACCGGCTCGACCGAAGTGGCGCGCCTCATCGCGCGCCAACTGGCGCAGCGCCTTTCGCCCACCGGGCAGCCCATCCCCCTGATCGCCGAGACCGGCGGCCAGAATGCCATGATCGTGGATTCCTCGGCGCTGGCCGAGCAGGTTGTGGGCGATGTGCTGACCTCGGCCTTCGACTCGGCGGGACAGCGTTGCTCGGCCCTGCGCCTGCTGTGCCTGCAGGAAGATGTGGCTGAACGCCAGCTGGCCATGCTGCGAGAGGCGCTCCAGGAGTGGACGCTGGGCAACCCCGATCGCCAGAGCACCGATATCGGGCCGGTGATCGACGGGGCGGCGCGCGCGCAGATCGAGGCGCACCTGGCGGCGATGGAGAAGGCCGGCATGAAGGTCACCCGTGTCGGGCGCGACGAAGGTGCGCGCAACGGCCATTTCGTGGCGCCGGCCATCATCGAGATCGACAGCCCGCGGCGTCTCACGCGTGAGGTGTTCGGCCCGGTGCTGCATGTGGTGCGTTTCCAGCGAGAGCAACTGGACGCGCTGGTGGACGACATCAACGCCAGCGGCTATGGCCTGACCTTCGGTGTGCACAGCCGCATCGACGAAACCATCGAACACCTCGCGCGTCGCATCCGTGCCGGCAATATCTACGTCAACCGCAACATGATCGGTGCCGTGGTGGGGGTGCAGCCTTTCGGCGGCATGGGCCTGTCGGGCAGCGGCCCCAAGGCCGGGGGACCGCTGTACCTGTACCGCCTGGTGCAAGGCCCGCCCAACGTTGCGCTGGCCGCGCTGCCGCGCACCGAGGAGTCACCGCCCCAGCCTGCGCTGCAACGTCTGCACCGCCTGCAGCAGGCCGTGCTGCCGGGCCTGGAGAGGGTGCCGGTGCGCTCGGTCTGCGGCGTGGCGCTCACCGGCACACGCCTGGGCTGCAGCCTGCTGTTGCCCGGGCCGACGGGCGAGAGCAACCGCTACCGTCTGCTGCCGCGCGGTCCGGTGTGGGCGCTGCCGCGCACGCCGCTGGGCCTGGTGCACCAGGTGGCGGCCGCACTGGCCAGCGGCAATCCCTGCCACGTGGTGCTGCCGGAAGGCGACGGCGGCTGCGCTGCCGCGTGGCAGGCCTTGCGTCATGCGCTGGGGGATGCGGCGGAGGGCGGGCTGCACGACGCCGATGACGCCAGCCTGGACGACCCGGACAGTCCGATGGCCGCGCTCCTTTTCGAGGGCGACGCAGCAGCGCTGCAGCGCGTGAACACCCGAGTGATGGCCCGCGATGGCGCCATCGTGCGCATCGACAGCCGCAGCAGCGAGGCGCTGGTCGCGGGGGTCGGCTACGACCTGGCCGCCCTGAGCCATGAGCAGGTCATCAGCACCAATACCGCCGCCGCCGGCGGCAATGCGCCACTGATGACCATGGCCTGAGGGCCGGCCGATACCGCGCGTCCACAGGAGGCGGACCTTTGGCCGGTACACCCCCGCGACGGTCGGGCGTGCATCGGGGCCGACCGTCCTGTCCTCAAATCAGGCCTTCGGCCTTCATCGCGGCCTGCACGGCCGGGCGGGCGGCGACGCGCTCGCGCCAGGCCACCAGGTTCTTCAGGCCGCTGATATCGATGGCCATCGGCCTGGTCCAGTTGGTGACGGTGAACAGGTAGCCGTCGGCGACCGTGAAGTCCTCGCCCGTCAGCCAGGTCTTGCCAGCCAGCTCGCCATCGACCCAGGTCAGGCGCTCGAGCAGCTTGGCCTTGAACACGGCCTTGGCGTCGTCGCCCACCGCGGGGTTGAACAGCGGACCGAAGCCCTTGTGCAGCTCGGTGCCGATGAAGTTGAGCCAGCTTTGCAGCTGGTAGCGGGCCAGGGTGCCGTTGGCCGGGGCCAGCTTCTTCCCGGGGGCCTGGTCGGCGATGTACTGCACGATGGCCGGGCCTTCGCGCAGGCCGGTGCCGTCGTCGAGCACCAGGTAGGGCACGTAGCCCAGCGGGTTGACCTGGCGGAAGTCGGAACCGTCGGGCAGCACCTTGGTCTTGGTCGGGGCCAGGATGGCCTCGTAGGGCAGGCCCGATTCTTCCAGCGCGATGTGCGGCGACAGCGAGCAGGCGCCGGGCGAGTAATAGAGCTTCATGGTCATGATCTGATATGGCGGTTGTGGCGTTGTTGGAGTGATCCACGCGTGCCGGGCCGTTGACGCGACATGCGGGAGCGGCCTGGCAGCGGGCCACAGCGTAACAAAAGCGCGGCGATCTTGCTGGCAGCGCCCTCGCAGGCTCATGCGGCGGCGCTTGCCTCGGCCTGTTGCTTGAGCGCCGCGTTCAGCCGTTCGAAGTCGCCGCGGAAGCGCTGCACGTCGATGAACCACAACAGCACGCCGCGGAAGATTTCGCCGTGAACCAGTAGGGTGCCGCCGTCGGTCAGGGGCTCCAGCACGAAATAGTGCTCGCCGTCGAACAGGCGGGGCAGCCCCAGCCGGCCGAGCCAGCGCAGCTCGCGCGCCGGCTCGGCACGCAGCACGGTGGGGGCAAAGCGCATGGGCCTGCCCCGTGCCGGGTGCATCACGTTGACGATGCGCCGACCTTCGACGAGTTCGCCCTCCATCGAGACGAGGAACGGGTTCCAGTCGCGGTAGCTGGCCGGCCGGCCCAGCCAGGCCCAGACCTGGTCGCGGGACGCGGCGATCGTCGTGCGGGTCACGAGTTCGGCACGCGGCGCGAACACAAGGGCGGCGGCTGCCACCGCCAGGGCCAGGGCGGCCCACCACAGCAGGTGCATGAGATTTCTCCGGTTCGTGGTTGATCGATGACCGGCACGATACGCGGGCTTTTGTTGATTGAAAATTGCCGAATCTTGTTTTTGATCCATACAAAAATGTATGAATAACGCCGTGCACAGCTGGGACCACTGGCGCAGCTTCCTCACCGTGCTGGACACAGGCAGCCTGTCGGCCGCCGCGCGCGCGTTGGCGCTGACGCAGCCGACCGTGGGGCGGCACGTTGATGCGCTGGAGGCGGGGCTGGGCGCGCCGCTGTTCACGCGCTCGCGCCACGGGCTGGCGCCCACCCCGCTGGCGCTGTCGCTGGTGCCGCAGGCGCGCGCGATGGCGTTGGCAGCCGAGTCGCTGCTGCGCACCGCCTCGGGTGAACAGGACGCGGCGCGGGGCACGGTGCGCATCACGGCCAGCGAGATGGTCGGCACCTGGGTGCTGCCGCCGCTGCTGGCGGATCTGCGCGCACAGCACCCCGGGATCGTCCTCGAGCTGGCGCTGTCCGACCGCAACGAGGATCTGCTGCGCCGCGAGGCCGACGTGGCGGTGCGCATGGCGCGGCCGACGCAGGAGGCCCTGGTGGCCCGGCATGCGGGCACGGTGCGGGTGGGTCTGTTCGCGCACCGCCGCTACCTCGCCGCCCACGGCACGCCGCAGACGCCGGAGGAGGCGCTCGGGCACGCACTGATCGGCATCGACCGCGACGAGGCGCGGCTGGCGGGTCTTGCCATCGGTGGCCGGCACCTGTCGCGCGAGGATTTCAGCCTCCGCTGCGACAGCGACGTGGCGCAGCTCATGGCCGTCAAGGCCGGGCTGGGCATCGGGGCCTGCCACCTGGCGCTGGCGGCGCACGATCCGGACCTGGTGCCGGTGCTGCCGGAGGCGGTGATGTTCGGCCTCGAGGTCTGGATCGCCATGCACGAGGACCTGCGGACCAGCCGCCGCGTGCGGCTGGTGTTCGACCATCTGGCGGCCGGCATGGCCGCGTATGCCGGCCGTGCCGGGTCTTGAAAACAGGCGGTCCGCCCATAATTGCGGGCTCGCCGGGGCCGCAGCCCGTGCCCCGCCGCTGCGCAGGATGGCGCAGCTCCCGTTTCCCAATCGCAGAACATTCGTCGAGCATGAGCAAGCAAACCCTTTCTTTCCAGGCCGAGGTGGCGCAACTGCTTCACCTGGTGACGCATTCGCTGTACTCCAACAAGGAAATCTTCCTGCGCGAGCTGGTGTCCAACGCTTCCGACGCGTGTGACAAGCTGCGTTTCGAGGCGCTGGACAAGCCCGAGCTGTACGAGGACGCGCCAAACCTCGAAATCCGGGTGTCCTTCGACAAGGAGGCGCGCACCATCACCATCACCGACAACGGCATCGGCATGAGCCAGGCCGAGGCGGTCGAACACCTGGGCACGATCGCCAAGAGCGGCACGCGCGACTTCATGAGCCGCCTCTCGGGCGACCAGAAGAAGGACGCACAGCTCATCGGCCAGTTCGGCGTGGGCTTCTATTCGGGCTTCATCGTCGCCGACCGCATCACGGTGGAAAGCCGCCGCGCCGGCCTGCCCGCGGCCGAAGGCGTGCGCTGGTCCAGCGGCGGCACGGGCGACTTCGAGGTCGAGACCCTCGAGCGCGCCGCGCGCGGCACGAGCGTGATCCTGCACGTGCGCGAGGACGCCACCGAGTACCTGAGCCACTGGAAGCTCAAACAGATCATCGGTCGCTACTCCGACCACATCAGCCTGCCCATCCTCATGCCCAAGGAGGAGTGGGACAAGGACAAGGGCGAGTACGTGCTCCAGGACGAGTGGGAGGCGGTCAACTCCGCGTCCGCGCTGTGGACGCGCTCGAAGAAGGACATCAGCGACGAGCAGTACATCGACTTCTACAAGGCCATCAGCTACGACAGCGAGGCACCGCTGGCCTGGAGCCACAACCGCGTGGAAGGCAGCACCGAGTACACGCAACTGCTGTACATCCCGTCCAAGGCACCGGTGGACCTGTGGAACCGCGACCGCAAGTCCGGCGTGAAGCTCTACGTCAAGCGCGTGTTCATCATGGACGACGCCGAGGCACTCATGCCGTCCTACCTGCGCTGGGTCAAGGGCGTGGTCGATTCCGCCGACCTGCCGCTGAACGTCAGCCGCGAGCTGCTGCAGGAAAGCCGCGACGTCAAGGCCATCCGCGAGGGCAACACGCGCCGCGTGCTGGCCATGCTCGAGGACCTGGCGAAAAAGGACAAGGCGCCCGAGGTCACCGAAGCTGCCGACGGCGTGACCGACGTGGTCAGTGAAGAAGACAAGGCCCAGGTGGGCAAGTACTCGGCCTTCTACGCCGAGTTCGGCGCCGTGCTCAAGGAAGGCCTGGGCGAGGATTTCGCCAACCGCGACAAGATTGCCCGCCTGCTGCGCTTTGCCAGCACCACCACCGACACCGTGAGCGTCAGCCTGGCCGACTACAAGGCGCGCATGAAGGAGGGCCAGACCGCCATCTACGTCATCACCGCCGACAGCCTGGCCGCGGCCAAGAACAGCCCGCAACTGGAGATCTTCCGCAAGAAGGGCATCGAGGTGCTGCTGATGACCGATCGCGTGGACGAGTGGGCGCTGTCCTTCCTGCACGAGTTCGACGGCACGCCACTGCAGAGCGTGGCCAAGGGCGCGGTGGACCTGGGGGCCCTGCAGGACGAAGAGGAAAAGAAGGCCGCTGAACAGGCGGCGGAAAGCTTCAAGCCTGTGCTCGACAAGCTCAAGGAGGTGCTCAAGGACAAGGCCAAGGACGTGCGCGTGACCACGCGCCTGGTCGATTCACCCGCCTGCCTGGTCGTGGAGGATGGCGAGTATTCGACCCAGTTGGCCCGCCTGCTCAAGCAGGCTGGCCAGAAGGCGCCCGAGGTCCACCCCATCCTGGAGGTGAATGCCGAGCATCCGCTGGTCAGAAAGCTCGACGCGGCCAAGGACGGCGGGGCGCATTTCGACGACCTGGCCCACATCCTGTTCGACCAGGCGCTGCTCGCCGAAGGTGGCCTGCCCGACGACCCGGCGGC
>Ga0265293_10009988_pt1 | contig 13427 bp, 24 predicted proteins | sample Munlanlewell138R_FD_192505 | JGI IMG/M metagenome (GOLD analysis project Ga0265293, IMG submission 192505) | Leachate microbial communities from a municipal landfill in Southern Ontario, Canada - Leachate well 138R | ecosystem: Engineered > Solid waste > Landfill > Unclassified | place: Canada...
TGCTTTTTGGTCCAGTCTTATCACCTTCCATCTCCCCCTAAAAAGTTATTCATAGGGGTATTATATTTTAAAGGTGGACCAGTTTTCAACTGAAATGGTGGCCTACTTTTAGATTAACATAAACACCAAATTTGGTTAGTCTCTTTTATTGTGCAAAATAATAATAAAAAATGGGAGATGACGAGTATGGAAAATTTAAGAGGATATTTAGAATTTGCGGAAGATAAGGAAAAGGGTATAGTACCACATTCAATGGGAGTGTATGGAATAGCAGTAAATGGAAAAATTAAATATGTGGGGTCTAGCCTTGATATGTTTAAAAGAAAGTCTAATCATCTGGCAAATTTAAGAGGAAATAAACATAATAATAATGAACTACAAGAATTATACAACGAACATGGGGAAGATGCCTTCACCTTTACGATATTAATGCAAGGATTTAATAAAGGTGATGAAAAGAATTTATATGATTACGAAAGATTTTGTATGCAATATTTTAGAAAAACTATATTAAATTATAATGATGTTGTTAGCGATAAAAAGCACATAAGAAGTAAAGAGGAAAGAAAAAGAATTCGAGAAAGGTTATCCGAAATTAATTCAGGCGAAGGCAATCCAAATAATCGGCTAACAAAAGAAGATGCTAAAGAAATTATTAAGTTGAAGAAAAAAGGTGTTAAGTACAAAGACATAGCAGATAAATTTGGCATTAGTGAGAGCCATATCAATAAAATTGGGAAAACGAGATGGTTAAGTATTGTGTAGAGTAAGGCAATGTGTCGGTGAGAAAGGCACGTTAAGGTTAATTAGAAAGGATAGGTAAGGTATATGGGGGTTAGCACCCCCAAAAATGACGAGAGAATAGAAATATTATTGTCTTGTTCAATTTAATTAGGTATATGGACAGAAATGTCTTTATATATTTGTTTATCATTATAAAGCTAAACTCGTATGCAGGTTGGAATCCTGCCTCCTCCGCCGTAAAAAGCAAGAAACGGGTATCCGCATCAGAGATTTTAACTCTGCCATGCACATTCTCGGAAAAATAATAAGATTGTGCACGATATTTTATATTGTATATTGCAGTATAAAATTATCATTCCTTTTCACATGAATTAGGGGTTACATTGCCATGTAGCCCTTATATTTGTGTGTTTAAAAATATAAAAGGAACATTACAAAATATAATAAATAGGAGAGATAATATGTATGATTTCACAGAACTAGATAAATTGAAGAATATAGTAGATAGCAAAGTTGAGAAGGCTGATGTTGCAGAAGAAAATGTTAGCAATCTAAAACTTCACGCACAAATTGACGCAGTTTATAGACTTGTAAATAATACAACTAGACGTATAGAGAGAAGTTTACAGTACATAGAAAATAAGCAGAATGTAATAATTAAATTGTTAGAAAATTCAGGTGTTGATGTAGAAGAAATAGAAAAGCAGGAAAAGATAAAAGAGCTTGAGCAACAATTAAATAAGCTGAAAGGGGTGTAGTAATGTTTAGCGAGCAACTGAACGGCTATATAGATGTATTTAATAGTATAGTAGAAAAAAGCGGTGGAAATTTTGACAGGATGAGCTATACAGAAAAAGTTATGGTAATTATGATTGTGAAGGAATATAAAAAGGAATTAGATAAATTCTTAGAAAGTAATTATAAGATTATAGAAAATTGGGCTAGTCTGGATGTTAGAGATATAGCGTTAAATGAAAAATATGCAGATTTGAGTATGTTAGAAGGTAGCAAGTTTGAAAGAGAATTTAACAAAATGATGGGGGTTGTGTAGATGAGAGAAAAAACATTTGAGGAATTGGTAAGGGATGCAGATTTTGATGTGAGTGTGAGATTTAATCACTTAGACGATACGTTGTGTGAAATTGATGAAAGTTTAATGGAATTGTATGTGGATCAGATTTGTACTGAAATAGATATTATAATTGCAAGGGAATTAGAAGAAAGCACTGTAATTTTGAGAGCTGAATTAGATGAAATAGAGAAAAATATTGATTATCTTCTACACAAATATGAGATTGTATGTGATATGTACGATGAGGTGTTGTTTGAGATTTTAGGAGGCTTAAACATTGCGAAATAAAAAAGAGACATGGAAAGTAAGTCACGTTCCGATTATTGCTTATCTATTGTCGGATGGACTTGAGATTATAGAGACGGAAATATATAAAAATGGTGATAGGGAATTTGTAGATTTTGTGTTTAAGAATAGTAAGGAACTACATCAATCAATTCGAGACTATAAGGAAAATAACTTCATACAAGAATACTACAACAATATACAAAAAGTTAGAAATATGATATATCAAGCTAAGAAAAAAAATAGCTAGCGAGGTGATAAGTTGCGTTTTACTATAGTTGCAGAAAGTGAAAATTATTATCGTGTGTTGCATTATAGAAATAGCTATGATTATAAGGGCAAAAAGAAGTCTATATCAAAAAGAAAATTTCTAAGATGGAAACAGGGTAGGATTGATGATACAAATTATAGTAATGTAGAAGAAATTGCAACTAGAACTGAAGAGATTGAATTAACTGATAAGGAAAGGTTAGTATTAAATTACTTAATTAAAGAAGTTAAGGCTAATAAATACATAGTAGAGAAGGATGTAGTCGTAGAAGGAATAAACAAAGCAGAAGCAACTAGAACAGTAAGAAATGTAAAGTTATTAAGCAGTGTTAAATTACAGAGGATAAGGTTGAATAAGGAATTGAAAAGGGAACTGGACATTGATATTGAAAGTTATCCGACTGTTATTTGTGAGGTGAACATATGAGCAATAACGAATTATTAGAGCAGATAAAAGATGTAGCAGAGGTTGTTATTCTTAACGTTAGAGAAGATAATGAAAAGGAAATAAAAACATTACATAGCAAAATAGATAAGCTAATAGAAATATTAGTTAAAATTGTGGACTAAGAAAATTGGAGGGATCGGTTATGCAGGACAAGACAGGATTATTTAATAGTGTTAAGCTGGAAGAAATATGTAGAGGTGTAAAAGATAATAGTAAGAACATTGCGGAGAGCAATTTAAGGCTAATGAAAATTGATGATGATGTAGCAGAAATTAAATCTATTACTCAACAAATTCAGGAAGATATATTAGAAATGAGGAAATTGAATTTAGAGATAAGAGAAATTGGTCTAGAAATGCGAAAAGGGAATCACGAAATTAGGTTGTTGCTAGATGAAGCAATTGCAAATAATAAGAAGATAAGGGCAGATAATAAAAATTGGATTGGTAAGGAATTAGGTGTTATTTAATGATGTATGAGCTGTTATTTGTTGAAGGTGGGATTTATTATTTAAGATATTATTCTGATGCAGAAAGTAAGGGTGTGAATTTAAAGCTGAGTAGGGAAAATTACTTAAATTGGAAGAAGGGGAAGATAGAAAGATGAATATAAATACAGATGATATATTAAATAAAGTTAGTATGAAGCCTACTATAAAGCAATTTGATTTTGATAAGCATGTAATTAAAAAAGATGACTATGCAAAGTTAAGGGATATAGTAAGCAGTGTTGAGGATTATTTTGAAATTGATGATATAAGAGGGATGAGAGTAGAGGATTTATTGATTTATGTTAGGGAAATGGTTAGAGGTTAGGTGTAATTTTAAGCCCATCCTACCTTTATATATTTAGTTGTGATATAATTATCGTAATTAGATAATAAGGGGGAATTTATGATGAGTAAAATTAAGGTAATATTAATTTATCCTTCTGAGTTTGACAGGGAAACGAAGGACTTTGAATTAACTGATATAGAGCTGATAGCTTTGAATATGTCAAATAAGATAGGGTCTGAGGGTAAATATTTTAAGATAAAAGAAAAAATATTTGAAGATACTAAAGAAGATGGTATCTGCATGAGTATTGTTTTAGAAAACAGTAATGTAAAAAATTAGATTAATTGAGCCGATTGTGGCTCTTTTTTGTTGGGAATGTGTAGTGAATTGGCTACAGTAATTGTTAAAGTGTAAAGAGCAAATAAGGTGGTGAATTTAAATGATAGATAGTCAAAAAATAAAAGCAATCGAACTTTTAATCAGTGGAGAGCACACGGTTACAAGGATTGGTGAGTTGGTGGGTGTAAGTAGGCAAACTATATATAATTGGATGAATGACGATGAGTTTACTACTGAATGGAACACCCGTTTACAACAACTTAAAACCATGGCACAGAAAGAGTTTGATGCTAAGTTGAATAAGGCAATAGATTTATATTGGGAATTGGCTACAAGTGATAAAACGGACAATAGAACCAAGCAAGTAGCACTTTCCTACATAATAGATAGGTCATTAGGAAAGACCACAAGCCGACTAGAAATGACAGATGACAGAGCCGATACAAACGTATCCGATACAGATATATTAACGGCAATAGATGAAGTAGATAATGTAATAGATATAAAGAAAGCTAAATAATTGTTAAAATAACCATTTTAATCAGTATAAGGTACATATAATATAAGATTATACGAACCTTTGAATGATACTTAATTGTATTTAGTAGCATTGGACAAAAGGCTTGTAACTGTTGATGTTACTAGGGTTGACTTGAGTTGGTGAATGAAACTATATTAAAACCTTGACTTGAATAATACTTAATGTTATAATTAGTTATAATAAGTAGTATTTATAGGAGGGGTAAAGATGGCTAATAAACCACGAGAAGTTGAACCTTTTAAAAGTGTTAAGGACATAAATAAGATTAAGCAATATTTACAAGGCAAGGATAATAAAAGGGATTATACTATATTTGTAGTAGGTATTAATATAGGGTTGAGAGCAGGAGACCTATTATCTCTTAAATGGTCTGATGTGTTAGATGACCGTGGCAAGATTAAAGAGTCCACCTATATCACAGAGGAAAAAACAAGCAAAGGTAAGCCACTAGAACTTAATCAGGCTACACAGAAAGCCCTACAGGACTTTAAAAGTACCCTTGTTAATGTAGGTATGGATGATTATATCTTCAGTAGTAGGAAGGGAAATAGTCATTTGCAAGTTAGAAGTTTACACAAGATAATTAATGATGTAGTTAGAGAGCTAAAGATTGAAGGTAACTATGGAACTCACAGCTTGAGGAAGTCGTTTGGTTATCATAGATATAATAATGGTATTAGATTAGAAACATTGCAAAAGATATTTAATCATTCAACTCAAGCAATGACATTAAAATACATTGGAATTACAAAGGAAGTCATACAGGATGCCTACAATAGCGTCAACCTATAATGAGATGGTGGGATTGAAACCACCGTCTTTTTTATTGTGTGAGTAGGGGTGCGGTTCTAATGTGGGGATTGTATATATCCCTGTAGCAACCTCTACAAATTTTCTACCAATTTTCTAATCCCTTTTAAATTGCTAATAATTTTTTATAATATTTTAGGAGGTTTAATATGACAATAAGTAAACTACATAGTAAATGTGAAAAATGTTCATACAAAGATAATTGCGACAATAAAAGAATGGTAGCTTGTGGAATATTAGAATTACCACAAAGTTCAAGTATGGAATCATGTGTAAGGGCTGGAGAATCTTTATCCATGCCAATAGCTAGAGAGCATACACCAATTACAATTAATATGGGAGAGTATGGAACTATAGAAACTAGCATAGAGGAAATTAACGAGCAAATAAAAAAGGATTTCTACAAGAAATTAAACTGTAACTTTAATAGTTTTTAGGAGGGTTAATGAATATGGATATGACTAATTATAAAGTAATACATAACAATAAAGTATATAACTGTATATCAATGTCAGTGTTTTTCAGTGGTGGAGAAATTGAAGGGCTAGAAGTTATCTATATAAATGAAGATAGTAGAGTTTCACTTTTAAAAGGTGCTACATCTGAATTTCAATTTATATCTAAATAAATCTTTATTTTACAATAAAAGAAGGACTTTATCAACTTTTGTCTAATATAGTATATGTAGGTAAATATATTAGATGAAAGGGTGGATGTTATGACAGCTTTAATTTTCAATTATAGTAGAAATGATGTAATGGTGGCGATGGACACTTTAGGGCATTATCCTAATAAACAACAATTCATACACCACACCAAATTTTATTATTTTAAAGAAGAAAGGGTAATTATATGTGGAGTTGGAATAGCAGGCTTAAAAAAAGATTGGTATGAGTTCATTCTATACAAACAAATCAATAAAGATATTTTAACATTAGATAGACTTGCAACTAAAAAGTTATTAGAATTTGATAAATTATATCCAAATGAATTAGGAGCAACTATTTATCAATTTGGATACAACAATAGAACAGATGAATTTATGGGTTTTGCTTATAGAAAAAGTAATGGATTTATATCAGAGGCACTTGAATATGGAATCACAGCTAGACCTGGTATTGAAGATAGTTTTGTTATTAAAGCACCAGATATTGCAGAAATAATAGTTAGTGGGAGTAATTTCAATCGGATACACCATCCTTTTATTGAGATAATGAAAGAGCAAAAGAGAGCAGACGATATGGAAGACATAGATAATAGAGCTTTTATTGGGGGAGAGATAGAATTAATATCTATAAATAAAGACAGTTGTTCTGTAGATACAATTTATAAATTTTAATGAGCAGAATGTACCAACTAAACAACATCAACAAACCAAGAATCTATTGATTAGGTTCTTTTTTTATGTCTATATACATCTTAGCAGATATTATCATAGATGATACACAGATTGTGTGTAAGAGGTATTTAATATCCGAGGTAACTTTGAGTGACCTCAAAAACAAGGCAGGTGATAAAATGGCAGTAGAAACAACACAAGAAGATATACAGCTACTATATAAATATTTAAGTAAATTATACGACAGTAAAAAGGCTGAACAATTACTGTTACAACATAAGAATAATTTATGGGGTAGTGGTGGATTGGCAATGGCGGTAGGTAAGCGTAGTATTCCGTTCTTTTGCTTATATTATTTACAAGATACCTTTAGAGTGAAAGAAAATAATACAGCTAGAGAGTTGGACAATATGCATTATGAAATTTGGGATGAGCTTGAAGATATGTTTATATCTGATACTCACGATAAGGAAATATTTATATTGCCACGTGGTGCTAGTAAAACTACTACAATAGACATGGCATTAACTGTTTGGTCACATTGCTATAGTATTTCTAAATATACAGTGATAATGGGTAAACGTGAAAAAGATGCTTTCAACTTTATTGAAGATACTAAGATGGCTTTGCAAAATAAATACATAGAAGAAACATTTGGAAAACTAATTAATAATAGAAAGCGAACAGTAAATAAAGAAGAAATTGAACTAGAGAACGATACAAAAATACAAGCGTTCTCTAGTGGTACATCTGTTAGGGGTACTTATTATGCTAGTGCAACGGGAAGATATAGACCAAGTTTATATATTTTAGATGATATTATTTCACGTGAAGATATTATTACTGAAGGTGCTAAAGAAAAGGTAATAGATAAATATTATAATGAGATTGAAAAGGGTGGGGACGAAGCAGTTTATCGTAATGGTAAAAAGATTAGAATGGCTACTAAGTTTATAATTTTAGGAACTCCACTCTCACCAGATGATTTTATAAATACTATAAGGCGAGATATTAACTTTAAAGTATTTCACCGTTCAGTTGTAGATTTTGATATAGATGATTATATAGATAATAATAAATATTGGCAAACATTCAAGGATATTTTATTCAATGATAAGTTAGAGGATTCTAAAGATGAGGCTATTAAATATTATTATGATAATGTCGATAAAATGGAATTTGATACAATTTGGAATGATAAATATCAATGCCATAATCTTGTAATGGACTACTTTAATAATAGGGCAAGTTTCATGCAAGAGATGATGTGTGATACAGAGAATATTGGTGAAAGATGGTTCAAGTCTAATAGGGTACAATCTATAGAAGAGATAGAAAGTAATATATTCACTAATACTATATTGTGTGTTGACCCTGCGGGAATTAAGAATGTAAATAAATCACGTGCAGATAACTTTGCATTTGTTGTAGGGAGTTTAGCTGACAATAATTTTAAATATGTTCGTAAAGGTGAAATATTAAAGTTTGATGAATTTAATGAATATATTAATCATGTACTGGACTTGTTAAGGGAATTTGAAGACATCCAGGAATTACACGTTGAGAAAAACTCTTATATGGGGCTTGATGTAGATAGAATTAAGCAAGAGATTGCAAAGGATACTGGACTTGTAAATAGGGATATTGAGATAGTGAATAAGCATGAAAATAAGAATAAAGATGATAGAATTTCTACTATAGTTGATGAGGTCAACAATGGTAGAATTATTTTTTGTAATGAAAGAGTTATGAAGGAAGCATTGCATGAAGTGATGGAATTTAGCGGTCAAGCAACTTCACATAAAGATGACTTTGTAGACGCTTTAGCAGAATTTTCTAATCAAGTTGTGAAAGTTAAGAGTAAACCAGGTAAAATACAATTTCTCAATGTGAGATTTTAGGAGTGGATAATTTGAAAGTAGATAAGGAATTGATATTAAAATGTTTAGGCGAATTAAGAAAGAATCAAATTAAATATAAGGTTAATTACAATTATTATAATGGGAAATTTGATATTTATAAAAACTATGCAATGAATGAAAGTAGAAGTAATCAAAAAGTGGTAGTGAATTATTTTAAAAAGTTCATTCATGATGAGATAGCATATTCGGTGGGTAATCCAATATCCTATATATCAACATTAGCAGATAATGAGCTAATACAGACTATAGATTTAAATTTTAGTCACTGGTCTAAAGTCCACGATCAAGAATTGTTAAAGCAAGCAAATATTTTTGGTGAAAGCTATGAGGTTCAATACATAAATAGTGATGGAGACTTTAAAGCTACAGTATATAATCCCTTACAAATGTTTGTATTGGAAAGTGGAAATGCAGAAAAGGAAGTAGAATTGGCTATACATACATATAAGAAACATATATTTGTAGAAAATGAAATGATGGATGTTTATTATAATAATTTAATTGAACACTATGAAATCATTGACGATGAGAACATTAAGTTAGTTGGAAGAGATACACATATATTTGATAAGCCACCTATCATGATTTGTGGAGCTAATACAGAAAGAAAAAGTATGTTAGATGATATTAAATCTGAAATGGATGCTTTTAATACTGTTTTATCAGATTATGTAAATGAGATAAGCGACTTTAGAAATGCACTGCTCAAGATAACTGGGGGAGAATTACTAGAAGAGAAGGAATTAGCAGATATGAAAAGAGTGGGTGCAATACAATTCCCAGATAAGGTGAACGTGGATTATTTGATTAAAAATTTAGAAGATTCATTTATTATGAATGCACTTGTAACTTTAGAGGATAAAATTTATAAGTTAGCATCTCATATAGATACTAATGAAAAGATGCAATCTAATTTAAGTGGTACTGCTCTTAGAAGTAGGCTTATAGCACTGGAGAATAAATGCCTCTTGATGCAGTCCATGTTGGAACAAGTTATTAAAAAGAGATTAAGGAACTTCTTTTCATACTTAAAAGTAAAAGAAGGTAAGGATTATGATTATAGAACTATAAAATTAAAATTGACTATGAATATACCTTCAGATTTAAACTCGACCGCAGATAGTATAAGTAAGTTGAGAGGTCTTGCATCTGATGAAACTTTATTAGGTTTATTAAGTTTTGTAGAGAATCCTCAGTTAGAATTAGCAAAGAGAAGGGCTGAACAAGAATCCGAAACAATAGATTTAGATAAGTTTATTAACAGCGTGAATTTAGATAGTCTGGAAGAGTAGGTGGTTTTGTGAACTATAAACTTAATGAATTAGATAAAGAGATATTAAAGCTTAGAGTTGAACTTGAGAAAACTTCTAACAAAGAATTGAGAAAAATATTACTAGAACAAAAGAAATATTTAGAAAGTTTAAGAAAAGATATAGGTTCATTATATATGGAATATGGCGAAGATTTACATATGACAGATGTAGAAAAATTTAATACTAAAAGGAAGTTTGAAGTTGAACTGAAAGAAACACATAGAAAGCTAACGCTTTTTGAAGTGGAGATAGTCAGTTCTATTTTATTTTCTAGTTATATAAATAGTTATTATAAGACAGCTAATATACTTGATAAAGGATTATCTATCAATATTAATTATAAGTTATTGAGAAAAGAATTTATTGAAAGTGTAATTAATGCTAATTTTGAAGGTCAAGTTTTTAGTGACAGGATTTGGAATAATAAAGCGTGGCTAGTTAATAAATTATATGACACTATAGGCAAGGGGATTACAGAGGGTTATTCAGTTGATAAGATGAGTAAAGAGATAACTAAAATATTTGGATCTAGTGCTTATCAATCAAAAAGATTAATTAATACTGAACTTGCTAGAGTTGTAACTGAGGCACAGGATAATATATATAGGGATAGTGGGGTGATAAATAAAGTTATGTATAATGCAACTCTAGATAATTTGACATCTCAAATATGTCAGGATTTAGATGGAGAAATATTTGATATAAATACAAATTACCCAAAGCCTCCGCAACATCCAAATTGTAGAAGTGTAATTATTCCTGTTGTGGAAGGATGGAGTCCACGAACCAGAAGAGATAATATCACTAAAACGAATATACCCTACACAGATTACAAAAGTTGGCAGAAAGAAAATAATATTAGCTGATTGAGGCATCACTTTTGCGGTTTAAATTGTGGTGTCTTTTTCTATATAAAAAAATAATAATATGAGGGTTATAACATAGCAGACTGAAAAGGATGCAAATATAAAACTCAAAAAAGGAGAATGTAAAATGGATAAGAATAATGTAAATGTTGAGGAAACTCAAATAGAGGAAACTCAAGAGCAAACAGAAACAACTGAAAATAAAGAAGGACAAGCCCTTGAATATGATATCAAGGCAATCCTAGAAAATCCAGAGTTTATTAAGTACATGGAAAGTCATGCGGATAAAAGAGTGTCATCTGCATTATCAAAGAAAGAGAAAGAATATCAAGCTAAATTAGAAGAAGAGAAGCGTAAAGCTAATATGACAGTAGAAGAACTTCAAACAGAGAAAGAAAAGGAATTAGCAGAGCGTGAAAATACTTTAAAGCAATATGAACTAAAACTTTCTAAACTAGATTACTTCAAAGAAAAGAACTATAACATAGAACTTTTAGACTTTGTTACAGGTTCGGATGAAGATGAAATAAAATCAAATTCTGATAAATTAATTGAAGTTATGAATAAAGCAGTTGAGAAAGTAGTTCAAGAAAGATTAAAAACAAATCCTTATGTTCCACCAACTGGTGGAGATGTAGAAAAGATAGATATAAGTAATATGTCTATGGAAGAATACGCCAAACATTGGCAAAAACAAAATAAATAATAAAAATTTTGAAAGGTAAAGGTGATTAATTATGAGTAATACATTTTTAACAGTAAACGAGATAGCAAAAGAATCTTTAATGAGATTGCAAAATAATTTAGTAATGGGTGGTTTAGTTTATACTGATTTTAGTGATGAATTTTCTAACAAAGGTGATACAGTAAATGTTAGAAAACCTGCTACATTTGTTGCTAAAGATTTTACTAATGCAACAGAAACACAAGGAATAAACGAGGGTGCAGTTCCAGTTAAACTTGATAAAATAGCAGATGTTACTGTTGAGGTAACTTCAAAACAATTAGGTCTAAATGTACAAGATTTTGGATCACAAGTTATCGATGGTGCTATGCAAGCTCTAGCACAAAAGATAGATGCAGATTTACTATCTTTATACAAAGATATTCCTCATGCATCAGGAACTGCAGGACAAACTCCAAAAGCTTTAGCAGATATTGCAAATGCAGGAAAAGTATTAAATAACAATAAAGTACCTTTTGGTAATAGAAGATTAGTTTTAGACCCAGAAGCACAAGCTAGTTTAGTTGTATTAGATGCTATTGCAGGTGCAGATAAATCTGGTAGTACACAAGCATTAAGAGATGCAAATATTGGTAGAGTATTAGGTTTAGATTCTTATCTTGACCAAAATGTTTATACTCATACTAAAGGTACTTTAGATGCAGGTGCAACTGGTACAGTAGATGTTTCAACCGATGGAACTAAAGTTACTGTTGCAAGTGGTGGAAATAAAGGAACTGTTAAGAAAGGTGACATCGTTAAATTTGCAGATGTAACAGGTACTTATGTTGTAACTTCTGATGCGGAAATGGATGCAACTGGTGCAGGTACATTTAATGTTTATCCTGCATTGAAGGAAGATATAACAACTAAGAAAATAACTGTTACAGGTTCTCATGTTGCAAACTTAGGTTTCCACAGAAACGCTTTTGCATTAGTAAATAGACCACAAGCTTTACCAATGGGTGGAGCAGAAGGTTATGTTGCTAATTACAATGGTTTATCTATAAGAGTTACTATGGGATATAATATGTCATCTAAGGTTAATACAATTTCATTTGATATACTGTATGGCGTTAAGACTCTAGACCCAGATTTAGCGGTTAGAATGTTAGGATAATTAATAAAATATATAAGGGTATCTCTTTATGGGATGCCCTTTATTATTGAGGTGATAACATGATTTGTGAAAACTGTGGAATTGAAATTACATCTGAAAAGGTGTGGGAAATACATTTACAAGAATGCAAAAAAGTAGAAGTGATAGAAAAGGTAGAAGAAAAGAAAGAGGTAAAGAAAACTACTACTAAGAAAAAGTAGGTGATTAAATGTTAGAGTTATTGAAAGATTTATTAAATATTACTGATAAAAGTAAAGACACAGTGTTAAATCATCATTTAAATAAAGCTAAGAAGTCTATTCAATCTTATCTGTGTTGGACAGATGAAGAATTTGTAGAGGGTGAAACTAAATTTCAAACTCAAATAGTTGATTTGGCAGTTTATTATTATCAGAATAGAAACAATGCGGGGGTAATACAACAATCTCAAGGTAGCAGGTCACAAACTTTTGAGAGAGGTATTCCGAAAGAGATAGTTCAATCGTTACCTATGAGTCGTGTGAGGGTGGTTGGATAATATGTTCTATGATAAAGAAATTGAAATAATAACTGATAGTGGTTATCTTGATGATAATGGTCTTTGGGTTGATGGTGAAATATCTATTATTAAAACTATTGAATGTGATGTTCAACCTTATATTTCTAAATTAAATTATAGAGATTTTAGTTATGATAAAGATGCTAAATATCGTGTTTTTTGTGATGTTGATGAAATATTAAAGCTAGGTACATGTTTTTGGCAAGTGCTTTTTCGAGCATTTCGGAAGTTAATTTTCCGAGCACCCCTTTTTAAAAATTATTGAATTTTCATTGTAGAATTAGTGAGCCTATAACTTGGTCCGGAATGGACAAGTAAGT
>Ga0265293_10009989_pt1 | contig 13425 bp, 11 predicted proteins | sample Munlanlewell138R_FD_192505 | JGI IMG/M metagenome (GOLD analysis project Ga0265293, IMG submission 192505) | Leachate microbial communities from a municipal landfill in Southern Ontario, Canada - Leachate well 138R | ecosystem: Engineered > Solid waste > Landfill > Unclassified | place: Canada...
CATGACGGGATTTCATGTCCAACTCCTTGCAGATCAAGAGGATGTGACGGGTAGTGTACGCCCACACCGGCCCAACCGCTGCAAGCCCCGCCCAGCCCGGTAATATGGCCTTCCCAATCCACGCGGAAGCACACCATGGGCATCTTCAACTTCATCCGGGGCGAGTTGATCGAGATCATCGAGTGGACCGATGACTCGCGCGATACCTTGTCCTACCGCTGGCCGGACGACGACAAGAACATCAAGAACGGCGCCCAGCTGATCGTGCGCGAAAGCCAGCAGGTGCAGTTCGTCGCGACCGGCCAGTACGCCGACCTGTTCGGCCCCGGCAAGCACACGCTTTCCACCCAGAACATCCCGATCCTGTCGCGCATCTACGGCTGGAAACACGGCTTCGAATCGCCGTTCAAATGCGATGTCTACTTCCTCAATACGCGGCTGTTCACCGGCAACAAATGGGGCACCTCGAACCCGGTGATGATGCGTGATGCCGATTTCGGCGTGGTACGCCTGCGGGCCTTCGGCACCTACGATTTCCGCATCGTTGATCCGCCGCGTTTCCTGAGGGAAGTGGCCGGCACCGACCAGAACTTCCGCTTGGACGAATTCGCCGACACCATGCGCTCGCGCATCGTCAGCGTCTTCACCGAAGCCCTCGCCCGCGCCAACGTGCCGGCGCTGGACGTGGCGCAGCGCTATTCGGAACTGGGCGATGCGCTGCTGCCGATCATCAACCCGGCGATGGTCGAAAAATACGGCATCGAGATCACCAGCTTCATCCTCGAAAACGTCTCGGTGCCACCGGAAGTGGAAAAAGCCATCGACGCGCGCTCCTCGATGGGCGCCATCGGCAACCTCAACGACTACGTCAAATACCAGATGGGCGCCACGATGGGCCAGGGCGAAGGCGGCGGCGCGGCGGCGGTGCCGGCGCAGATGGCGGTCGGTTTCGGCATCGCGCAGGAAATGATGAAGGGCATGACCGGCAGCGGCGCACAAGCGGCCACGCCGGCGCAGCCGCAGGCTGCACCGGCAGCGGTCGGCGGCCTGGATGTACTGACCCCGGAACAGGCGGCACAGGCGCTCGGCGTCTCGGTCGAGGACGTGATGGCCTCGATCGAATCCGGCGATCTGAAAGCACGCAGGATTGGCAGCGCCACGCGCATCGCACGCAGTGCGCTGGAAGCCTTTCTGCACGGCGAGTGATGGCATGACCGCGCCGTCATGCCGGTGCCAACCCGAGTCCGGTTCACCGTCCACCGCACACGAAGGCGGAACCGGTTCCGGACGGGTGCCCGCATGACGGAAGCCCACCCCTTTCTGCAACCCGCACCATGACCGACTCCGCCCCTTCCGGCATCGCCATCGGCAAGCATCCCTGCCCGGAATGTGGCGGGGATCTGGAATGGAACGCCGCACATCAGGCCCTGCGCTGCCCGTACTGCGGCACGATCGCGCCGTGGTCGCCGGCGCAGGCCGCCGATTCCGGCACGCAGATCGTCGAACAGGATCTGCTCGAAGCGCTGGAACACCCTTCCAGCGGGCGCGGCTGGGGCGAGGAACGGCACGAGGTCAAATGCCGCAGCTGCCATGCGATTTCGGTGTTCGTTGGCACCCGCGCGGCGCAGCGCTGCGACTTCTGCGGCTCGCCGGCGATTGTCGCGCACGAAGATATGGGCGATGCGATCACCCCGCAGAGCCTGTTGCCGTTCAAGATCAGCGACGGCCAGATCCGCGATGCGATACGGAAGTGGTACGGCAGCCGCTGGTTCGCGCCGAACCGGCTCAAGAGCGCGGCGCTGACCGACACCCTGCACGGCATCTACCTGCCCTACTGGACCTTCGATGCGCATGTCGACGCGCAGTGGACGGCTGAGGCCGGGCATTACTACTACGTCACCGAAACCTATACCCAGAACGGCCAGCGCCGTACCCGCCAGGTGCGCAAAGTGCGCTGGGAACCGGCTGCCGGCCGGCTGGCGCACTTCTACGATGACGAGCTGGTGCCCGGCACCGCCGGCGTGCATGCCGCGCTGCTACGCCAGATCGAACCGTTCCCGACCGCCTCGGACCTGAAACCCTACGCACCCGAATTCGTGCGCGGCTGGACGGTGGAGCGCTACCAGGTCGATCTGCGCCGCGCGGCCGACATGAACATGCAGGATCTGGAACGCCAGACCCGTGGCCTGTGCGCGGCCCAGGTTCCCGGCGACACCCAGCGCAACCTGCAAGTGCGTAGCCAGTACCGCGGCCGCACCTTCAAGCATGTACTGGTGCCGGTGTGGCTGGTCGGCTACACCTACGGCTCGCGCAATTTCCAGATCGTGGCCAACGGCCATACCGGCAAGATCGCCGGCGAGCGGCCCTACAGCTGGGTCAAGATCCTCTTCGCGGTGCTGGCCGCGATGCTGGTTCTGCTGATCCTCATCGCGATCGGCCAGGGGCAATGAACCTTGCCGCGCCGCAACTCCGGTGGGCGGCATGAAGCCGTTGTGGGTGGTCGACGACGACCGCTCGGTGCGCTTCGTGCTGGCGCAGGCGCTGCGCGAAGCCGGGCACACGGTGATCGAATTCGACAGCGCGGGCGCCGTGCTGCGCGCACTGGATGACGGCCACGCCGCACCGGCACTGGTCTTCACCGACCTGCGCATGCCGCAGATCGACGGCCTGCACCTGCTCGATGCGCTGAAGCAACGTTTGCCGGAATTGCCGGTGATCGTGATGAGCGCGTGGACCGATGTGCCCAGCACCGCCGGCGCCTTCCGTGGCGGCGCGCATGATTTCCTGTCCAAACCTTTCGACATCGACGCCGCCGTGGCGATGGCGCGGCGCGCGTTGAACCAGGGCAGCACCGACACCACCGCCGGCAACGTTTCACCCAGTGGCGAAACGCTGGAACTGGCCGGTGATTCGCCCGCGATGCGCGAGCTGTACCGCGCCATCGGCCGGCTGGCGCAGGCACCGCTGTCGGTGCTGATTACCGGCGAAACCGGTACCGGCAAGGAGCTGGTGGCGCGCGCGCTGCACCAGCATTCGGCGCGCGCACGGCGACCCTTCATCGCACTCAATACCGCCGCGATTCCGGCTGAACTGTTGGAGTCCGAACTGTTCGGGCACGAGGCCGGCGCCTTCACCGGCGCGGCCAAACGCCATATCGGCCGTTTCGAGCAGGCCGATGGCGGCACCCTGTTCCTGGACGAAATCGGCGACATGCCGCTGGCGTTGCAAACGCGCCTGCTGCGGGTGCTGGCCGAAGGCGAATTCTTCCGCGTCGGCGGGCGCGAACTCATTTCCGTGGACGTGCGCGTGATCGCCGCCACGCATCAGGATCTGGACCGGGCCGCCGCCGAAGGCCGCTTCCGCGCCGACCTGCTGCACCGGCTCGACGTGGTGCGGCTGGCGCTCCCGCCGCTGCGCGAACGGTGCGAGGACGTGCCGGTTCTGGCACAGCGCTTCCTCGCCGATGCCGCGCGGCAACTGCAATCGGCGCCCAAGCATTTCGCCCCGGCCACACTTGACGCACTGCGCCAGCATCACTGGCCAGGCAACGTACGCGAGCTGGAAAACCTGTGCTGGCGGCTGATCGCGCTGGCACCGGGCGATGTGATCATGCCTTCCGACCTGCCGGCGAAACTGCTGCATTCGCGCGCGGACACCGGGGTAGGCGAAGCCGCGTCGGAACACGCTGATATGCAGCACACCGGTTCCACCCGGCCCGACGACTGGGAACACGCGCTGCGGCGCTGGGCCGAGGCCGAACTGGCCGCCGGCCACGATGCCTTGCATCCACGTGCTGCCGAACGGCTGGAACGGATCCTGCTCGATGCCGCCCTCGCCGCCAGCGGTGGCCGCAAACAGGAAGCCGCACGCCGCCTCGGGCTGGGACGCAACACCCTGACCCGCAAGCTCGGGACAAGCCGAAGAAAGCCCACGCGCTGAGCGTTGATCGCGCGTCCTTCGGGTGCGCTCCTACGCGGGTGGCAAGGGGTCTGACACGAATAGGTCGGCGGTGAGCGCAGCGAACCCCGACACCACCACTTTCAGACAGCAGCCGGGTGGGTTCCCCCAGATTCCGCGTATCCCCGAATGTCGGGCATCGCGTCGCTCAGCCCGACCTCTGCGGATTACGGTGTAAGCAGGAAAGGTGGCAGGTCCAGATGCGCATCCGCCCGCCACTGCGAAAAATCAGCCCGGCACCCGCACAAACCCTTCCATCAGGATGCGTGCCGAGCGGCTCATCACCGCCTTGGTCACCGTCCATTTTCCATCGGTCTGGACCACCGCCGCACCCACGCGCAAGGTGCCGGAAGGATGGCCGAAACGGACCGCGTCGCGTTCGCCACCACCGGCAGCCAGATTCACCAGCGTGCCCGGCACCGCCGCCGCGGTGGCGATCGCAACAGAAGCCGTGCCCATCATCGCGTGGTGCAACTTGCCCATCGACATCGCCCGCACGTTCAAGTCGATGTCGGATGCCGCGATGGCCTTGCCGCTGCTGGAAACGTAATCCTTCGGCGGTGCAACGAAGGCGACCTTCGGCGTGTGCTGGCGCTTCAGTGCTTCATCGGCGGTCTGGATCAGACCCATGCGCAGCGCGCCGGCGACGCGGATGGCTTCGAGCTTTTCCAGCGCCGCGCGGTTCTCGTTGATCGCCGGTTGCAGCTCGGTGCCGTCGTAGCCGATATCGGCGGCGTTGACGAACACGGTCGGGATGCCGGCGCTGATCATCGTGGCTTTCAGCGTGCCGATGCCGGGCACATCGAGTTCATCGACGAGGTTGCCGGTGGGGAACATCGCGCCGTCGCCTTCACCCCCGCCTTCATCGGAAGGATCGAGGAACTCCAGCACGATTTCCGCCGCCGGAAAGGTCACCCCGTCCAGCTCGAAATCGCCGGTTTCCTGCACCTGCCCATCCGTCACCGGCACCTGCGCCAGGATCGTCTTGCCGATGTTGGCCTGCCAGATACGCACCGTGCAGATGCCGTTTTCCGGAACGTGGGTGACATAACCGGCGTGGATCGCGAACGCGCCGGCGGCGGTGGAAAGATTGCCGCAATTGCCCGACCAGTCCACGAAATCGGTGTCGATGCTGACCTGCCCGTACAGGTAATCCACATCGTGCCCTTCGCGCGTGGACGGCGACACGATCACCGCCTTGCTGGTACTCGACGTCGCCCCGCCCATGCCATCGGTCTGCTTGCCGTATGGATCGGGCGAACCGATCACGCGCTGGAACAGTGCATCACGCGCCGCACCGGGCACACGCGCGGCTGCGGGCAGATCCTCCAGCCGGAAGAACACGCCTTTCGACGTGCCACCGCGCATGTAGGTGGCGGGGATGCGGCGTTGGGCGGGGTGTTTCATGGCGGGATACCGTCAATGCAAAGTGCGCCATTGTCGCATCACGGGCGCCCGCGCTCAGCTGCGCGCACGCCGTGCGACGCGCAACAGGCCCCACGCGATCAGGCTCTGGCCGGTGAAGTAGCAGCACACGATAACCAGCACCGCGTGCGGGAACGGCGTGGCGAACTTGTTCACCCCGATCAGCGAATCGGCCAGCAGGAACAGCATCGCACCCAGCCATACCGGGCCGATGCGCGCCTCCACCCGGCACGCCATCACTGCCATCGCCAGCAGCGATCCCAGATACACCGCCACCGGCAGCATCAGATGACCGGATCGCGGCACCAGCCACGCCGCCAACAGCACGCAATACAGCAGCGCCGGCAACGCCCGCAGCCACGGCATCGGCCGCCCGGCACCGAGCCGCGCGAACGCGACGATCAGCGCGATCTGGTTGACGAGAAATGCCAGCAACGCCTGCATGAACAGGCCGTCGCGCTCGCCGTAATCGAGAAAGAAATCGCCCGTCGCCGCAGCGACATATCCCAGGGCCAACCAGCGCCCGGTGGCGCCTCCGAACGCGTGCCACATCAGCGCCGCGTAGATCAGCATCGGAAGCGGCTTCAGCAGCCAACTCAGCGGCCACGGCTGTTGCGGGATCAGTGCGATGTAGGCCAGCCCAAGGACTAGGGCGGTGATGAAGGCGGTGCGTTGTTGGGGAGTCATGGGGTGCATTGTCCCGGTTGGCCGGAAAATGGCGAGAGGTTGATGATGCGACGGGCGGTGTTTCAACCTTCGGTCCGTGTCCTTGCAGCCGGAGCACCGAGGATCAATTCGGCCATCCGGTGCGGACATGCATATCAGCCTGCGCCGATGGGTACCGGGCGATCAGTGGTAATCGTCCTCGCGCTGGTGGCGTACGGCGAGCACCGTCAGGGTGTCGGCATCGGTGATTTCGAACAGTGCGACATAGCCGGCGCCGCCGAAAGGAATGACCAGTTCTCGCAGGAGGGGATTGTTTGCATCCACCTTGCGGCAGGCAAACGGCATGTCGGCAAGCAGGCCGTAGCCACGTTCGATCGCGGCACGTGCGCGCAGTGCGCTGGCGTAGTCGGTGGGTGCCAGGAAATCCAGCAGGCGTTCCAGATCGTCCTGCGCGGCCGTGCTGATCCGGACGAGGAAGCTCACGGCTTGTCGGGTGCATGTTTGGCGAGCACGGCGTCCAGCCGCGCCAGCGATTCGTCCACGGTGTAGTACACCCCGGTGCGCTCAGCTTCATCGCGCGAGGCCAGACCGCGGGCAATGAATTCGGCCTGGTTGCGGCGCCGGTTCACTTCGCCGCGCAGGGATTTTTCCATCAGGGCGGACAGGTTTTCGCCCTTCTCCAACACGGATTCGGCAGCTTGGCGCAGCTCGGGCTCGACGCGCAGGGACGGCAGGGTGGCGGTTTTCATGACAGCTCCGGTTGCGTTGCATTTGCGATGCAAACCCTACCATGCAGGCCGGCCACGGACCAGCGTATGCCGGCGTCAGTCCGGGCAGCGAACGGTCGTCGGCGTTTTCCGGATATTCGTGAAACAACCGACGCGGAATGCGACTGCGAAATCACCACAATCCGCAGGATTGATGCCTGCGCAGCAACACTGCGTTGCGGCCAGGGGCGCAGTGGCGGCGTTGAATTTCCCGGTGCGGGCAACGATCTGATGGGGCATCCACCCGCAACCGGAGCCGTCATGAGCCCCTCGCCGATCCTGTCCATTTCCTCGCTCGCCAGCCCGTGGCGTGGGGCCGATCCGTTTCTGTTCATGGCGCACCATCTGGATCTGTATCCGCAAGGCGATGGAGCGCTGGCGCCGAAGGCGTCTCTGGCCGGGCGGCAGATGGGGTCGGATTTCGCCAACAAGGATGGCTGGAACATGTACCACGGCGAGCGCGTGCCGGGATTCCCCGCGCATCCACATCGCGGCTTTGAAACCATCACCGTGGTGACCCAGGGCTATGTCGACCACGCCGATTCGCTCGGCGGCAAGGCGCGCTATGGCATGGGCGATGTGCAGTGGCTCACCGCCGGCGGCGGGATCATGCATTCGGAGATGTTTCCGCTGCTCGATGCCGAGGGGCCGAACACGCTGAATCTGGCCCAGATCTGGCTGAACCTGCCGGCGGCCAGCAAGATGTCGGCACCGCATTTCACGATGTTCTGGAACGAGGACATTCCGCTGGTGGATGAGGCCGACGGGGTGCAGGTGAAGGTGATTGCCGGTGCGTATGGCGACGCCACGCCGTTGGCACCACCGCCGGATTCGTGGGCCGCGCGCCCGGACGCCGATGTGGCAGTGTGGCTGGTCGGCATTCCGGCCGGAGCCAGCTGGTCGTTGCCGGCCGGCGCGGCCGGGTTGTCGCGTTCGCTGCATCTGCTGGTGGGCGATGCAGTGGAGATCGAAGGCACGTCATTGCCCGCGCGTCATACCGCGCAACTGCGTTCGGAGGCAGCGCTGTCCATCGCCAATCGCGGGGAAGGCGACGTGCAGGTGTTGCTGCTGCAGGGACGCCCGATCGGTGAGCCGGTGGCGAGCTACGGGCCGTTCGTGATGAACACGCCGCAGCAGATCCAGCAGGCGTTCGCGGATTTCCAGCGCACCCGCTTCGGAGACTGGCCGTTCCCGGATGGCGCACCCACACATGGCGATGCAGCCGAACGCTTTGCGGTGTATCCGGGTGGCGAGGAATCGCGCCCGGGTGATAGGGAGTAAGACCAGCGCCTGATGCGATTGCGGGCCATGCCGCTCCGTGGGAGCGGCCTTGGCCGCGATGGGGTGTGCCCGGCGATGTCCAAGCATCTGATCGCGGGCAAGCCCGCTCCCACAAAAGCGGGAGGCCGTCGCGGGTACGCCTGAACCTGCTCCCACCAACGGCGTCAGGGCCGGAGCGGGAGCAGGTGGTTTCAGGCGCTGCGGTTGGCCGCCAGGAAATCCTGCGCGAAGCGTTGCAGTACGCCGCCGGCTTCGTAGATCGTCACTTCCTCGTCCGAATCCAGGCGGCAGGTGACCGGAACCTCGACGCGTTCACCATTGCGGCGCTGGATCACCAGGACCAGTTCGGCTCCCGGCGCCGGCTGGCCGACGACATCGAAGGTCTCGGTACCGTCGATCGCGTAGGTGGCGCGCGTATCACCGGCGCGGAACTGCAGGGGCAGCACGCCCATGCCGATCAGGTTGGTGCGGTGGATGCGTTCGAAGCCCTCGGCCACGATGACTTCCACGCCGGCCAGCCGTACACCCTTGGCGGCCCAGTCGCGCGATGAACCCTGGCCGTAGTCGGCACCGGCGATGATGATCAGCGGCTGGCCGCGCTCCATATAGGTTTCGATCGCTTCCCACATGCGCGTGACCTGGCCTTCCGGCTCGATCCGCGCCAGCGAACCCTGCTTCACCTGCCCATCGACCACCGCCATCTCGTTGATCAGCTTGGGGTTGGCGAAGGTGGCGCGCTGCGCGGTGAGGTGGTCGCCGCGATGGGTGGCGTAGGAATTGAAGTCCTCTTCCGGCAGGCCCATTTTCGCCAGGTATTCGCCGGCGGCGCTGTCGGGCAGGATCGCGTTCGAGGGCGAAATGTGGTCGGTGGTGATGTTGTCGCCGAAGATCGCCAGCGGCCGCATGCCGCGCATCGTGCGCTCGCCGGCCAGCGCACCTTCCCAGTACGGCGGGCGGCGGATGTAGGTGCTCATCGGGCGCCAGTCGTACAGCGGGCTGACCTTGCGGCCCAGTTCCACGCGCACATCGAACATCGGGCCGTAGACCTTGCGGAACTGTTCGGGCTTCACGTATTCGGCGACGACGGCGTCGATTTCCTCATCGCTGGGCCACAGGTCTTTCAACGTGACCGGCTTGCCGTCGGGGCCGAGGCCGAGCACATCCTTTTCGATGTCGAAACGCACCGTGCCGGCGATGGCGTAGGCCACCACCAGCGGCGGTGAGGCGAGGAAGGCCTGCTTGGCGTACGGGTGGATGCGTCCGTCGAAATTGCGGTTGCCGGACAGCACCGCCACCGCGTACAGATCGCGCTCGATGACTTCCTGCTGGATCTGTGGATCCAGCGCGCCGCTCATGCCGTTGCAGGTGGTGCAGGCGAATCCGACGATGCCAAAGCCCAACTGCTCCAGATCCGGCAGCAGACCGGATTCCTCCAGATACAGCTGCACCGCCTTGGAGCCGGGTGCGAGCGAGGTTTTCACCCACGGCTTGCGCGCCAGACCCTTGCGCACCGCGTTGCGCGCCAGCAGTGCAGCGGCGATGACGTTGCGCGGGTTGGAGGTGTTGGTGCAGGAGGTGATGGCCGCGATGATGACCGCGCCATCAGGCAGCAGGCCGTCGGATTCTTCACGCAGCGCGGCGTCCAGATTCACCGCGATGCCGCGTTCGGCCAGATCGCTGACCGGCAGGCGGCGGTGCGGGTTGGATGGGCCGGCCATGTTGCGCACCACGCCGGACAGGTCGAAGTGCAGGGTGCGTTCGTACTGCGCATCGGCCAGATCCGTGGCCCAGAGGCCGGCGGTCCTGGCGTAGGTTTCCACCAGCGCCACCTGCTCGTCTTCGCGCCCGGTCAGGCGCAGGTAGTCGAGCGTGTTGTCGTCGATGAAGAACATCGCGGCGGTGGCGCCGTATTCGGGCGCCATGTTGGAAATGGTGGCGCGGTCGCCGATGGTCAGCGCGGCGGCGCCTTCGCCACGGAATTCCAGATAGGCGCCGACGACCTTTTCCTTGCGCAGGAATTCGGTCAGCGCCAACACGATGTCGGTGGCGGTGATGCCCGGCTGCGGCTTGCCGCTGAGTTCCACCGCGACCATTTCCGGGGTGCGCATCCACGAGGCGCGGCCGAGCATCACGCTTTCGGCTTCCAGCCCGCCGACGCCGATGGCGATCACGCCCAGCGCGTCCACATGCGGGGTGTGGCTGTCGGTGCCGACGCAGGTATCGGGGAAGGCGACGCCGTCCTGGATGTAGATCACCGGCGACATCTTCTCCAGATTGATCTGGTGCATGATGCCGTTGCCCGGCGGGATCACATCGACGTTCTCGAACGCCTCGGCGGTCCAGTCGATGAAGTGGAAGCGGTCGGCGTTGCGGCGGTTCTCGATCTCGCGGTTGCGGTTGAACGCCTCCGGATCGTAGCCGCCGCATTCCACCGCCAGCGAGTGGTCGACGATCAGCTGCACCGGCACGACCGGATTGACCTGGGCCGGATCGCCGCCCTGATCTGCGATGGCGTCGCGCAGGCCGGCCAGATCCACCAGCGCGGTCTGGCCGAGGATGTCGTGGCAGACCACGCGCGCCGGGAACCACGGGAAATCCAGATCGCGGCGGCGCTCGATGAGCTGTTCCAGATAGGCGTTGATCCGCGCCGGCTCGGCACGCCGCACGATGTTTTCGGCATGCACGCGGGCGGTATAGGGCAGCGTCGCCCAGGCGCCGGGCTTGAGCGCCTCGACGGCTTCGCGTGCGTCATACCAGTGGAGCGACGTACCTGGCAGCGGTTTGCGGTGCTGGGGATTGTTCATGCGGAAACTCCTGTTTCGTGGTGCCGTGCGGCGACTTGGTCTGGATCAAGTCCGGCCGCGCCGGAGCGGTCATCATGGTGGCAAGGGTCGCTGTCGACCCGCGTTGAAGAGGACACCATGCAAGACAATCTTCTGTTGCTCGTGGCGGTACTGCTGCTGGTGCCGTCGCTGGTGGTCGGCTTTCTGCGCTTTGGCCTGCGCAAACCGCGATCGCAGATCACCGGCCTGGGCGGCGTGCTGTTCGCCGCGATGACCTTTGCCGCGGCGATCTGGATCATTCTCGGCAAACTGACCTGAGGGCGGTGGGCCGGGAAGCGGGAGTAGGAAATCGGGGTGGGTGAGCCTCGGTATTTCGACTCGATTCCGCCTCCCACCGGGGGTGCGCAGGGACCGGACAGGGCACTTCCGATCCACCTCGCGCCGGTGCCAACCTGCTTCTACGATTCCCTACTCCCGACTCCCCATTCCCGAACGACCACTCAGCGCTCGTCAATCGGCACGAAAGCCTGATCTTCCGGCCCGGTGTAATTGGCACTGGGGCGGATGATCTTGCCGTCGATGCGCTGTTCGATGACGTGCGCGCTCCAGCCGCTGGTGCGCGAGATCACGAACAGCGGGGTGAACATGTCGGTCGGCACGCCCATTACGTGGTAGCTGACGGCGCTGAACCAGTCCAGGTTCGGGAACATCTTCTTGGCATCCCACATCACCGATTCCAGGCGCTCGGCGATGTCGTACATCTTGGTGCTGCCGGCTTCTTCGGACAGATCCTTCGCCACCTGCTTGATGACCTGGTTGCGCGGATCCGACACGGTGTAGACCGGGTGACCGAAGCCGATCACCACTTCCTTGCGACCGACGCGCTCGCGGATGTCGGCCTCGGCCTCGTCCGGGGTTTCGTAGCGCTTCTGGATTTCGAACGCGACCTCGTTGGCGCCGCCATGCTTGGGCCCGCGCAGTGCGCCGATGCCGCCGGCAATCGCGCTGTACATGTCGCTGCCGGTGCCGGCGATGACGCGGCAGGTGAAGGTGCTGGCGTTGAATTCGTGCTCTGCATACAGAATCAGCGAGGTGTGCATCGCACGTACCCAGCTGTCCCTGGGCTTTTCGCCATGCAGCAGATGCAGGAAGTGGCCACCGATGGAGTCGTCATCGGTTTCCACCTCGATGCGGCGGCCGTTGTAGGCGAAGTGGTACCAGTACAGCAGCATCGAACCAAGCGACGCCATCAGCTTGTCGGCGATGTCGCGCGCGCCGGGATGGTTGTGGTCGTCCTTTTCCGGCTTCACGCAGCCCAGCACCGAGACACCGGTACGCATCACGTCCATCGGATGGGCCGAGGGCGGCAGTTCTTCCAGCGCGGATTTCACCGCTGCCGGCAGGCCGCGCAGCGACTTCAGCTTGGTCTTGTAGGCGGCCAGTTCGGCGCGGTTGGGCAGCTTGCCGTGTACCAGCAGATGCGCGATTTCCTCGAACTCGCTGGTAGTGGCCAGATCGAGGATGTCGTAGCCGCGATAGGCCAGGTCATTGCCGCTGCGGCCCACGGTGCACAGCGCGGTGTTGCCGGCGGCGGTGCCGGACAGGGCGACGGATTTCTTCGGCTTGAAGCCGGGGGTGGAGGTCGTGTCGGTCATGGTCTTCTCCTTCGATACCTGTTGCCGTCATTCCTGCGAAAGGGAATGACGGAGATGAGGTTTATTTCTTGGCCGCGAACAACGCATCCAGCTTCTGCTCGAACGCGTGATAGCCGATGCGCTCGTACAGTTCCTCGCGGGTCTGCATCGCATCGACGACGGATTTCTGGTGGCCGTCACGGCGCACCGCGGTGTAGACGTTTTCAGCGGCCTTGTTAGCGGCACGGAAGGCCGACAGCGGGAACAGCTGGATCGCCACGCCGGCCGAGGCCAATTCGTCGCGCGAGAACAGCGGGGTCGCGCCGAACTCGGTGATGTTGGCCAGCACCGGCGCCTTCACCGCATCGACGAATTTGCGGTAGGTGTCCAGATCGTAGGCGGCCTCGGCGAAGATGCCGTCGGCACCGGCCTCGACGCAGGCGATGGCGCGCTCGATGGCCGCATCCACGCCGTCGACCTGGATCGCATCGGTGCGTGCGATCAGGAAGAAGTCCTTGTCGGTTTTGGCATCGGCGGCCGCCTTCACGCGGTCCACCATCTCGCCCTGCGTGACGATTTCCTTGCCCGGCCGATGCCCGCAGCGCTTGGCGCCGACCTGGTCCTCGATATGGCAGGCCGCGGCGCCGGCCTTGATCAAGGATTTGATGGTGCGCTCGATGTTGAACGCCGAGGGACCGAAGCCGGTGTCGATATCCACCATCAGCGGCAGATCGCAGACATCGGTGATACGGCGCACATCGATCAGTACGTCTTCCAGCGTGTTGATGCCCAGATCCGGCAGGCCGAGCGAACCGGCCGCGACGCCGCCGCCGGACAGATAGATCGCCTTGAAGCCAGCGCGCTTGGCCAGCAGCGCGTGGTTGGCATTGATCGCGCCGATCACCTGCAACG
>Ga0265293_10009991_pt1 | contig 13424 bp, 14 predicted proteins | sample Munlanlewell138R_FD_192505 | JGI IMG/M metagenome (GOLD analysis project Ga0265293, IMG submission 192505) | Leachate microbial communities from a municipal landfill in Southern Ontario, Canada - Leachate well 138R | ecosystem: Engineered > Solid waste > Landfill > Unclassified | place: Canada...
TGATCTGCCCGGCGAAGAACAGGCCGCCGATCGCCCGCGTCTCGAGCGAGCGCCGGAGTGCGCGCGGATCGAAGTAATCGTATTCGATCGCATATCCGGGCCGGGTCAGATGGGCGTTTTCCAGGCCACGGATCGAGCGCACCAGCGCCAGCTGGACATCGAACGGCAGGCTGGTGGAGACGCCGTTCGGATAGAACTCGTGCGTATCCAGCCCCTCGGGCTCGAGAAAGACCTGGTGCGAGGCCTTGCCGGCAAAGCGATGGATCTTGTCTTCGACCGACGGACAGTAGCGCGGACCAATGCCGTCGATGACTCCGGTATACATCGGACTGCGATCCAGGCCGCTGCGGATGATCTCGTGCGTGCGCTCGTTGGTCTGCGTGATCCAGCACGGCAACTGGCGCGGGTGCTGTCCGGTCCGCCCGAGAAACGAAAACACGGGCACCGGATCCAGATCGCCCGACTGTTCCTCGCAACGCGTGAAATCAATGCTGCGGCCGTCGATGCGCGGCGGCGTTCCGGTCTTCAGCCGGCCCTGTGGCAGCGCGAGTTCCTGCAGGCGTTGTGCCAGGGCAAGTGACGGCGGATCGCCGGCACGCCCGGCCAGATGATTTGACAGGCCGATGTGCACGCGTCCGTTCAGGAAGGTGCCGACAGTCAGGATCACGGCCTGCGCACGGAAACGCAATCCGGTCTGCGTGACGGCACCGACGGCCCGGCCTCCTTCGAGAATCAGGTCGTCTACCGCCTGCTGGAAGATCCGCAGGCCGGGCTGTGTTTCGAGGCGCCGCCGGATCGCCTGCCGGTACAGCACCCGGTCGGCCTGGGCACGCGTCGCCCGCACGGCCGGCCCTTTGCTGCGGTTCAGGATGCGGAACTGGATGCCGGCCTCGTCGGTTGCCGCCGCCATGGCCCCGCCGAGTGCGTCGATCTCCTTGACCAGATGACCCTTGCCGATGCCGCCGATCGACGGATTGCACGACATCTGCCCGAGCGTCTCGATGCTGTGCGTCAACAACAGTGTCTGTGCACCCATTCGCGCCGAGGCAAGTGCGGCCTCGGTGCCGGCATGGCCACCACCGATCACGATGACATCAAAAATTTCCGGGTAATCCATCGCCAAGCGGGTATCCAGGATTTGCATGCCGACTGGCAAAAAGGAATCGGAACCGATGCAGCAGGCACCATCGGCACGAAACGGAACAGTAGCCCGCTTCGCTTGACCGAATTCAGCGATTCGGGAGACAGAGAACTCCCCGAGTCCGGATTATAGAAGGCGGGCGCAATTTTGGTCGCGTCTATGCCTCAACGAACGGACTGCACCAGTCGTGCATGCACGCAGTCTGCCAGTGCCATGCTGGCTGTCAGGCCCGGCGATTCGATTCCAAACAGCTGCACCAGCCCAGGAATGCCGTGCTGCGCCGGGCCGTCGATGCGAAAATCAGCAGAAGGTTCGTCGGGTCCCGACAGTTTGGGACGAATGCCGACGTCGCCCGGCTGCAGCTCGGGCACGTCCGGCCAGTATTCCTGTACCCGTTGCCGGAAGACTTCGGCACGCGCGGAATCGATCTGGTAATCGATCTCCCGGACCCATTCGACATCCGGACCGAAGCGGGCGCGTCCGGCGAGATCGAGGGTCAGATGCACCCCGAGGCCGCCGGGTTCGGGGACCGGGTAGATCAGGCGGGAGAACGGCACCCGACCGAGGGGCACGAACCAGCTCCCCTTGGCGAAATGCGCTTGGGGCAGACTAGACGGCGACAGCCCATCGATCCGACGAGCCAATGGAAGCGCGCCCAGGCCTGCCGCGTTGATCAGCTCACCCGCCCGCACGCAGTCAGTCGTGTGGCCGCTGCGCAATTCAACCTCGAAGCCGGACGGCAACACCCTGGCCGCAGTCACTTCGCTTCGAGTGAGCAAGACAGCCCCCTGACGTTCGGCATCAGCCAGCAATGCCGTCATCAGGGCATGACTGTCGACAATGCCGGTGGCCGGAGAAAAAATTGCGGCCTCGGCGCACAATGCCGGCTCAAGGCGATGCAAGTCCTCGGCCTCACACCATTGCAGTTGCGCAACTCCGCAGCGTTGCGCATTGCCCAGCAAACGCCGCAGCGCGTCGCGCTGCCCGGCACCGTTGGCGACAATCAACTTGCCGACCTGGCGCCAGGGAATGCCGCGCTCCTGGCAATAGTCGATCAGAAGACGGGCACCAGCCAGGCAGGTCGTGGCCTTCAGGCTGCGCGGCTCGTAATAGATGCCGGCATGGATGACTTCGCTGTTGCGCGCGCTGATGCCCGTGCCGAATTGTGATGCCCGCTCGGCAATGATCACTTCACGGCCGGTACGTGCAAGCTCCCGGGCGATCGCCAATCCGACGACGCCCGCACCGACAATCAGGGTCCCGACCGATTCCATCGAAAACACAGATTCGATGTTTCACGTGAAACATGACCCGCCGCTGCTTGAGCCTACATTCCGGCCAGGCACAGATACTTGATCTCCAGATACTCGTCGATCCCGTGGCGCGAACCCTCACGCCCAAGCCCGGATTGCTTGATGCCACCGAACGGAGCTTCCGCCGTCGAAATCAGCCCGGTATTGATACCGATCATGCCAGCCTCGATCGCCTCGGCAACCCGGAAAATACGCCCGACGTCACGTGAATAGAAATATGCGGCGAGCCCGAATTCGGTATCGTTGGCCATCGCGATCGCCTGCTCCTCGGTCTCGAAGCGGAACAGCGGTGCCACCGGACCGAAGGTTTCCTCGCGTGCCACGCGCATGGTTGGCTCGACTCCGGCCAGAATCGTCGGTTCATAGAACAGCCCTCCCAGCGAATGCCGCTTGCCGCCGGTCAGCAGTGTTGCTCCGTGCGCGAGCGCGTCGGCAACATGCTCCTCAACCTTCTCGACCGCATGCCGATCAATCAACGGCCCAATCACCACACCGTCCTCTACCCCGGGCCCGACCTTGAACCCGGCAACCCGCGTCGCAAGCCTGCGCGCGAATTCATCGTAAACACCGGCCTGCACGTAGATCCGGTTCGCACAGACGCAGGTCTGCCCTGCATTGCGGTATTTGGAGGCAATCGCTCCCTCGACGGCGGCATCCAGATCGGCGTCGTCAAAGACGAGAAATGGTGCGTTGCCGCCCAGTTCCAGCGACAACTTCTTGATCGTGTCTGCCGACTGTCGCAACAGGATCCGTCCGACTTCGGTCGAGCCGGTGAAGGACACCTTGCGTACCAGCGGATTGCTGCACAGCTCGCCGCCGATCGCCGACGATTGCGACCCGGTGACGATCATGTTGAACACGCCCGGAGGAAAACCGGCCCGCTCGGCGAGTTCGACCAGCGCCAGCGCCGACAGGGGGGTAGCGCCCGCCGGCTTGGCGACCACGGTGCAGCCGGCGGCAAAGGCAGGCGCCACCTTGCGCGTGATCATGGCGTTTGGAAAGTTCCACGGAGTGATGGCCGCACAGACCCCGATGCCCTGCTTGATCGCCAGCAGTCGACGATCATTCGACGTCGTCGGAATCACATCGCCATAGGCACGCCGCCCTTCCTCGGCAAACCACTCGATGAACGAGGCGCCGTAGGCCACCTCCCCGCGCGCTTCGCTCAGCGGCTTGCCCTGCTCGCTCGTCATCAACAGGGCCAGATCCTCGGCGTGTTCCATGATCAGGTCGTACCAGCGGCGCAAGATCGCAGCCCGGTCCCGGGCCGTCATCGCACGCCAGCGCGGCAACGCGCGTGCCGCCGCATCGATCGCCTGCTTCGTCTCGGGCACGCCCATGTCGGCCAGTTCGGCAATCGTCTCTCCCGTGGCCGGATTCGTCACGGTGAAGCGACGTCCGGACCCAGCGTCCGACCAGTTGCCGTCGATATAGCCGCGCTGCACCAGCAGCCCCTTGTCCTGCAGTTTCATCTCGCTCTCCTCGTACTGCGCACTGTCCCGTTCCCCGGCCGCCACCTGCACTGCTGCCATCGGCTGGCGCCGGGTCGCTCAAATCCGCGGTGCTGTCAGCCGCCGCTCATTGACTCACACCAGGATCACTCTCCACTGACCAGCTTCAGCCCCAGCACCCCTGCAACGATCAGCGCAATGCAGCCGAGCCGCGCCAGACTGGCCGACTCGCCCAGCAGCGCAATGCCGAACAGCGCCGTCCCGGCAGCACCGATCCCCGTCCAGACCGCATACGCCGTTCCTGCCGGCAGCACCCGCATGGCCACCGCAAGCATCCAGAAACTGATGGCGCCGCCGACCACGACGACTACCGACGGCCACAGACGGGTAAATCCTTCACTGTATTTGAGGCCAATCGCCCAGACCATCTCGAACAGCCCGGCCACTCCCAGCAGCAGCCACGCCTTGCCCGCACTCATCCTGACGTCGGCAGCGCGAAATCGACGCTGTCTCTCTTCTGCATTTCCTCTCCTGCGTGTGGTCCGTCCCTGAGGGTCGCCAGACTCCGGTGCTGCACCCGCCCCGCGGGCGGATTTGTGCACAATGCCGGAGAAAGGATTCTGCCGTCGCTGCCTTTGCCACGCCGTGCGTCCGGGAGCCCAGCCTGTCCGGACCCGACACGAGGAAGTGCGGCGAGGAGCAACCGATCTGCAGGCCTGACTGCGCCGAAACGGCCTTTCCTGGCCATTTTTCGCCATCGTCCCACGTTCGGGAAATGATCTCATGCCGACCCATTCCAGCCTTCGCGGACATTCGCCGCAAACCAGGCTCTCTGATACCACCGTCTCTGCTGCGACGCCCCGGAACCCGAGCAGCGGGAACGTCACAACGGTTCCAGCGCCCGATCGGGCCGCTGCCCGTGACGCCACACTGCGGCCGATCGCGATCACGATGGGGGACGCCTGTGGCATCGGTCCGGAAATCGTGCTCAAGGCCTGTGCCGCCACACCGGCCGATCTGCCGCTGCGGGTCATCGGCGACGCGCATTGGTTGGCCCGTGAAGCACAACGATTATCGCTGCCCCTGCCCGCCGCCGTCGACGGGATTGTCCATCTACCGGAAACGCTTGTCGCGGGCCGGATCGACCCGCGCGCCGGCGAGGCTGCGTGGCGCTGCATCGTGCACGCCGCCGATCTGGCCCTGCGCGGCGAAGTCCGTGCCATCGTCACCGCGCCGATTGCCAAGGAGGCGATGCACGCTGCCGGTCATGATTTTCCCGGCCATACCGAACTGCTTGCCGGACTGGCCGGCGGCGCTGAAGTCCGCATGATGCTGGCCAATCCGGAACTGCGTGTCGTGCTCGTCACGATCCACGTTGCGCTGCGCCAGGCGATCGAACAACTGGATCAGGAACAGATCCTGCGCACGATCGAGATTGCCGATGCTTCGATGCGACGCGCCGGTCTTGCCCGGCCACGCATCGCCGTCGCCGGCCTCAATCCGCATGCCGGAGAAGGCGGCCTGTTCGGCCGGGAAGAAATCGAACTCATCGCGCCGGCCGTTGCAAAGGCCCGCTCCAGAGGGATGGAAGTGAGTGGCCCCTTCGCGCCAGACACTGTATTCATGCGGGCGAGAGGTTTTGGCGAGTTCGATCTGGTGATCGCGATGTACCACGACCAGGGACTGATTCCGGTCAAGTACCTGGGCGTCGACGACGGAGTCAACATCACGCTGGGGCTACCGTTCGTGCGCACCAGCCCGGACCACGGCACGGCCTTCGATCGCGCCGGTCAGTCTGGCCCGGACGGCCGCGGGCTGGCCGACCCCGGCAGCCTGCTGGCGGCGATCCGCGAAGCCGATCTCCTCTCTCGATCGATAGCCTGAAAGATGAGTCTGTAGATCGGCAATGTTCAGGCCGATCCGTAGGTCCCGCCCGATGCCATCGAGCGGAGCCACCGGCAGAATCCGGAGTACTGCCTGAAGCGATGAAGTTGCGTCAGGCGCCCGATTCCAGCTTTTCCTCGAAACGCTTCTTCGTGTCGACGAGCGCTTCCGGCAGACGATCCGCCAGCCGTTCGAACAGTTCGTCGTGCAGCCGGAATTCTTCGCGCCAGGCATCGGCATCGATCGACATGATGCGGTCGAACGCCTCACGCGAGAACGACAGGCCGTCCCAGTGCATGTGCTCGTAGCGCGGGCTGGTACCGAACAGATGCTCGACGCCTTCGCCCCGACCCTCGAGACGGTCGATCATCCACTTGAGCACGCGCATGTTCTCGCTGAAGCCCGGCCAGATGAACTTGCCCTTCTCGTCGGTGCGGAACCAGTTCACGCAGAAAATCGCCGGCAGCGTGGCACCGCTGCCCTGCAGCCGCTCGCCCAGCGCCAGCCAGTGCGCGAAATAGTCGCCCATGTGATAGCCGCAAAACGGCAGCATGGCGAACGGATCGCGGCGCACGATGCCGGTCGCACCAGCCTGTGCGGCCGTTGTCTCCGAGCCCATTGTCGCCGCCATGTAGACGCCTTCGGTCCAGTCACGCGCCTGCGTGACCAGCGGCACCGTCGTCGAGCGCCGACCACCGAAAATGAAGGCGTCGATCGGCACGCCCTCGACACTGTCCCAGTTCGGGTCGATCGAAGGGCACTGCGCCGCCGCCACCGTGAAGCGCGAATTCGGGTGTGCCGCCTTGCGTCCGGCCTTGCCATCCTCGGGCGTCCAGTCGTTGCCCTGCCAGTCGATCAGGTGCGCCGGCGGCTCCGACAGGCCTTCCCACCAGACATCACCGTCGTCGGTCAACGCGACATTGGTGAAGATCGTGTTCTCGCGCAATGAAGCCAGGCAGTTCGGATTGGTCTTCTCGCTCGTGCCCGGTGCGACGCCGAAGAAGCCGGCCTCCGGGTTGATCGCGTACAGACGGCCATCGGCGTGCGGCTTGATCCAGGCGATGTCGTCGCCGATCGTCGTCACCTTCCAGCCGTCGAAGCCTTCCGGCGGGATCAGCATCGAGAAATTCGTCTTGCCGCAGGCCGACGGGAAGGCCGCCGCCACGTGATAGCGCTTGCCCTCGGGTGAAGTCACCGCGAGGATCAGCATGTGCTCGGCCAGCCAGCCCGGCCCGCCGTTGGCCGCATCGGCCCGGCCCATGTTCGACGCGATGCGCAGCGCGAAGCACTTCTTGCCGAGCAGCGCATTGCCACCGTAGCCGGAGCCGAACGACCAGATCTCGCTTGTCTCCGGGAAATGGACGATGTACTTGATCTTGTTGCACGGCCACGGCACATCGTCATCGGCCGGCGACAGCGGCTTGCCCACCGAATGCACGCACGGCACGAAGCGCCCGTCCTCGCCGAGCAGATCGTGCACGGCACGGCCCATGCGCGTCATGATGCGCATGCTCGCCACGACGTACGGGCTGTCGGTCAGCTCGACGCCGATGTGCGAGATGTGGCTGCCCAGCGGCCCCATGGAAAACGGGATGACGTAGAGCGTGCGCCCGACCATGGAGCCATCGAAGGCGTCGTCGAGGATGGCGCGCATCTTCGCCGGCTCGAGCCAGTTGTTGGTCGGGCCGGCATCGTCGCGCTCTTCGGTGCAGATGAAGGTGCGATCCTCGACCCGGGCGACGTCGTCCGGATCCGACAGCGCGAGCCAGGAATTCGGCCGCTTCTCCGGATCGAGCTGGCGCAGCGTGCCCGAAGCGACCATCTGCTCGCACAGGCGGTCGTACTCTTCCTGCGAACCGTCGCACCAGTGGATGCGGCTCGGGCGGGTCAGCCCGGAGACCCACTGCACCCATTCCAGCAGGCGCCGGTTGGTCACCCACTCGGGGGCATTGAGCTTCCTCTGCAGGGTGGCCAGGCTGGATCCCAGCCACATCGGCGCCAGCGGCGGGGTTTTCTTGGGGGCTGAGTCTCGACTGGCTTCGGTCATGGGTACGAAAAAAAGAAAGCGGGAAAGACGGGAAAAGCGGAAGAAGCTGGAAACGACAAGGCACCGGCGACCGCCTGAAGCGGGTATCCGGCTGCCGAAAAAGGATCGGCCGAGTGTACACCGTCACCATACAGGACGAACAACGCCGTCCACGCCCGAAGGGGTACAGAACCGTTCCCCGAAGTGGTACGGAACCGCTCGCCGAAGGGGCACGGAACCGTTCTCCGAAGCGACCCGCAGGCCGTCATCAAATCACGCACCCGACGCCGGATCTGGGGTAGATTAGCCACATGACCCGTCTCAATCCCGCCCAACGTACCGCCGGCACGGCCCGGGTCGTGCTGACGGCCGGCGCGCTCTTCGCAGCTGAGGCCCTGTGGCGCGGCTCGATCACGCGCGTCCTGATGGCGACGGCACTGCTGGCGTTCGGCGGGGGTCTGCTCTGGCTGGCCAAGCAGGCTGATCACGAATTTTGATCGAGACCGGTTTCTTCACGGTCGATGCCGCCCCGATCGACCATGAACTGCAGGACGCCGGGACGACCGGGCCCGAACTGGCGCAACTGGCGGCCTCCTATATCAGCAGCCCGCGCGCGATCGTCTTTCGCGAACCGTCCTCCGACTGGCGGCTGTTCGTCATCCTGCTGCCGCTGGCCTCGCGCCTGTCGCTGCTGACCAATCCGGTCTTCGCGCAGCTCACGCGCGCCTGGGGGCTGAACGCCCGCTTCATCGGCGTCGACCGCGAGCACCTCGTGCACGACTTCCGCGCACTGCTCGACGACCGCACGCTGCGCCTGCTCGTCGAAGTGCTCGCCCGCAGCGAAATCGCACCCGGCATGCGCCGGCGCACCGACGAGGCGCTCGACGTGCTCTTCGCGACGCTCGCCGGCGAAATGCTGACCATGCTTGGACGCCGCCCCGATGCACGGCTGCGCCATCTCGATCGCGAACATCGGCTGGAGCCACACGCCCCCGCAACACTGTTCGACCGCACCGGCCGCTACCCGGACTTCCTCGCCGGCCTGCGCACGGCCCTGCGCGACGGCATCATCGACGTCGATTTCTACGGCCGCGCGCTGCGCTCGATCGACCTGCGCGAAGACGCCATCGACGCACGCGTGCGCGCCGTACTGGAATCGACGCTCGATCCGGTCACCCTCGCCAAACTGGCACGCACCGGCAGCGGCATCCACCTCGGCTGCTACAACTGGCTGCACATCGATCCGCGCCACGCGGCGCCGCGCGCCCACCTGCTCACGCACCTGCCGGCTTTCGCACATTTCTTCGCCGAAGCGCTCGTGCCGGTCGACGCCCGGCGCCTGGAAGAACACGAGGAATCGGTACACGACACGCGGGCGCACAACGAATGGGCGGCGGATGGCCGGGGGGATGACAACCTGCCCACGCCCACCTTCGAACTGCGCCCGCTCGCCGCCCGCTCGGCCAGCACGCACAGCCTGTACTGGAGCGCCGTGCTCGGACAGGCGATCGACAGCGGCCAGGACCGCGCCACGATCGAAGCGCTCGCGCAGCGCTTCGCCGTGCACGACAACATCATCCGCCGCATCTGGCGCGAACGACCGGCCGGACTCGGCCAGCCGCCCACCTGGCAGCTCGGACAGATCCTGCGTCAGTTGCACGAAGGCGGCGACCGAAACTGGCCCGCCGATCGCAACGCCTGGCTGCAACTGATCGCCAGCGCCATCCCGGCCGAAGCGGTGTGACGCCATGAACCTGCGCATCCTGCTCACCGGCGGCACCTTCGACAAGCGCTATGACCCGGTCACCGGCGCCCTCGGCTTCGGTGCAGAAGGAGAAGAAGGAGAAAGCAGCTCCTGCGTGCCCGGCATCATCGAACGCGCCCGCGCCGCCGCCGGCGTGCAGATCCAGACCGTGATGATGATCGACAGCCTGGACATGGTCGACGCCCACCGCCAGCAGATCCTCGCCGCCGCCCGCGCCGCGCCAGAAGCCGCCCTCGTCATCGTGCACGGCACCGACACCATGGTCGAGACCGCCGCCGTGCTCGCGCACGCCGCCCTGCCGAAAACGATCGTCCTGACCGGCGCGATGGTGCCCTTCTCCGTCGAGGACTCCGATGCCAGCTTCAACCTCGGCGCGGCAATCGCCTATGCGCACGCGCTCGCCCCAGGCGTATGGGTGGCGATGAACGGGGTCGCGCGGCCCTGGAATGATGTACGCAAGAACCGGGAGCTGGGAGTGTTTGAAGGCCTGGATCAGGCGGGGCAGGGGCAAGCTGGCTGACGGACCGGCTCGGCAGGTGGTCGGTCTGATCTCGAAGCTGCGCATAAATCCCGGATCCGGTGTGTCGGGCCAGTGCCTGACGTGCTACCATTGTGCTTACATTGATTCGGCCAAGGAAATGCAATGGAAGTGACAATCCGCAAGATGGGTAATTCGCAGGGCGTCCTTATTCCCAAGCCGATCCTTGCGCAGGTCGGACTCGAATCCAGGGCCGAATTGCGGGTACGCGACGGCGTGATCGAGATCCGTCCGATTCGTCGCAACCCGCGCGAAGGCTGGGCCGACGATGCCCGGCGCGTGGCCGGGGAAAGCGAGGATTCGCTGGTGTGGCCCGAATTCGGCAATGAAGGCGACGAGACGCTCGAGTGGTGAGGACAGGGGAGATCTGGTTGGCGCAACTGGATCCCACGATCGGGAGCGAGATCCAGAAGACGCGACCTTGCGTCGTGATTTCACCGAACGAGATGAACGAATACCTCCGGACGGTGATCGTGGCGCCAATGACCACCGGTTCGCACCCTGCCGCCTTCCGGATCGCCGTCAGCTTCCAGGGCAAGCGCGGCCTGATCGTCCTCGATCAGATCCGCACGCTTGATCGCCGGCGACTCGTGAAGCGCCTGGGCACGTTGCGGGCATCCACGCTCGACGCGACACTGCAGACCTTGCAGGCGATGTTCGCACCGCATAGCGAGACGGGATGATTCGCAAACACCCACTTGCTTTTGGGTAACGGCAAGCCCACCGTTCAGTAATGTGTAACTGATTGTGTAGAAATGCCCCATGGCCACCAATCTTGCACTCGATCCGGAACTGCTCGATCGCGCCCTCGCCGTCAGCGGCGAAAAGACGAAAAAAGCAGCGGTGACCCGCGCGCTGCGGGAATTCATTGCCCGCCGCGAACAACGCCAACTGCTCGATCTGGTGGGCAAAGTGGAATGGAACCCAGACTGGGACTACAGGGCCGATCGTGCGGCGCGTGAGCGCAAGCATTCACACTGATGGTGCTGATCGATACCAGTGTGTGGCCGGAACAGTCTTGCTGCCAAACCGGAAATCGAAGCGCTACAGCATTTGATCGGCGGCGACGAACTGGTCGCCGCCGATCAGTGACACGACAGAAGCTTTTCAGTGCAACGGATGCGGACTGAAATGAGCCCGGCTATCGAGCAGCTCCTGCAGCAGCCCGAGGGCAAGACGCTGGAGTTCAAACGTGATCTGTCCTCACCACGCAATGTGCTCAAGACGCTGGTGGCCTTTGCCAATTCCGCCGGCGGGCGGCTGGTGATCGGCGTGGACGACGACCGCCAGGTGAAGGGTGTGGCCGACCCGCTGGATGAAGAAGAGCAGATCTGCAACCTGATTGCGGATTCGATTGCACCGCGCCTGGTGCCCAATGTGGAGCTGGCCAGCATCGGCGAACGCACGGTGCTGGTGGTGGAGGTGTTCCCCAGCAGTTCGCGCCCGCACTACCTGAAGGCAATGGGGCCGGAAAACGGCGTGTATGTACGGCTGGGCTCCAGCAACCGGCAGGCGGGGCCAGAGCTGATCGCGGAATTGCGCCGTTCCGCGCTGGGGGTCGTCTTCGACGAAATGCCCATGCCAGAGCTGGGCCCGGAGGATCTGGACCTGGAAGCGGCGCAGCGGCTGTTCGGATCGGAACGCCCGCTGGACGACGAAACCCTGATCACGCTCAGACTGCTGAGCCGCGAGCAGGGTCGGCTGGTGCCCACCCAGGGAGCCGTACTGCTGTTCGGCAAGACGCGCGAACAGTATTTCCCAGACGCCTGGGTGCAGTGCGGGCGCTTTCGTGGCAGCGACAAGGTGGAGATCTTCGACCAGACGGAGATCCACGAGCACCTGCCCGATGCGGTGATGGCGATCGAGCTGTTCCTGAAGAAGCATGCGTTCAAGACCGCCCAGTTCGGGGCGATGCGCCGCGAGGATGTCTGGAGCATCCCGCTGACCATCCTGCGCGAGGCCATCGTCAATGCGCTGGTGCATTGCGACTATTCCCAGCGGGGTGCGCCGATACGCATTGCCTTCTTCGATGACCGCATCGATATCGAAAGCCCGGGCATGTTGCTGCCGGGCATGACCGTGGAGGACATGAAAAGCGGCGTCTCGCGGATCCGCAATCCCGTTATCGCCCGCGTGTTCCGCGAGCTGCACCTGATCGAGCAATGGGGCAGTGGCGTGCGCCGCATCTTTGCCGAGGCCGCCGAGCAGGGCCTGCCCGAGCCCACCATCACCGAGATGGCCACCGGATTGCGCCTGAGCATCTACCTGCGGGAGCCGGTGCGGATCGAAGCAGGGGGCCCGGAACGGGAAGAAATCCAGTCCAGGGCCCAGTCACGGGCCCGGTCCGGGGCCCAGTCGGACAGAATACTGCAACTGCTCGCGACCGAGGCCCTGTCTGCCAGCGCCCTGGTGGCTGGCCTGGAACTGAAGTCCAAGACCGGGGCCTTCAAGCGCACGATCAGGGAACTGCTGGATCTGGGCCTGATTGCGTACACCCTGCCAGACAAGCCCGATAGCCGGCTGCAGCAATACCGCCTGACCGAACAGGGCCGACAGACCCTGACACGCCAGCCCCATGCAGTCCGGAGCACAAAGACAAGGAACCAGAACGGTGGCTGACCCCCGAATCATCCAGGCGCTGACTGTCCTGTTCGATCGGTAACGCATCGTGTTCTGGTCATCGCTGCGAACGGCGTGGCGATTCCTTCTGCCCAGCGCATGGATGCTGGCCTCGTCGGCAAACGCCGGACGGTTCGACGGCATGCTCTACACGCTGCAGGGCGTAGAGTTGGTGGCCGGAGAGGCAGTGGAGACGGCACGGCGAATCCTGCAACTGCGAGAGCAGCACCGCAGCGAGATCACCGCGCAACTCGGCCGCGCGGCTGGTAACGGCCACAGGGTGCTCGAATCGCTGTTTGACCGGCCGATCGTCGCCGTGAACGACGTGCGGAAGATGACCGGCACCACCTACGCGGCCGCCAACAGCCTGGTGTCTCGATTGGTGGAGGTGGGCGTGCTCAGCGAGATGACCGGCTACGCACGCAACCGGCGCTTTCGGTATGCGCCGTATATCGCCCTGTTCAACGAGGCGGGGCCCGAAAGCGGGGCTGCGGAGGCGTCCGCGCGGGCGTAAGAGGAATCTGATGGCGAGTACCCCCCACAAGAAATCGATCGACCGTGCCGGTGGCGCCACGGTAGGCTACGAAGCCCGGCTCTGGGCCATGGCCGACGCGCTGCGAGGCAGCATGAACGCTGCCAACCTGAAACGCCTGGGTTATGGAGGTTGAGGCCATGGCCGCCAGGAAA
>Ga0265293_10009992_pt1 | contig 13424 bp, 20 predicted proteins | sample Munlanlewell138R_FD_192505 | JGI IMG/M metagenome (GOLD analysis project Ga0265293, IMG submission 192505) | Leachate microbial communities from a municipal landfill in Southern Ontario, Canada - Leachate well 138R | ecosystem: Engineered > Solid waste > Landfill > Unclassified | place: Canada...
ACGACCGTTCAACGTGTAGCCAGAAAACGTCACCGCATGATTGGAGTAGTAGTGAATTGCCGCCGGTCTACCCGTACGACTACACCACGCCAAAAACTCGACATCGCCGTTGAACGTCGCCGCATACTCAACGCCGTACCGTTTGCAAATCGCCGCCAAATCCAACGCACTTGCACCGCCGCCATGCCGCTTCCGCCAATCCGCCGCAAGGTCGTGATAGCCCAAATATCGCAGCACAGTCTGGATGCTCGCGTGATTGCACGAACCTCCAGAGTAATTCGCCTGCCGATACTCAACAGGAACATCGGCAAACGGCACGTCACGGTAGGGACACTCGGCACCAGAACAGTCCGGCTGAATCCGATGATCCGGCTTGTCGCTTGCCATGTCCATTTGCACCTCGACATCGCAACCACAGCACACCAACAGCAACAGCACAAACAGTCTCATTTCGTCACCTCCAACGTCCCCACATATTGCAACATGGCCGAACGCGCCAAATCGCCCGGCTCGGTAAACTGGTCCGCCAGATTCGGCACCAGATCGACGCCCGCCGATCGGTACGCCGTCGATATGGACATCGAACAGTACGGCGCCAAGTCATCCCGCTCCTGTTTCCACTTCACAGGCAGTACCAAACGCAGCACAGGCATCCTCAGCAACGACGCCCGAAACAGGGCCCACCATCCGTACTCCCGCCCTTCCAACCGCCACATGTACGCTGCTGCTTGTCTCGTACCCATTGCCGCAGAACCTACCGGACGGTACACGTCGATTGGTGTCTCGTTGCGCGCTACCTCGCCACGGAGGCTAAGTACACGCGCGCCGATCCACTGCCGCGTTTCCAAAACAACCGGCGACTCGCCTATCCAATCGACCATCGCAGCGTGCGAATACGGCGACCGACCGATCCCAGCAATCAGCCACGACATGATCGACCGCCCGCGCAGATACAGCAGGACATCGCCCGTTTTGACCTGGTCTGGAGTCATACGTCACCTCGGATATTATTCCGCACCGCTCGAACTCGAACTGCTACTTGAGCTACTGCTCGAACTTGAGCTAGAAGAACTACTCGACGATTCAGCCTCATCGCCGCTCGAACTCGACGTAACATTGAGCAGGTCCAAAAACTCCGGACCTTCGTTGACGCCGAACATCGCCGTCGCCGCCGTACGCAACTGCGCGCTCGGACTCGTAATCCCGCCCCCGGAGAGCCCTGCAATCAGTTCCTTCGCCACCTGCGGAACCCACAAGGCCCACAGGTCCGTACGCAACTGAATGCTGCACGAACCGACGAACAGCCCGCTATCGAGCTTCGCCATGATCTCCTTGGCACCCGTCGGTGAAAATACGTTCTTCAGGGCGCGCCGTAACGCTAGGCTTGTCGCCATTGTCTCTTCTCCTACACAAATGATCGCTGGAAACTAACGTTCACGCTGCCCGCCGCGTCGCCAACCATCTTGAACGCACGGCAACCGCCCAGTGCATCGGGCAACTGATACGCTCGTCCCGCCTCGACCGACAGAACGACCATGCCGGACGTGATCTCAATGCCGTCATCGCCGGAACTCGAACTGGATGAACTCGTCGTACCTTCCGTCGAGTCCGCCAATGCCAGATACGTTCCGCCCGCATACGGGGCCACAAAGAACGCCAGTCGCGTCAGGCTACTCCCCGCCGGAATGAACACCATGCCTTTGCGATAGTCACGAAACTGAACCTCTCCAGTCGTGCTCAGAATCGCGGTAACTGCTACTGTCTCATTCATGCTTCAACTCCGTGTCTGCGGCCCGCGCGCATCGGTCCTTGTGATACTGCGCGACTCGCTTCAAGTGCCCCCTCGCATTGTCGTTCGGGATGAACGCCTTCGGGTCGCCTGCGTAATCAGCAAGCGTCGGCTGGTATTGCTTCGGATGCACGCCAAGCCGCTTCGCCGTCTTCACGACCGCCTTGCTGTGAATGTTGTCCTGCTCGAAGGAAAAGTCCTCCTTCGCCCCGTTTACCGCAGCCAGCAGGGTCGCATCCGTGCGAATTGGCGGGGTCTGCCTCAAAGCCAACATCTCGGCAATGTTGTGGCTCTGCCCCCGCTTGCGCATCCGCTCGTAAGCCTGCTGGAGTGTCGGGTGTTCGCTGATCGTCGGGTACATCACTTCTTCTCTCCCTTGCCCTTGCCCAAAACGCGCTTGAGTTTGGCTTCCGCTTCCATGAGCTTCATGTCGATCTCATGCTTCTCTTGCGTCTGGACAAGCTCCTGGATATGTCGCTCGGTATTCTGGATCAAGTTCTGCTCGGCACTCACCGTGTCGCTCACGATGTCCTGCTGCTTCTCAGCGGCCTTCAACTCCATCTCCGCCTGCTTCGCTGCAATCTCGACTTCCGCCTTCTGCGCCTCGATCTGCGCCTTCTGCTGCTCCGCCTGCACCTTTTGCATGGCCGCCTCGTCCTGTTCCGGAGCGGGAGGCTGGAAGCGAATGGCCTTCAGGTCGATCTGCAAGGCGTCACCCAGCTTGGCGTTCAGTGCGTTCAACGGCTCGGCATCCCCACGCTCCCATGCACTCACCGCCTGCTGCGAGAGTACCGGATAAATCTCACGCACGTTCGCGGCATCCCGGTCCCTATTAGGTTTCCTTGCGCTGCCAGACTCGATCCTGCACAGGACTTCCCGGTAGACGTGCGATGGATCGGCGTTCAGGAATCGGTTCCGCCACAGTTGCGCACCAATCGTGCCAAGGAACGGCTGAACCGATTCGGGCTGAATCTTGTTCTCGTAGGCACACAGCAACTCCATACGCGACAGGTTCGACATCCAGTCTTCTACCCGATGCACCATGTAGTCCGGCCGTACGGACAGGTTCTTGCTGCGTTCTTCAACGTCTCTGGCGCTGCGCGGGGTCGAGTCGCCGCCCACCGCGTACAGAATGTCGCTCATACCCGTGGCCTTATCGAGCAGCCTGAATAACTGCTCCACGATCCGCCACATGTCGAAGCTGACTTCCGGCTGCTCCAGAAACTTCACGCACTTGTCCAGGTCCGCATTGATCTCGGATACCTCGACAATCGCCAAGTCCTGCCCGTTCTCGAACGTCTCGCGCAACTCCTTCACGGCGCGTTTGAGCATGGCAATGAACGTGCGACTCGACTGCCACGAACGCTGCACAAGGTGCGACATGATGATGTTCAGCGCCACGAGAATCCCCAACGCCGGCCGCATCGGACTCATCGGCCACGGGCTCGCGTCCTTGTCGATGTTCCGGTAGAACGTCAGGAAGCCCACCGGCCATCGACGATCCTTCCAGTAGGGCACCGGCCACGCGAACATCTTGGCAACTTCGTCAACCGTCGCCTTCTCAAACCGCGCATCCGGCGCATTGAGCGGGAACGGAACCCCCTGTGCCACAACGATCCGAGCAAAGTCGCCAACAGCCTCGTGCAACGCATGTTGCATTGGCTGCGTCTGTCCGGACAGCCTCGTGCCGCAACCAGCCGTCGAGTAGATTTCCCAGTACGTAATGTTGTCGTACGTCGTCCCTCTCGCCACCTGGTCGTAATGGTCCTCGCGGCTCTGCACCGCACCCATCGCTTCGCCCGACTGGCTACTGCCGGCCTTGTTCTTCAACGCGCCATAGGGCAGCTTGAACCGTCGCTCGGCAATGAAGTGCGGCTCCGTCGTTTCCAACGCAATCCACGTCGCTTCGCCGAAGTTCAGACTGGACGCATCCGGGTCAACCAACAGCTTCCGGTTGTTCTTGTAGAAGCACCCCGTCAGCCGAATGTCACTGCCAGGAACCGTATAGACTTGCGGCTGCAACATCCCCAGACCAGTCACCATCGCCTCGGTAATGGCGACTTCAGCCGCTTCTTGTAACCCACCATCAGGCTGTTCGCCCGGAGTGAAGTTCAGGTACGTCTCGGCCACCTTACAGAGCGCGTCCCTGTTCAGCCGCTCCAGCCGATCCACCACACCCAACTGACTCAGATGCTCCTGAATGCCCTCGTACTGAATAATGACGTTCTCTGCCTCGTGCGGAAGCGGAGCGCCAGTCTGCTCCGCTTCCGCCTGCATCTGCTGAACGGCCTGATACTGCTCCGACAGACTCACCAGGTCGATGCCCATATCCGCAGCCACCAACTCGGGCGGATACTCGGGAACCTTGTGCGGCGTTACGCGCCGGTCGGGGTTTCGTGCATAGAGCAGTGGTCCGATCAGGGCGACAAACTCGAACGGCTTGTTCAAGGTGATCTTGAACTTCGGATCGAAGTTGCCCTTCGTGTACCGCTGCTGAAACTCCTTCGAGTACATGAACCCCAGCGCGCCCGAATAGAACGCCATGCACTGGTCCGCGTAGTCGTCAAACTCCTTCTTGCGCACCTCTCGCGCAATCTCAAGTTTGTTCAACCACGCGGCCGTCATCGGACGCAGTAGGGATTCTTGCTCTTCCATCAGTTGGCCTTCGTCTCAGTCTTCGGCTTGACCTTCGGTTCCGGCTTCTTCGTCGGGCGGTCGATCTCCAGGTAATCCCACACGCCGTTCTTCCGGGCGTCCGGCATGTACTCGAAAAACGAATCGTCCGCATGACGCACCGACTTGATCGGCAGCATGGACCTTCCTCCCGCAACTACCAGCAGGTCCAGAATGCCACGATCCATCGGGTCGATCTTCGTTACAATCGCCGTGTTCTCGTTGTCGCTCGTCGAGCCGGTCTTGTAGAATCGCACCATCCGAAACTCGGGGTTGGCCGTGCGATACTGACCGTCAATCGGTTTCACTACTGGTTTTACTAACTCACTCATACTGTCGCTCCAATCGTCGGGGCGGCCCCTGGTCCCAGCCAAAACGAGGAAGAGGCACCGGGCCGTTTATTGCGCCCTTCCATTTTCTCCAGCACCTTCAGCACCGGGTCCACGTAAGGCGCATGACGCGGCGCTACCCACGCCTCTTCCACCGCAAACAGCGGATTCAGATACGCCATGAGATACCCGTTGCAGTCCATCGTGTGATTGTCTTTCTTCACCACGTCATCCGTGTCATCCCGCCCAATACGGCACTTGTAGTTGGCGAACTCACGCTGCATGGCGTAGGTGTCTTCCTGCACCAACCGGAATCGCGGACGGCCATTGATCGTCGAAGCCAGCCATTCGCGCACGATCATGTTTCTGGCTGACACATTGTCCGAGCCTGGAATGAACGCGTAGCCCGTCGTGTCGCTTTCGAGCTTCGCTTGCTCAAACGCCTCCGAGAACACGTCCGCTACCCGCTCGCCGCGTCCCATCGTGTGCGTACGGCCCGCGTGCGCGTCCATGATGAACGCCTGCCACGGAACATCGGGGAACTCGCCCTTGATGTCCTGCGCAACCATGTGGTGGTCTACCCGCGACCAATACCACGCTCGGCGAATCACGACGCACTTGCCGAGATTCGGAGGCGGAACCATCGCAAACACAGCGGCGATATGCTCGAAACCCGGGTCCAGGGCCAGGTAGTACGTCCAGCCGTCCGGAAGCATATTCGGCGCGTCCCTGACAGCACGCTCGATCGGATCGGGGTCGCCCTTCGTTACCAGCCCGTGCGTCTCGATGTCGAAGAACGGGAAGACTCGCTGCAACCCATCCGCAAACAACCCCTGGTCGCGGGCCAACAGCGTCGCTTCACCGGCAGCCGCCCACGTCGCAAGGATCTTCCGCTTCGCTTCGTCCGGTATGTACGGATTGTCCGAGAACCGTAACGTCCAGCATTCCACATCTGGATTCGGCTGGCCCGCCTGTTCCTCTGCTTGCTTTACCAGCAGACGCAAAGCCTCGTTGCTGTCCTTAGGCCACGAACTCCAAATCAGCCGCCCCTCGTTGTCCGCAAGCCGAGCCTGCCACTCTTGAACGTGACTGGGAATCTGAATGTCTTCGTCAATCCAAACAATATCAACTGCTTCACCGACGCCCGCCTCGCCACCGCTGGGGAAGAAAAAGATTCTGGTTCCGTTCTTCAACTCGATCACGCTCGGAACCTGCTCGCCCTTGCTCTCCCAAGCAATATGGGCTATTGCCCGTTGCGGAATCAGCGGCTCACTACGCCTTGTCAGCCGCTTCTTGCCAGCCTCATCCGCCTCCCACGGCTTCCACGGACGCCATTCACCAGTTGTCTTGTCCTTGATGATCCGGTATAGGCCAGGCTCGCACAGTTTGCGGTACATGCGGGCAAGGTGTTTTTGATCATAGCCTACGCACCATACCACCAACGGCCCCGCCGGGTAGTTCAACGGTAGCGTTTCGCCTTCCCACGTTACAATCGGCTGATGCAGCACGGCAGAAGCCAGTTCTGCAACCGCAGCAACCGTTTTGCCGCTTCGGTTTCCGCCGCGGATTACCCTTTGAAATGCCTTAGAACGATGGAACGGAATCTGCGACGGGCGGGGCCGGAACGTCGATAGCCCCTCCTTTTTGCGCTGGGCCATCTCCTTAGCCAGCGCATCCAGGCGATTCCTCGACGAAATGGTGTCAGCTATCGGCACGGATTTCCTCCAATAACTCAGGGGAATGCTCGTACACCAACCGCAGAATGTCGCGGAACTGGTCCCTGTCCGCAGTCATCGCCTCCATCGACAGAACCTTGACCTCGGCGATGATCTCTTCTTCCGTCAATCCCTCCACGTCCGGCGCACTCTGCCGGTGCTCCGTCGAGGCGTTAATCATGTTGGCAATCGCCTTGAAGTGATCCAGCACCCTGGCGCTTCCGGGCGTGTCTTCAATCGCAGCCTTAAGCTGCTTGACGTGCAATTCCGCCATCGCATCCAGCCCGCCTAACTTCTTCACCAGCGTAGCCACATACTCCGAGATGTGCGGGGCGTCAATCTTCCTGCCAGACCGCTCGGCAACCATGCCGCGCACAGCGCGCGTACACATCAGTTGCCGCATCTCCTCGTATCGCTTGTTCGCTTCCTCTTGCGTCAGAAGCTCATTGCACGACTTGCAACAATTAGAGCCTGGGGTGAAGTCCTCGACCGACAGAAGACGGTTGCAGCGGGCGCATACTCTCTCGTCTGGCTGTACGAGATACGTGTCGTCGCTCATCGCTGCACCCTAGAAAGGGATCAGATATTCGTTGCAATACTGCGACGGGGCCGACCACCGACCCCGCCGCAGCCCCGATTGCCGCCGGCGGGCAGCGACTTCCGTTAGTCGATCGTCACGTCGATCCCCCGAAGCGAGGAATCGTTGGCCATGGGAGCACACGCCTGCGTGGCGATACCGACTTGGTTCTTCGCCAGTTCCAACATGGTCTCCATGTCGTACTGGTCTCCACTCGAACTCCCCTCGTCAAACGCAACCAGCGTTCCGGGCGTGGCGCTCGCATAAAGCGCATCGCCAACCGCAATGGTCGCCGACGTGGTATGGGTAAGGTGCCGAGACGGACCCTTTCGGATCAGCAGGAACAGGTCGCCATCGCGAACGCTGGCTTCCTCAAGCTGATCGTCCACAATCCCTGCCGGTTCCTCGTACAGGCCCGGCTCATCGTCAACTCGCCGGCCTCGATAGCCGGTCTCCCACTTCACGACATGTCCGCGATAGAGCTCGCCGCCGCTCGTATTGCGTGCAATAACGCCGCTGACGTACTGGTTCTTGATTACGTCGCCGTTGCTATCCAGAGCAGGAAGCCGGAACGGCTGCCCCTCCAGATGCACCGCAGCGTAATCGCTGGTGTCGATGGTTCCGCTCGCGCCGTGAAACGTAGTGCCGCGCGGAATAGGACAGGTATTTGCCATTGTGAGATTCCTCCCCTCGCTTAGGCGTAGTTGTAGATTTTCGCGCAGAACTTGGGCACGAACCGGTAGTCACCGAGATTCCACGCCATCCACTTGTACATGTGCGTGTCCTCGTCGTACCGAATCGGCTCCGGCATGACCAACTTCTTGCTCAGCATGAGCAGCTTCACGGCGTCTACGTCGAACATGTAGGCCGTATCCGCGGGAATGCCGTACCCAGTGTGGATCAGCACACCCTCATAATTAAACGTGTCGTGGAATCCGTACCGCTCGCCCTCAGCGTGCGGAGGAAGCGTGCGGGACTTCGCTTCCCAGTATTGGTTCCACTCACTCATCAGGTTCGAGGCCATCAGGCACACCAGTTGCCCTTCAGCAGCGTGCGTATGCCGCAGCCACATGGCCGTACGGGACACACATCGAGGGCCGTTGTCCGACCAGCCCGTCTGCGAAGTACCCCAGCCCGAACTCGACCAGTTCGGGTACAGCGGCGACCAGAAATGGTAGTCGCAGTTCCCCGTCCCTTCCGGGTAGTCCGTGCCAAGCGTGGCGTTCGGACTGGTGGTCAGGTCACTCGACCACGATCCACCCTGGGCCAGCGCCGTACTGATGCCGTGGTAGGTCGTGTTCGGCGTGGCGATGATGTTCGCGGCCGAGGCGTTGGCGGCGGTGCCGAACACCGTCTCGATACCGTTGAACATGTTCTCGTTGCCGGACGTGGAACCGTTCACGACGAACGACTTCCACACGTTGTCCCGCATCGACTTGATGAGCTTCGGAAGAATCCGGGCGTACCGATCCACCAGTTCCCCGGCAGAGCCCTTCATCATCTCCTTCTCGACGCGGTGCATGGCGTCCGACTCCTGCATACCACGCCACGTCTGGGTCGCCTTCTGAATCGACGTGAACGGGGTATAGGTCGTTTCGGAGCCATAGCCGAACTCGCTCGGCTCCTGCTCCCGCCAATCCACCGGATACTTCTTTTCGTAGGAGCCATCGACTCCGTACTGAATCCTGCCGCGCGATTCCAGCATCCGGGCGACAAGATACTTCACCTTCGTCAGGTCAAGCAGTCTCTTCTCGGCCAGTTCTACTGCCCGATCAACAATCCCAATCCACGCTTCAGCCATCGCGTCACCTCGTTTTTATGGCTACAGTTTGATACCGTGCGCCTCTGCCAGCCTGCGCGCATCGCTACGGAATGCGCTCTCCGCATCGGGGTACTGGTCCGCAGGTGCGGACTCGTCAAGGGGCCGACGCTCGGGGTGACGCTCAGCCTCAGATACCGTGTCAAGAAACCGCTGCGATCCAGGATTCGGAACAGTCGGTGTCGTGGTCGAAGTTTGCGGCGCAGCCTGCTGGGCCTTGGGAACCCGCAGCATGGCGAGCTCCGCAGCTTCCTTCACAGAAAGCGGCTTGCCATCCGGTCCCTTCAGACCACGCGCCCAGTTGTACGCCTGAAACACCTGACTGCCATACTTCGTCAGCACAGCCTGCCCATCCCGGCCGTACACAACGTTTCCGCTGCCGTCCAGGGCGTACAAGTCCTTCATGTTCTCGCGCAGCCACGCCTGTTCCTCAGCCTTCTGGACCTCTTCCGCGCGGCTGTTCTCCCAGGCTTCCCGCTCCCGCTTCACAGCCTCCTGGATTTGCTCCTGGATCGATTGCACCTTCTGGTGCAAGATGGGCTCGACGGCCCGGACGATAAGATCCTGAGGGTTCTGGATGAACTTCTGAATCGTCTCGGCCTGGAACTGCCGATACCTGTTCAGCTTCGCGCGGGCCGTTCCGAGAGGATCGTCCTGCTCCGAAAGGTTCTCCCAGGCAGGGTCGTATTCCGGCGTCTCCCACGAGAACTGCGGCCTGTCCTCATCGGCCGGCTGCTCCGGGGCCTTCTTCGCAGCCTCTTGCTCGGCCAGCCACTTCTCGAAGTCGCCCAACCTGTCCGCATAGGGGGCCACCTTCCGGCCAAGCTGGGCCAACGGCTGCATCTTGCCGTACTCGTTGGCGATATAGAACAGGTCGCGGCCAAGCTCCTGATCGTCCTTGTAGGCCGCCAAGTCCTCGTCGCCGTAGCCCATCTCTTTCGCCAGAGCCCGAAGGCTGGCGGCACTCGGCTGAACATCGGCTGTCGGCTGCGCCTCTACAGCTTGCGGTGCTTCCACCGGCTGCGGAGTTTCCGTACCTGCGTCCTGGTTCAGTTCAGCCATTGCCGCCTTGATTTCTTCTTGCATAACGTCGCTCGCTCTTTCGGGGAAAACGAATGTGGTCCGTTACCCCAAACTAGGAGCGGCACGAGATATTTGGGCTATATTTCGTATGTTTGCGTACGGAACCTTGTCGTTTCGTATCGCATCGCCTATACTTGAGAGAAGAAAGGCAATGGAGGGCCTATGTGCGAGCAGGACACAATCAAGCGCCTGACGGCCGAAACACTCGTCCGGCTGTCAGATGACAATGATCTGCCCACCAAGCCCAACAGACGGCAACTGCACGACTGGCGCACGAAAGGTGTCATTATCGAAGAGCGGCACCTGCCAGTCCTTCTAGAGTGCATTCGGATCGGCGGCCGGTACTACACCTCACAGGAGGCATTTGTACGCTTTCTTCGCGCCACCAACATGTAGCGCCGGCATGACAACTTACGCTCGATGCTCTGCTGAACAGCAGCGCATCCTCTACCGCCAAATGAAGGCCGGCTCGCAAGAAGCCGCCTCGCAACTTGGCGAGTCTGTAATGCCCTGGGCCATTGCCGTAGCCAGACGGATAGGCCAGCAGTATAGGCTAGACGACGATGACATCCTCTCCGCAGCAGGATACGCCGTCGCCAACTGGCTCCATCACTGGAAGCCGAGCAAGGGCAGCGCAACAACACTCCTGTACTGGTGGGTGCGCCAGGCCATCACCCACACGGTAAGCAAAGCAGGCCCCATTCCGCACCCCTACAAACCCGTCGCCCCCATCCCGACCGTTATCAATTTCGACAGCGAAGACACGCAACGCGCCGATGCCGAAGACACGCAACCGACCGACGCCGAAGACGCGGGCCCCACCGGCATTGATGCCGCAATTCAGCACGAACGAGAAGAAGCCATCCGACGCGCCGTCAGAACCCTACCCCCCAGACTGCAAACCATTATCCACTTCCGCTTCTTCTCCCAACCAAAACCCACCCTTGCACAACTCGGACTGCGACTCGGAATCAGCCGGCAATGCGTCCAACAACTCGAACTGCGAGCCCTCACAAAGCTTGAACAGCAACTCGCCAACCTCTGAAAGGAACCCTATGTCCAACACGTACATTTTCAGCATCCACACATGCTCTCACGATATCGTCGAGGTGCCAGGAACCGACATGTCCGTCGAGCAGGGGCTACTCACCATCTCCTACGATGGCACCTGCGTTGCACACTTCGCTCCAGGGGAATGGCGACACGCCAGACGCTTTGAGCGGGACGCTAGCCCAACGAGACAGCAGAGCTAGAGCAGCCATGAAGCACTTCGACCTTGGCAAGAACACGACAGACACCCGCAATGCGGTATTCGTCAGCACGGACGTAATCGAGAGTCTGCGAAAAGTATTGTCCAATGCCCACGACGAATCTCTGACATGTCTGGGCGTTCGCATTTTCTGCGACCCGCTCCTGCCACGCTGCAGTATCATTACGTTCGACCGTAGATTAGCCAAGGCTCTTCGGGAAAGCTTCGGTAAAAACATCATGTGGTGCTGAAATGAGAAAGTCCTGCGAGAACTGCGTCTACTTGGACCCCGAACAGTCCGTCGGCGGATGGTTCTGCAAACGAACAGGCCACCTAAACCTATTTCCCACTTTCTGCCTCGCATGGGGGAAAGCTCCAACCGTACACCAAGAACCCAAACCCGATACGGACAAGACTTGCGAGAAATGCCGCCACGCATTCCCGTCCGAATTGCACCCGGGTGAATGGCGGTGTAACTACCTCGGTGGCTTGCTCGCAACCCTAAACCCCTGCGAGAACTGGGAACCCGTGAACGACCTACCCAACATGACAAAGCCCCAACAAGCCATCGCCACCCAAGTCGGAGGCGACCACTACAAAGACTTCGCCATCCAGCCCTGCGAGTTTCTGCGGGCCAATAACGTCCCACACGCAGAGGGAGAAGTCATCTACAAGGTACTCAGACACCGACAGAAGAACGGCCGCGAAGACCTCGAAAAGGCCATCCACGCTATCCAACTCATTATCGACATAGACTACCCGGAGGGCTAAGCATGGCGACCAAAGACATCACTGACCTTCAAGTCTGCCTAGCCGTGGAAACATGCCGACTGAACAAGTTTCGGGAATGGCCCTACGACCTGCTTGCAGAACAGACAGGCCAGCACACCAAAGTCTGCTACCGCGCGATGCAACGGGCGGCCAAACGCGGATATCTTGATTACGGCGTCAGCCTGCGCACAGCATGGCTCACAAACAAAGGACTCGAACTGCTGAAAGAGAAGCCATGATACGCGACCGCGAAGAACTCTGGGCCGAATACGTCCGACAAAATCCATCATTCGCCGGCGACCAGCCCGTGACTATCATGCCCCAAAGTATCCGGAAGATGTTCGACCTCACATGGGATATCTCCGCCAAACGCGAAGCTGCCTTTCGCTCCAGGTCCGCTTCCATACCTCCGGGCTTTGATGACATCTTCCACGACATCTTCGGAGGATAACCTATGTCATTCCTGCAACAACAAATCGACAAGTGGCGAGAATGCTTCCGAGACCCGCGCCTATGGATTCCTAACCCGCAAACCGTACACAAAGACCCCAACTGGCAGCCAATCGAATCCGCACCAAAAGATGGAACCGAAATCCTGCTCTACCCCTACGCCGTCTGCAAATGGGACACAGAGGATGGAGCCTTCTTCAGAGACGATTCCGACATCTGGCCCCAACACCCCACTCACTGGATGCCACTGCCAAAACCGCCAAAGGACACACTATGAAACACTCACCATACTCCATGTCCAAACCCTACGCAGGTGAGGCAGGCGGACGAACAAGCGACAAAATGTCGTTTGTTCAAGACCAAACCCTACGCAGGTGAGGCAGGCGGTAAATGCGTCTCCATCGACTGCGTAAATCCCCACTACTACTCCGGCGTTGACTACAATACCCAAGAAGAGAAAGACGATGCCCACCGCATCCTCAATGCGCTCAATGCCACCGCCCAACTCCCCGACACCATCCTCCAAAACCTCGCCCAACACCCGGGCAGACTCTACGCTATCCTCGAAACACCCGAACCACCCAAAGGTGCAGACGAAACTTTCGCTAACTAATATGGGTGGGTGACTAAACTAGAACCATTGACTCGACGCGTATAATCTATCCCGCCGCCAACCACACACCAATCACGCCGCAGTCATTTCGTCCATCCTTTTCGACACTTATGCCATTCTGCCGGCGTTATACCAAGCAGTTTGTCCATGCGTGCCACCTGCGAGAGGGGTAGAGGGTTTTCGGTGAAATACTCTCGGAGCGGAACCTAATCTACAAAGCCGCCGGATGGGGGGCCCGCCGGGTACCTTTTCTCTACCCTGCCTAACCTGCCCAGCGTATCGCCTCCTGCCGCTGCCCTGCCGCCCATACCCTATGCACGGAGCGCGGCCGCAACCCACGGGTAGTCCCCGATCCC
>Ga0265293_10009993_pt1 | contig 13422 bp, 10 predicted proteins | sample Munlanlewell138R_FD_192505 | JGI IMG/M metagenome (GOLD analysis project Ga0265293, IMG submission 192505) | Leachate microbial communities from a municipal landfill in Southern Ontario, Canada - Leachate well 138R | ecosystem: Engineered > Solid waste > Landfill > Unclassified | place: Canada...
CAGGCTGTGGCCGCTTCGCGCGCGGCCTCAGCCGCGACCAATCGCTGACATCCATGTCGCGATTGAAGGGGAGGGGGGTACGGGGGGAAACATCTTTTCTTTGGCACAAAGAAAAGGGTTTCCCCCCCGTGCAAAGCTCTCTTATTGAGACAAAAGTTTAAAAAAGCTAATAAAATCAAGGCACTACGCCAAAGATGGCTTCTAAGCGCGCAAGCCCTTAGCAAGACGCGGGACAGCGGCTCACAAATAAAGCAGACTAGAGGCATAAAGCTAAACTGAACCCAGCCATAAAGCGTAGCCGCTCTTAAGGGCGGATTTATTTTAACGGATTACGGTAAACATACGGTTAAAACGTAAACCGTATGGGCTTGATGACCACCACAAGACTTGAGCTTTACCCTTTACGTTGTCAAGGGGAACTTGGCCCCAGCAGCGAGAATCGGCGCTGTTATCGCGGTTATCTCCCATCACGAAGAGGTGCCCGGCTTTGACCTTAACTGGTCCAAAGTGATTCATCGGAATTTCATGCGTAATAGTCATATAACTGCTTGAACCGAGGCGTTCTTGGTTCCAGAGTTCGTTGCGCCTATCTGATAAAAAGAAGTAGTCGCTAACTTCGCGTACATACTTCACGCGGCGCTCTACGGGTTCCCCGTTGACATGGAGCACTTGGTCGATGATCTCGATCGTATCGCCTTCAACGCCAATGACACGCTTGATATAGTCCTTCTCCTCCGAGAGCGATTCCGCTTTCATGCAAGTGGAGTTCGTTGAGGCGAGGTGCCGTGCTGCCTCTTGGCGCGGGAAGACAAAGACGATAACATCCCCACGCTTTGGGCGGCTAAATTGCACGATCTGCTTGCCGATGATGGGGAGACGAATTCCATACGATAGCTTCGTGACAAAGAGCTGATCGCCGTCTAAAAGAGTTGGCACCATCGATCGCGTAGGAATTTTAAAAGGCTCAATGATGAAGGCGCGAAGTAGCAAGGCAAAAAGCAGCGCGTAGGCCAAAGATTCAAAAAGCTCGCGCGTGGAGCTCTTCTTTGCAAAGGATAAGTACTTATCGACCAAGACCTGAAGCTTAGCGTGACTTTCTACGTATTCGCTGCCATCTTTCTGAATATCGCTCTTTAGCTGCACTAGCGCCTCGGCGATAGCCGTATTATCAGCAGAATGCAGCCGCTTCTTAGCCCTTTTGTACAGCTTTGTGGCTTCTTTTAAATATTTTCTTGCGGCTCTCTTTGATAATTTAGCTCGCCCGCGCTCACCATGATGGGATTCCAAGATCCAGACTCCGTATACAGTGCCTACATTATATCGCGCGATTCAATGCGCAAAAGCTGTTGACCCAAAAAAATCAAATCACCATGGGCTAGCTTCGTTCGATGCGCAATCTTGATCCAAGTACCGTTGGAGCTATTGAGGTCAAGCAAATAGTAGTTGCCGTCTTCTCGCGGTGCGATCTGGGAGTGCCTTCCGCTCATGAAGCGATCCTTAGGAAATATGATGTCGCCCTTTTCGCGGCCAAACACTGCGCCGCCCTCCGACAAACAATACACATTCTGTGCAATATTTCCAATTCCAATTTGGACGAGCTTAAAATCGCCACCACTAGGCGGCGAGCCCATATAACGCGTTCCATCCACAGAGCGCGCCTTTGTGCTGACCACCTGTTCAAAGCGCTCAAAGCGCAGAAGCTGCCGACCCGCCAAAAAACTATCACCAGGACTGAGCCGAACTTCGTTTCGTGTGCGCAAAAAAGTTCCGTTTAGGCTGTCCAGATCCTCTATATATAATGATAAGTCATCGACAATGAGTCTCGCGTGACGTGGAGACAAAAAAGCATCCGTGGGAAAGCGGCTATCACCAGAGCGTCCAATGATGGTTTCGCTGTATTTTAAAGGAATATGCACGCCATCGGTGCTATCCTCGTTGATCGACACCAAGGAAATATCCATTTGTATTTCCTCAAGCTCGATCGGCTCAAAATGCTTCACAGAAGTGTAGTCGCCCAAATATGCCGCGCAAAAACCGCAATATTTGTGACTCCGTGGACAAACCGCGCCACAACTCCTACAGTGAACCTCACTATCGTTGGCCTCATCCTTGTAAAAAAGATCCGAAAGCCCAGAATCCGACAACAAGTCTACCTGACTTCTAGGTCGCATGGGTGCAGCAGACATCGCGCGCGCGTCGTGCTCTGGGAGCGTCCTGAGCTGTGGCATTTCACGCGTGCCACCCTCTAACTCCTCATCTTGTCCCAAAATCTCAAGCAAGGCATTCGTCAACAAATCATCGAAACCCTCGCCTTTCCCTGCTGCCATCGAAGTTCCCTTATAGAAGGAGCAAAATTAAAAAACATAAAAAAGGCTACCCGCATGTGCCGTCCGCGTCTTACGTTAAACTCCCTGACTAGCAGGTGGGCCCCGTAATGGGGGGGGCAAAGGATCTGGGACTAGCCAGCGTGCTCGACCGATCCCCAGGGACAGGTCCCGATTTAACGTCTTAGGGGTTTAAACATGTCGACGCCGCGGTCACCGCAGGCAGCCGATATGATTATACACACACATCACGATTGTGCAAGCAACGTTTAACGTATGATTATTTTCAAATAAAAGATCGCTCTTTTTTGAAGGGGGGCTCAAAGCCCCCCTACGCGCAAGCTTCCCGCATAATAGCTGGGTTCGCGCATGATTTTATGCTTTGTATGCGCTCAAACCGCGCATCCAAAGCATAAAATGCGCTCAGCCAGCTATTCTGCGGGCGATCTTGCGCTACCCCCCTACTAAAGTTAATCGCTGCGCAAGCTCTACTCTACATACAAAAACGGGTTCTAAGGGTGCTAGCCCCAAGGAATCAAAGCTTCGAATAGTCAGTTCGTGTTTTTCGTGCTAAAATAGCTTTCGTGCCTTTCGTGCTTTAAATTTTGAACCACGAAAAACACAAAAATACACGAAAAATTTCTTTTTTTCTCCTACAGAACCGACTTGATTAGTTATAGACTTTCGTGCCTTTCGTGCCTTTCGTGCTCTTTAAATTTTGAACCACGAAAAACACAAAAATACACGAAAAATTTCTTTTTCTATTTTGGAGTCCTTTGCACGGATAAAAATAGTGAATATATTTTCATAAATCCGATACAGTTTTAAACAAAATGAGACATTTTGTAGAGAATCATAACTTGATAATGCTAATTAAATAAGGCAGGTAGGAGATAGAATGACATTTTATTCGAAAAGCACTTAAAAGAGTGCTTTCTTTTTTGGAGGGGGGTGCGGGGGGAACCTTTTTTCTTTTGCAAAAAGAAAAAAGGTTCCCCCCGCGCAAAGCTCTCTTAGTTTAAAAAACTTGCAATATGTTTTGCTAGGCTCTATCTTGCTGCACGCCTAGGGCAGAGCATTTTGCTGCACTAAGGCTTAGTAAATTTGAGTGTAGAGTGAGTTTATGACCACCTTTGTTTACATCGTTTTTGCAGTAGTTTGTTTGTTTTTGATCGCAATCGTCTTGTTACAACCTGGTAAATCGGGCGGCTTAGGCGCAGCATTTGGTGGTGGTGGAAGCACCGTATTTGGCGCGTCTGGCGCGACGACTCCGTTGCGACGTGTAACTGTCGTGATGGCCACACTCTTTATGCTACTGAGTTTGTTGATCGCTTATATGTCTGTGAGCACATCGGTTACGACCACCGATACAGGCGTAAAACGCGGCTTAGATTATCGGCACACATCAAAACCCGACGGTAACGTCGGTTTGCCGCTACCAGCACCTGCAGCCGCTGCACCAGCCGTTGTGCCTGCTGCGGATTCACTTGCTATTCCAGAACTTGCTCCCGATGCAAAGCCCGCAGTGGCCTCGCCTGAAGAAGCAGCAGCCCCAGAGGCAGCCGTTGAAAAAGCCGTTGAACTTCCAGCCGCAATCCAAGCTGGCGCGCTTGAAGTGCAGGATGCTGTGCAAGATGCTGTTGCTGAACCTGCAGCCGCCGTTGACGCTGCTGTCCAAGCTGTCGAAGCGATCCCAGCGGCAGTCCAAGCCGTGATGCCTGAGCCAGCGCCTAGTGCTGCCCCACAAGAAGAAGCCGCTGTTGTAGCCGAACCCGAAGCTACTGCGCCCGCAGCCCCTGAAGCGGCGGTGAATTAGGCCAAATAGAAGCCCTTCGCAGCCCCTAGCCTAGTTGACCATGCCAAAAAAAAACCTCGTATCGCAAATACTGTGTTTTTCTCTTGTTGTTGCGCTATTTGCGATAAGTTTGGGGTTATTTCTTCATTATATATATTGGCCAAAACTATTTAGCCTAAGCTTTAGCGATAATGACATTGCGGCGATCTTGCCCTTTTGGAGGATCCCTGAAGAGGGCGCACAGCGCTACATCGCTACGCGTTTAGAGTTTTTAGGAATCCTGACGCTTTGGCCGATCTTTCTGCTTTTTAGTTGGCGTAGTTTAACGGATTTTCCGCTCTACCAAAGCGTTTTACACATTTTGGTGCGAGTGGCGCTATTGCTTACGGTCGTTTTGGCATTGCTTAATGTGCAAAAGACCAGCGAGTCGAGTTTTGTGTCGGTTGTGTACTTAGTCGATGTTTCTGATTCGATGAGTGGGGAGGAACTCGATGAGGCGCAAAAACTGGTGTCGCGTGGGCTAGCGCGCAGCAACAGCGAAAATGACGTGCAAGTCGTAAGCTTCGCTAGTTCGCCGAGGCGCTTAAAATTAAGCGAAGGTAACGTTTTACCCCCCATCAAACGCCATGATAGCGAAGACGGCGAGGGCTTTGAAGGGCGTCAAAGCGATTTGCAAGCCGCGCTGCGATATACGTATGGGCTTTTTCCCGATGCTTATTTACGTCGCGTCGTCTTAATTTCGGATGGGCAGCAAACGCGTGGCGACATTTTAGCCGAAGCCCTGCAAGCTCAAGAAATGGGAATTCGTATCGATAGCATCGCGCTAGAGGGAAAAATATTGCCCGAAATCATGATCCGCGGCGTATCTATACGAGAGCGCGATCAGCTCGTTGTGGGTAAGCCCTTTGTCATGGAACTTGAGCTCTATTCGACGTATGCAGGTAATGCCGAAATTATATTTGCTAAAAACGGCATAAAAGACGACGAAAATTCAAAAGGCTATGACTTCCTTGAAGGTGAAAACATCATTACTATGCAAACTACGGCTTACGAGCCCGGTACTTTGGCTTTGTCCTGGAAGCTAGATGCCGTAGAAGAAGACGGTTTTGCAGAGAACAACGCCTTTGAAGATCGTGTTATCATCGATGGAAAGCCGAGGATTTTGTACGTCGAAGGGCAGAGCAAATCCGCGGTGTATTTGCAGCGCGCATTGCAGGGCTACGGCGCCTCGCAGGGGCAAAATTTCGAGGTGCAAGTCAGACCCGCTGGTGGGCTACCCATGACATCGAGCGACATTGAGCAGTTCTCGGCTGTTATTTTATCTGATACGCCAGTGCAGACTAATACGGGAAGAATTAACGTTTCTACGCAGCAGATGAACGTCATCGATAACTTTGTTCGCCGTTTCGGCGGCGGCTTTATCGCTATTGGCGGAGAGCAGGCTTTTGCTTTGGGGGGATACGAGGGGACGATAATCGAAAAGATTTTGCCCATACAATTTAAGGCGGAACGAAAAAAAGAGCAGCCTTCCATCGCGATGGCCATACTTATCGATAAATCTGGCTCCATGAACGGCGTTAAGCTGGAATTGGCCAAAGAAGCCGCTAAGGCTAGCATTAACGTTTTGGCTAACAGCGATAGGGTGATGATCATCGGTTTTGATGATACGCCCTACATGCTAAGTCCCATGACGCGCGCTATTAATAGGCGCCAAATCGGAAATAAAATTGCGCGCATGCGCGCGGAGGGCGGCACCAACATTGAGCCCGCGCTAGAAATGGCCTACCTAGAACTTGCCCTCGTATCTGCACGCATCAAACACGTGATCTTGCTCACCGACGGTGAATCCCCGTATGGGAGGATTGATCAGTTAGTGCGCCAGATGGCGCGGGATCGCATTACCGTTTCGACGGTCGCGGTGGGGCAGGCCGATACGGTCTTGTTAAAGCGCATCGCGAACTTAGGCAAGGGTCGTGCGCATTATACCAACGATCCCTACAGTGTGCCTCAGATTTTTGTGCAGGAAACGGAGCAACTTGGAAGCAATGCCATTGTTGAACAACCCTTCGTTCCTCAAATCAAAAAGTCGGGTGGAATGCTCGCTGGCATTGTCCCAACCCATCTTTTGGGCTACGTCGCTACGAAAGCTAAACCGGGCGCCGAAGTCTTGATGACGGCGCCTTCGGGCGCTCCCATCTTAGCGACTTGGGCTTGGGGTAGTGGGCGAAGCACGGCCTTTACTTCGGATGTCAAGAACCGCTGGGCTGCGGCTTGGATCAACAATAGTCAGCTATTCCCAAAGTTCTGGAGCCAAGTCGTACGCGCCACCATGAAAACCGACAAAGAAACCCTATTTGATATCACCTACAGCATTGACCTTGCCACAGCCAAAATTATCATTGATGCCGTCGATGAAAACGACCAATTCCTCAACTCCCTAGATGTTAACGCCGAGGTTAAGCCGCCTAAGGGCGAGCCTTTTGACATCGCCTTTTTGCAGACGGCGCCAGGGATTTATCGCGCGGAATTTGAACTCCCGTACTTTGGACCCTACGAACTGAACGCTAGCCTTAAAGACAAGGGCAAAGAACTTGGAAACGCGCGCTTGAGCTTCTCTCACCCCTATGCGGCCGAGTTTATGGACACGCACACCAACACCGCCCTACTGGAGGCTGCCGCACGCATAAGCGGCGGAAAACTCAATCCCAGCGACGACGAAATATTTGATCCCGCAGGCGCCACCGTCGAGAGCTACTCGCCGATTTGGCATTACTTCGTTTGGCTTGCCCTAGCCATTCTACTGCTCGACGTTTTCTTGCGAAGACTGCGACTCGGACGCGCTCGAACGATAAAACTCGTATAAGCGCAGCCTCATTTCTAGCCACGAAAAGCTTTTTTACCACGAAAAACACTAAAAGCTTTTTTACCACGAAAGACACGAAAGGCACTAAAAGCTTTTTTACCACGAAAAACACGAAAGGCTCGAAAGCTTTTAACGAATCAAGCTGGGTATGTAAAACTAAGGTAGCCTTTAATCTTATAAAAGCATTTAAAAAAGAAAAATTTTTTCGTGTATTTTCGTGTATTTCGTGGTTCAAAATTTAAAGACACGAAAGGCACGAAAGTCTATAACAAATCAAGTCGGTTCTGTAAGCCTGAGGCAAGCTTTGATTTGATATATGAGAGTTTTGTGCTAAAATAGCTGAGCATTGAGATTTTCACGGAGGTAAGAATGTCAAGATTGAGTTTTTGGGCAATGAGTATCGCGATTTTACTATTGACGCAGCCTTGTTTCGCGCAAGATCCGGAGCGTAAGGGCAAAGGAAAGCCCTCTGATGGCGTAATTCTAAACGCAAACGCCACATACACCCCCGATAAGCAAATGCTAATCGATTCCAATATTACGGAGTGGAGGGGCGTAGAAGAAATTGCGTTTGGGCCGTTACTGAGCGGGGAGTACGAGTATGATTGGACGGGACTAAAGGACTTGAGTGTAAAACTTCGTGTGAGCTACGGGATGGAGAAGCTCTATTTTTTAATCCAAGTCAAAGACAACGCGGTTGTGGCGAGGCGTAGGCCGTGGAAGTCGGACATGGTCGAGCTTTGGCTGCTCTCGGAGACACACCCCATAAAGGCCAACAAGGGCTTGGTGGGCTTGAGTTTTGATATGGGACCGCTTACTGAGGACCAACCGCCAACGCTGCGCTGGATTTCTGTGGCAAAGAAAGGGATACCCAACATTTTGTCCGCTACGATTAAGCTTCACGACGGATACGATATTGAGATGGCGGTTCCTTTCTCGGAGTTTACAACACTAAGCCCCGTGATGGAGGGAAGCATACGCTTTTGTGTTATTGTACGCGATTGGGACCAAGATGATCCCAATGAGGATGAAGTGGTGATGGCGTCGTGTAAGGCCAATCCGAAGTCGAGCTCCAAGCTAAAAGCCGCCGACATGGGGTAAATAAAATTCAATTTAGCGGAACAGCAGTGGGCGAAAGTTCTAGAATCTAGCCTTGGAGGCGGCGAAAAGTCGAAACTCGATTTTGAAACAAAGGCCAACGTGGTGGGGGATGCGCAGTTGGAGACGATCGGGCTTAAGGGAAGGAGACTGATTGCCGCGGGTTATGGTTTCCAGATGGGGCAGCTCTCGTGGGCAGAATACGGTTTTGACCAGAGTGTTAAAATTAACAAAATGGAGAGCAAAAACATCAATGGCGATGCATATGATGAGATTTTAGTTTACGCTACGGAGCGCTGCCCAGATTCGCGCTACGAAACGGAGCGAGTTCACGTTTTACAGTATGAGCAAGGTAATTTTGTGGTATCGTCAAGAATACAAATAGCGCAGTGGATGTTGGGGGATGCTACGAAAAGGGTGACTAATAAGCTGCAATTTAGCAAAAAAGGGATTGATTTACGTTTGGATACGGTGGAGCTGAACGGCGAGTCGATGCAGAGCTGTGGCTTTGAGCCTATGGCGGGAAATATTGATATTTTGCTCCCGCAGGATGGGAAGAAAACAAAATCAACGAGTTTTAGTGAAGCAAACATGAGTTACGTTACGTTGTAGTTTTGTCGCTAAGTAGGTATGAACGTGATTTAATAGCTTGAGCTGTGGGCTGTGATACAGCTTTGCTCGAGACGAGCTTGAGCGCGATTAGAGGCAGTTTTGTTGAATGGTGAGTGAATTTTGTACGATGCAGGAGCCAGAGTTTAGTTCAAAAGTAAGAGATTTCGACGATGGTGTCGGATTTAAATTACCAAACCCGTATCTTGCTGCAATTTTAACGGTGTTGGCGCCTGGACTAGGTTACGCTTACTGCGGAAAGGCTGACAAAGCCTTCCTCGTCAATTCGCTCTACATTGTACTTTTTATAGCGGTCTTCGTTCTTTGGGTAATTTTTAAGTTCTTTCCTCCACTGCCCTTTATTTTACTCTTCTTTTTTTACGCTATTTCTCTTGTGCGCCATGCTTTTTACGCCTATCAGTGCGCGCTTCGCTCCTACTCGTCTACGGGTTTACACCGTCACCCCCTCACCCTCTTGTCGCTAGCCGTGTTTAGTTTCTGGCTGCCCGCGATTTTAACGCTCCTACTTTCCCAAGAACTGGCTTTCCAAACGCTACGCGTCACAAGTGATGTGATGCTACCCAATATTCGCAAGGGCGATGTCGTACTAGTCGACAAGAGCGCATACCGCTTAAAGGAGCCCGTGCGCGGCGACTTGGTCATGATCGCGGAGCGCAATCCTAAGTCAAAGGCAAGGCGCGTGTTTTTTGCTAGAATTATCGCCCTTCCTGGGGATAGCATACAACTACAAGGCGCGCTGCCTCACGTAAATCGCCAAAAACTCACGCAGTGGCACTACCATGAAAACGGGAAAACGCTTGAGAGCCAGATCGCCGTTGAATTACCTTTTAAAGATGATGAGCCCTTGATCGACGTACCAGAGCAGGAGCCCAAAGAATGGTACACTGTACTCGCGCCTCGCCAGATCCTATTTTCTAAGACGGATATTTTTTCGCTCGGAAACGATAGCTACTTTGTCCTTGAGGATAACCGCAGCTACAAGACGCAGAGTTCCCAGCGCCAGCAATACGGTGCCATTATTCAGCGAAGCTGGATAAAGGGCAAACCTTTGTATGTGCTCTCCAACGCGAATGCCGAGGAGCCATACGCGTTTTGGGGTCAAAGGTTGAAGTGAGACTTGAGGGATATGCTTAACCATATTTTAAGCCAATTTATGGGTAGGGATGCGAGCCTGTACAGCGTTTCTGTCATCAATGCTGGTCTTATAAACGATAGCTATTTGATTGCAGGCCCCTTGCCAGAGCGCGCTCCGCGTTTCGTGTTACAGCGAGTGAATTCGATTTTTTCGCCAGAGGTGAACGACGATATCGCTGAGCTTGTGCTTGAGCTAAGGAGAGCAGAACTTCCCGTTGCAGAGCTACAAACAACGCTAGATGGGAAGAACTATTTTGAAGAAAGCACTGGGGAGCTTGCTGGTGTATGGCGGCTTTGGACGCATTTAAAAGGACGGTGTTTGCACAGTATAGAGAATTTGAAGCAGTTGCGCTCAGCGGCTAAGCATCTAGCGCTTTTTCACGATGCGCTAAGGGGCAGCAAACACGTTTTTCGCTTTAAGCGTGGAAATGTGCATGATTTTGCGCGACATCAGCGAAAACTTCTTGAAGCTTTAAATAGCTATAAAAATCATCGCCTCTACGGCGAGGTTTTCGAGTTTTATTCGACTTGGAGCAGGCTTTGTGAGCGGCAAACTTTGGCGCTAGAAGAGCGTGGCTTGCCTTTACGTATCATTCACGGGGATCCCAAAGTCTCTAATTTCTTGTTTAATGCCGATGACGAGATTAGCGGCATTATCGATCTCGATACGATGGCGCGATCAACGCTAGCGTGCGAGATCGGCGACGCCTTGAGATCGTGGGCAAATTGTAGCGATGAGAATTCGGCGCCAATGCTTAGCTCTGAGCGTTACACCTGCGCGCTGGATACGTATTTTGAGCATGCGCCGTGGTTGAGTTCTGCGGAACGGAGCGCGTTTTTACGCGCCCCTATGCGTATAGCTGCCGAACTGGCAGCGCGCTTTGCTGCTGATGCCTTGTGCGAGACGTACTTTAGGCATGATCCCAGTATTGCGCCTACGCACGGGGAACACGCTTTGCTGCGCGCTAAAAATCAGTTGCAACTTGCGCTACAGTTTGAGAGGCTTTTGGCGTAATGCTGCGCGCTGTTGGGGAATGATGACTTGATGGCGTATAGAGTTCAGTGCAATGGCTAAACTTGCGCGAATCATGCAGTTGAGTTCCTATTTATTGTGCAAGATTGCGTTGTTTGCTATTTTGTTCTAGGGGCAACAACAATAATATTGGATGGTGCATGAGTCAGTTTCCAAAACAAGGCGATATATTCCTCAAAAAGTACGAGATTTTGAGTCTTATTGGAGAGGGTGCGTTTGGACGAGTATATCGTGCAAAGGACACGAAGCTGGAACGCGATGCTGCGCTAAAAATCATTGATGCTACCCACAGTAGCATGGAGCGTTTCATCAACGAAGTTGAGGGGATCAAAAAGCTAGAGCATCCCAATATCGTTAAACTCTATGATTACGAGGTTCTCCCGGATGGTTCGCCGTGTTTAGTGATGGAGTTTGTGAATGGGCGAGAACTCGGGGATATTTTGTCGCGCGAAGGCCCCTTTTCGCTGTTACGTATTGCAGAGATATCCCTACAAATTTTGGATGCGCTAGTTGAGACGCATGCCTATGGGATAGTGCATTGTGATCTTAAGCCCGAGAACATATTGATTTCCAAGGTGGGGGCGCGCGAAGATTTTGTTAAACTTCTAGACTTTGGCGTGGCTTCTATTTTGTCGAGCCAAGGGCAGCTTGAGAGTTCAAAGCGCCCTTTAATGGGCACCCCGCAGTATATGGCGCCCGAACAAATACGGCGAGATAATCTTGGGCCATGGACGGATATATACTCGCTGGGCTTAATTATGATTGAGCTCGCGACGGGGAAATTTACGGTTGATGACCCAGATATCAAGGTTATTTTGCAAAAACAGCTCTATGAGCCGATTCAACTACCCATAGAGTTAGCGAGAACAGATCTTGGGCTTATCATTTCCAACGCTGTGGAAAAGGAGGCGAGTAAGCGCTACCAAAGTGCGAGGGAAATGTTTGATGACATTCAGCATGCTCTGGTCGAGAGCGGTCGCAGTCCACAGTGGGGAAAGCTCGACGATAATTCGAGCAGTTCGCGCGTTGCGCACATTGGGGCAAAAAGAATCGAGGACATTGGCGATGGGGACTCAAACGACTTTTTCGCCTCTTCTGGCGCGGCACCTGCGTTTGGCGGCGCTGAAGTAAGGGCCAGTGCTTTAGATGCACTGTATTTTGATGAGTTGTCTGCGAGTTCCAGCGCGGCGCAAGCACAAGAGCGCGATAGCGCACCGTCGTTTCGCGCGCTACTGGACGATGCTTTGGCGATGCCAGATGCAAAGTCCGCACGACAAAGTGTTGCGCGCCGAAACTCAGAAAAAGAAATTGCTAGTGCCTACCTTTCAACGCAAGAAACAGCGCCAGTTTCGAGTTCAACCATAAAGCAGGGGCTAGAATCGGACTTTGTTGCAGACGCCTTCGCAGTGAACGTTGCTGTGAGCGATGTGCGAAGTAAGGAAGCGAGCAGTTTTCGCGTTGATGGCCTTAAGCCAGAAATCCGCGAACTGAAATTGAGGAATGAGCAGCAGTTGCGTGCGAGTCGCGTAAGTCGAAGCATCGTCATTCTGCTGGTGATGGCGGTATTACTCGTTGCCGCTAGTCTTCTGCTCTACATCATGGTTTTTAAACCCGAGAGCGAGCAAAAACAGATTAAGCTTGATGAAATTCAGCAACCCGTCGCTTACAAGGCGAGCTTTAACATACGTAATGTTTCGAGCGCGATTTTAACGGGCGCAAATTGTGCAGCTATTGAGGGCTGTTGCGTCGAGACGGGCTTTAAGCGTTACAAAATTATTGCTACGCCGCTCAATGTGAGTGTTAGAGTGGCGGGGAGGACGCTGTGCCAAAGCACGCCATGCAATATTCATATTTTCGGCGATGTCGAGGGGGTTGACGCGGAGCTTAGCGACGCGAAATCCAAGTCTAGCTTTAGCTTAACGGTTCATGAAAATCCCGAGGGGGAAACCATCTTTCCCGTTCTAGAGCGATAAGGGTGAGCTTACGCGCTTTGTATTGTGGCTGCGATGGTTTTTTTCAGTGCAAGTCGTATATTTGGCTGTTTTAAAGTTTTTATTTTGCGGGGGAAGTTTCCCCCTACGTGTCAACCCCGCGCTGCGCGCGGGTTTGCCACTACCCCCTCCGCGGGGACACCCCGCGACGCCCCGTCTCGTTTTTGGCTTTTATAGAGCTTTGCGCTTGTTCTAGGGTTTGGAACGCTAGCCCCAATAAATCAGAGTTTTCATATATAAACGCTAAAAGAGCGCAAAACCTGCAACGAGGGCGTTTTATGGCAATGACGGCGTTTTACATAGCTCGTGTTGAATCCGTAAATGATTGAATTCGTGAATTATTTTTAAAGAGTGAAAATAGTTCTTGACATAGTTTCGTTCTCGCGTATACTCCCCCTTCACCAAGCGACGCTAACCCTATGGGGCGTGCTCCTTGGTCGTTGAAAAGTGTAAAGAAGAGAGAAAAATAAGCAGCAGATGTATCGAATGCAAATTCGGTATAGATGTTGTCAGCTTATAAGTGCGAGCCTAAAGTCCTTGTTGATAAAATAGCA
>Ga0265293_10009995_pt1 | contig 13419 bp, 6 predicted proteins | sample Munlanlewell138R_FD_192505 | JGI IMG/M metagenome (GOLD analysis project Ga0265293, IMG submission 192505) | Leachate microbial communities from a municipal landfill in Southern Ontario, Canada - Leachate well 138R | ecosystem: Engineered > Solid waste > Landfill > Unclassified | place: Canada...
AATGCGGAAATGAATCATCGCCAGCTCGCTCATGGTTTCCGGAGCAAAATAGACCGAGAGATACACCGCCAGCCACCCTTTGAAGATGTCGAAGAGCAATACGGGGATGCCCGCTTTGGCGCCCAGCACACGGATGGTGTTGGTGGCGCCGGCATTGCCGCTGCCTTGTGTGCGCACGTCGATGTCGTAAAAAATTCTGCCTATCCATACCGCCGACGGGATGCTTCCGATCAAAAAGGCAGTGATGAGGCCTGCTGCAATCAAAAAATAATATTCCATAGTTTTAATCTTCCTGGTTAGTTTCGTCGCCGCGCCAGGCGCGAAGGATTCTGTTTTTTGTCGAAGATGGCATATTGATGTATCGGTAACCCTGCTCGTCGCCTTTGTCTTTGCGGCTGCTTACCTCTTCGATGAGTATGTTGTTGTAGTCGTTGTTTGACGAAGCCGCTTGCATCAGGTTGCCGCTATATTGAAAGATGTACCACTGCCGCCGGTTTACTTCGATATAAATGGTGAGCACGTCGCCGCTTCGTTTTCGGACAATCTCCATAAAGCCATCAAAATATTTGTTGACAGGCTCGCCGGCCACCATGCTCACGCCAATTTTCCCTTCGGAGATAAACGAGCGACTTGCAGGGTTGTAGCGAAGTGTTACCTGGCTTATCACCAGACTCTTCTTCAATTCGTCGGGCACACGTCGCAAGGTGCCAAAAGTAGATAAGCTATAAATAACTTCCGTTGCCTGTTCGGCGCCAAGAAGCTGGCGGTAGGCCATCGCTGCAGGACCTCCCGAAAGCTTGATGCCGGCAGTGTTGGCTTTATCCAAATCCTGCAACATCAGCGCAAGCGCCTCTGCCTTAAATGGGAAGTCGATGGTGAAAAATGTTTCAAATCGCGTGGAGTCGGGGATGATGTAATGATCGATGTTGCCAAAAGCCTGAAGCGCCACCGCGCCAAAGTCGGCGATGTGAAAAATAAAAAACAGATAAAAAAAAAGCTTTGTTTCATTGCCTGGCAAAATTAATGAAATGAGGCAAAGCACACCCTTTTAAATTATTAAAATGTTATCAACGATTTTTTATCAAGCCTGCATCGTTAAAATTCGCTCATCGTTTTGTAAATTCATTTTATTTTTTTAATGCCTTAGCACTTCAAATCAAAAAAAAGAACTAACCGTACAAAAGAACCAACCGTACAAAAGGATTAGTCTTGCAATGTTAATCATGATGTTGAAAAAGATAAAATATTAAATATTGTTAATATTCTGTATTAAGATCAATGGATATTAAAATTATTATTATATTGCGCACGAATAAAACGTTAAAACGTTAATAAAATAAAAAATGGAGGTCTATTATGAAAAAGGGAAAAATTTGGTGGAGCATAATCATAATTCTTATCTTCACCGCACATAGTGCCAGTGCACAAATCTCGAGACAACAGGCTATCGATACAGTAATGAATCACATTATTGCTATTGACACCGCAACAGTCAATGTTTACTTCGCCAATGAAGTAATGACAAATGAAGACATAATAATACTTTTTAACAGGGACACCGTTTTTTGTCCTTTTGACACAAACTATGTTTTCTTTGTTAATGATTATCCATTTGCTAACTGGGAACATCCTTGCCGAATGCTTTTTATCGACAAGCAATCAGGTAGTCACATTATTGCAGAACAAACTGCTAATCCTTCTGATATAATAGAATTGTACACATGCATTAAAAGGGTTCAAAAACCAATAAAATTCCAGCTACCTCCAGCGGATCCTGATATTATCATAAACAAGGCTAAAATCAATCCTCATTTGTATGCTGTATTGATAGCCGGAGCTCTTAATCCGGAAAATCCTGATGATGTTTATCGGTTCTCAAATGATTTGGCAAATATGTATTGCGCATTAAAGGAAACGTATGGCTATGCTGATGAAAATATTTTTGTTCATTATCGGGATGGAAATTGGACAAACGAAAATTACGAGGCTGATTTTGATAATGATGGTATAGATGACATTGATTATGATGCTACTAAAGACCGGGTAACAGAAACATTAGAAAATTTATCAGGTTATTCCAATACAGATCCAAATGTGCCACAACTTGCGGAAGATGCTTTTCTGACTGTGTATGTATCAGGACATGGGGGTAAAAATTTTAATAATAACAGTTCTTATATTTCTTTACAGAGCGATGAATACATTAATTGGGTAGATCGTTTTTATGCAGTTGAAATGTATTATCTGATGAAAGATATTAATTGTTCACAAATGATTTTTATAATGAATCAATGCTACTCTGGTGGGTTTATACCTTATCTCTCTCCAAACAACAACTGGCTATGTAAAAAGGTTGATGTTTACACTGCGTCAAAAGATGATGAATACGGTCATGGTGAATTGTATATTACGTCGAATCAATTTGAAGAATTTAGTTATTATTTAACAGCCGCAGTAAGAGGTTTTTATCCTGACATCATCAACCCTTCACAGCCCTATTGTCTTGTAGGAGAGTTCCCTTTTGAGGAAATACCCTTATTTTGGGATCATGATGATGACTACAATCCTGATGTAAACAATGATGGATATGTTTCTTTGTATGAAGCCTTCGACTATGCAGATAATTTTGATACCTGGTCGCCATATGGATACCATAAGATATATCCTCCTTTTACTGACAGTGAAAATCCACAATATGATGGAGATTATTTGCATGATGTTCTTACGCTTAAGGGTTATGCCGGATTAGATATTCAAAATGATTACTTTTATTATACTGACCTTTATTTAATCGGTGGTACGCTATCTGGTTATGTTGAAATAAAAGATAACGTAACATTCCTTTTTGGAAATGAGGAGGCCAAAATTGTTTCTGAATCATTATCAATAGAGGATAATGTAGTTTTCAAGGCTGAGTATCCATCGAACAAGATAATTACCAACAATTTAACATCAGGTCAAAACCCGCAATTTACCGGCATTAGCAGTCGTTGGAATATTTATCTCAACAATCCATTAATGGAAACTACGATTGAAAATGGGTACTTCGATAAAGTATGGCTACATAACTACGGGCAGAAATTGACTTTGAATTCCTGCAACTTCAACAATTGTTATTATTTGTTTTCACATACAGGTGATGTATTAATAAATAAATGTGATTTCGATGATAGTTGGATCTATGCAGAAAATTTCAACCAAGAAGATGGTACCATATCAATTACAAAATGTAACTTTAATTCTTCAATTGAAAAGCCTGCAGTTGACATTTGGAGTTATGATAATTATCACCTGGCTGATAATACAATCGTTGGGTATTCCAATGGAATACAAATTATGCAGTCCGGTAATGGAAATGCTGGCGGACAATTTATTCTACAAAATGAGATTAATAATTGTACTTCCGCAGGCATTTATGTTTATAATTCGTACGCCGACATTTTTAGTAACACCATTGAAGATAATGAATATGGTGTTAAATTACTCGGGAGTGGAAATGTGGCTTTGGGCACTTATGAAATTATTGATCCATCAACGATCTATCAGTCTATATCAAACAACAACAGCTATGAGGTTTATTCGTCTTATAGCACATTCCCGAAATATTTTAGATTCAATAAGATTATCGATGAAGATAATGCCGGAAACCCTACTGATCCGCTTGTCTATTGCAACTTTACAGGTAACGAGGATGTGAATTACAGAATGGACGTAAAATATAATTATTGGGGTAACAGTTTTTCTGCATCTGAAGATTTATTTCCCGCTAACATGTATTGGTATTTGCCTGTGTGGACGCCCGGAGCAATAATCGATGATACTGAGCCGGAAGATATGTTGCTACAAATAGGTATTGATTACTTTACGGATGGTTTTTATGAAAATGCGAAAAGTACCTTTGAATCAGTTATTCAGCAATATCCGCAATCAATTGCAGCAGAAGCAGCCATGAAAGAATTGCTTCGGCTGGAAAAATATGTAAATGATGATTATGAAGGGTTAAGAACCTTTTATCTAACAAATAATGCCATAAGTGAAGATTCAATTCTCCGATGCCTGGGAGATCAACTTGCCAATAAATGCAACGTTATCCTACAAAATTGGGATAGTGCAGTGGCATGGTATGAAAACAGGATTTTGAATCCTGTGTCGTTTGAAGATAGCTTATTTTCTATTATCGATTTAGGCTACACATACCTGCTGATGCAAAATGGATTCAAATCGTCGCATTGCGGACAGCTAAAAGAGCATAAACCCGAAAACAAAAATAAACATGTCGATAAAAGGGATTACTTACTTTCGTTATTACCAGCACAGGTAAAAAACCAAACTACTGAGAACATGGTAAAACCCTCCGATGCTGATAAAGTCATGCTTTTTCAAAATAGTCCAAATCCTTTTTCGGAGTCAACCTTTATTCGGTTTTACAATTCTGATGACTCTAACGTGAAGGTGTTGTTACATGATGTAACAGGAAGAATTGCAAAAATAATTTATAAAGACTTTACCCATGCTGGTTATCATAAATTTACTTTAAATGCAGCAAACCTAAAACCGGGAATCTACTATTTATCAATGTTTTCGAATGAATACAAAGTCGACACAAAAAAAATTATAATTACAAATTAAAAATAAAAAAATCATGAAAACAATTCTTTACACTTTCATTTTCCTGATGATGAGCCAGGTGCTCATGGCGCAAATCCTTCACGTGCCGCAGCAATATTCCACCATACAAAACGGTATAGATGCAGCGCAAACCGGTGACACGGTATTGGTGGCGTCGGGCACCTATTATGAGTATATCAATTTTAACGGTAAAGCCATTACAGTTGCATCTCATTTCATTACCACCGGCGATACTGCCATGATTTCGCAAACTGTTATAAAAGCACATCCTGATTCAGTATCTTCCTACAGAGCTATAATATGGTTTAGAAACAATGAAGCCCGGCAGTCGGTTCTGTGCGGATTTACCCTCCGCGACAACAACAGAAGTCTTGGTGGAGGTGGTATCTCCTGTCAACATGCCAGTCCTACGCTTAAAAATCTTAAAATAATTAATAATTATGCGACTTATGAGGGCGGCGGCATATGGTGTGTTGATTCAGCAAGTCCTTTGATAGCGCATGTGGAGCTTTTAGGAAATACTTGTACTCATTATGGTGGAGCTATTGCCTGCAAAAATTTTTCAAATCCTGAAATATTTGATGTTGTAATGACAGGGAATATTTCACGCTTTGGGAGTGGGGGTGGAGGTGGATTTTATTGCACGGAGTTTTGTAGTCCGGTGTTCGAAAATGTGACTTTTTCGCTGGATTCGTCAGACCAATCCGGCAGCGCTATCCTATGCTTCCAATCCAACATCACCGTGCGCAATGCGCTAATCACAGATAATCATGTGTGGCAGGATGAGCATGGCGGCACAATAGCCTTATATGATAGCAGCATAGGGAACTTTACCAACATTACCATGACCAACAACACCGGCAATACAGATGGTGGCGTGTATTTGTATGGAGGAAGTTCGGCAACTTTTACAAATAGCATCCTCTATAATAATGCGCCAGCGGAGTTATTCTTTAATGAAATGAGTTCGCCGGCAACGCTCACCGTAAGCCACTGCAATATTGTAGGCGGCGAGGCTGGCGTGGTGCACTCCGACAGCATCTCCATCCAGTGGCTCGAAGGAAATATAGATGCTGATCCGGCTTTTATGGGTTCGGGCACAACACCTTTTGCGCTTAGCGAATCGTCGCCCTGCATCGATACCGGTACCGCCGACACCACCGGTCTGATGCTGCCCGCCGTCGATCTGCTGATGAACCACCGCATCTGGGACGGCAACCACAACGGCGTCGCCATCATCGACATGGGCGCTTATGAGTTTGATTCCGCTCCACTCGGCGTGGTATCTCCGGAAAATCCGGGCAGCGAAGCCACAGCGCTTACCGTTTTTCCAAATCCTGCAAAGGAAAGTTTTGAGGTAGCTTTTGATTTGGAAAAAGCGCAGCAGGTTTCGCTTCAAATCTTTTCGCTCACCGGCGTATTGGTTCATCAAATGCCGGCAACACTTTACCAGAGAGGCAGCCGGCAACTAACAGTTGATGTTTCGCACCTGCGTCCGGGAATTTATCTGCTTCGGCTAATGTCATCAGAAGGAATAACAACGCAGGCCAGCGTGGTGGTGCGGTAAGAACCCTGACAGGGTTTGGAGAAGCGCATGGCTGTTTAGAATTTGCCGAAACCCTGTCCGGGTTTAGAGATTAGAGATGCGCCTCGCTGTTCAACGCCCGCCGAAACCCTGTCAGGGTTTACTGCGGCGTCTTCCTTTTGCGGAAGCTAAACTTGCGCTCGGTGCCTTTGAGCAGCCGCTCTACGTTGTGGTGATGCGTCAACGGAACGAAAATCCCTACCATCACAGCAAGCAAAAGCAGCGACAAAGAGTGCGGGTTGAAGAAGATGATGGTCACAAACGGGAAAGTTACCGAGGCGGTGATAGACCCCAGCGAAACATAACCCGTAATTGCCAGCACGACCACAAAAATAACGATGGCCACCAGCACCGCCTGGGGATACAATGCAATACCAACGCCCAGCAAAGTGGCGATACCTTTGCCGCCTCTAAAGCCGGCGAATACCGGAAAGACGTGTCCCAGAACCGCAACAGCAGCCAGCGCAATGCGGAAATGAATCATCGCCAGCTCGCTCATGGTTTCCGGAGCAAAATAGACCGAGAGATACACCGCCAGCCACCCTTTGAAGATGTCGAAGAGCAATACGGGGATGCCCGCTTTGGCACCCAGCACACGGATGGTGTTGGTGGCGCCGGCATTGCCGCTGCCTTGCGTGCGTACGTCGATGCCATAAAAAATTCTGCCTATCCATACTGCCGACGGGATGCTCCCGATCAAAAATGCAGTGATGATGCCTGCTGCTATCAGAAAATAGTATTCCATAATTTTATTCGTCTTGGTTAGTGTCGTCTGCGCGCCAGGCGCGCAAAATTCTGTTTTTTGTAGAAGTGGGCATGTTAATGTAGCGATAGCCCTGTTCGTCGCCCTTGCTTTTGCGGCTGCTCACCTCTTCCATGAGCATGGTGTTGTAATCGTTGTTCGACGAAGTGGCCTGCATCAGGTTGCCGCTGTATTGAAAGATGTACCACTGCCGCCGATCTATTTCTATATAAATAGTGAGGATGTCGCCGCTGCGTTTGCGGACAATTTCCATAAAACCATCAAAATATTTGTTGACAGGCTCACCGGCCACCATGCTTACGCCAATTTTTCCTTCGGAGATAAATGAGCGGCTGGCGGGATTGTAGTGCAGCTTAATCTGGCTCAGCACCAAACTCTTCTTTAACTCGTCGGGCACGCGGCGCAAGTAGCCAAAAGTAGATAAATTATAAATGACTTCGGTTGCTCTTTCGGCGCCAAGAAGCTGCCGGTACGCCATGGCTGCCGAACTTCCGGAAAGTTTTATCCCTGCCGTGTTGGCTTTATCCAAATCCTGCAACATCAGCGCAAGCGCCTCCGCTTTGAATGGGAAGTCGATGGTGAAGAAAGCTTCAAAGCGCGTGGAATCGGGAATGATGTAATGATCGATGTTGCCAAAAGCCTGCAGCGCCACCGCGCCGAAGTCAGCGCCAAAGTTGAGCGGGCCGCTGGCGGTAAGGCGGCACTGCTCAGTGTTGAGCCTTATCCAGGGATTGGGTGGGTCGAGGTTGAGGGGCGTTTTAAGATCGTCGGGAGCTGCTATAAGAAACTCGCGTCCTTTGTTGCGGGCAATAACGGCTCCTTCCACCGACAGCATCAGCGTATCGCTGTAATAACCTTTGCGCGAAAGGAAGGCAGGATACACGCGGTTGTTTTCGTTGGAATGAAAAAAGCCGGCGTACAATTTTTTATAGGCATACTCTTCGGGTTGTGCCGGCACCTCAAACACCAGGCTGTCGGGCTGCACACGCTGACGGAATTTTACCCACCGCGCCATTTCCTTATCACAATCCTGCCTGGGCATAAATGCACCGTCGAAATCGAGCAGCGGATCGCGGGCATTGAGGTTTACGGTGCCCCGATATTGCCACTGCGGGCTGAACATAAAGTTTTGCTCTGGCAGCACCTGCCCCTGCGCCACGGTCTGGTAGCTCGAATCGACATAGATGTTGTCGAATTGGACGATCTGCTCTTCGTCCAGCAGGTTGCTGTAGGCATAAGTTCCGTTGGCGCGATAGAAATAGCGCGACTCGATGGTTACGTCGGCATCTTTTATCAGATGAATTTTATTGATGGTATCGGCCACAATGGAAGAAGCCCGCAGCGGCGCCATCAGTGCTTTGGTTTTGATGCTTACCATGCCGTCGCCGGGGAAAATGGCTGCATCGGCTACTTTAATAATTCTCACACCCGAGGCTACCAGCGTGTTGCTGTCGAGGCTAAAGGCAGCCTGCGTAGCATTAAAAGTGAGCGAATCCTGCAACGGATGTGTCGATACTAACCGGGCGCCATCAGGAACCGCATCTATCATTTCGCGTAAGCTGAGCTTGTCGAAATCAGTGCGGCCGGAAGTTGCATTGCTGCGCATCGCAATCTCCCGGCGATTGATGTGCCAGTCGAAACTTTCCATTGAAGCAAGATACTGCGTAAGCGGCAGGTTTATCTGCGAGCGCCCTCCGGTGGCAGCAAAAGACCCTGTTCCGGCATCAAAATCCACATGTGCGCTGTAGCGGTCGGAGGCAAAAGCAATTTGTTTGTCGTCCAGGCTGTTGATTTTTAAATTAAGTGTGTCGCTGTCGAAATAATCATTGCCATACAAATATCGATTGGAAGTAGCGGTGGCGCCATAAAACCGCATGGTGCCGGAGCCGGTTAGCTCGCGGGGCGTATAAACAAGTTGGCCTTTGTGGTTAACTTTATCCTCAAACAAACGGAAAGCTGAATCGGTGGTAGCCAGCAGCATGGTATCCTGATAGGGCCACCAGCGCTCCTCAATATTTTTTCCCTTTACGGATGGGAATGGCGCCTTAGGCGATATTTGGGCTGCTATTTCAAACTGATCAACAACGGCTTTTACCGAATCCAGAAAAAACATCATATCCCGTCCTTTGGTAGTGGTATTCAGATATTTGATGGTTCCGGTACCCTGAAGGCCGCTCATGGTCAGACGCACCGTATCTGTAAATACACCTTTGTTATTATACACCGGATAGCCTTCGGGTGGTGAGGTGACTTCAAAACCCAGCGAGTAGTCCTGCATTACCGACAAGGGCTTGTTGACCTCCGGCTGGAAGATGCCGCCGGAGTTTAAATAGCCGTCGAAAATTAGATTTTCGGTGGGGGCATTCACCAGGCTTTCGAGCGTAAAGGGTTTTAGGTTGTAATAAAATCTTTTGCGGTTATAGGCTTCCTTGTATGCCGAATCCTGATCATAATAGACATACGATTCGCTCTTGCTGTTGAAAATGGGATAACGCGGATAATCCTTCAGGCCGCTTTTGTTGGTAGGATAATCTATCAGCAGGTCGCCGCTGATGTCGGAAACCACGGTTTTCACATCCACATATCTTTGTTCGCCGGGCACCGCGTCGAAAGCTTTTACCTTAAACTTCATGTATTCGATGGTGGGCAAATTGAGCCTGAAAGTATCGTACTCGAACGAGCAGGCTTGTGCCATAAACTCGAAAAGCCCGGCAGTGATGCGTCCGGAAAAAAGAAAGTTGAGGTTTTTGCGCAGCACCAGCTCCTGTTCTTTGGGATAGATATACACATTTTGCGAATCGCTGATAGAAACCATCGGGACGCCTTTAAGTTTCAGATCGAAATTGTCGAGGCTGAGCAGGGCATTGTCGTCTTTTTCTACATACGAGCGGAAAGCAATCACGTCGTAGTCGGTGCGAAGGCTGCGGGCATCAACAAAATGGAAAGCCTTGTCGGTAATAACGCCTTGTTGGGTTTCGAGGTTATAAAAGATAAAACCTTCGCGCGCCAGCCCTATCACCATCGACTCGGTTTGGTTCACCGGATATTTTATAAACCGCGCCAGCTCTTCCACAAAAAATTTGCGGGTATTGTATTGTTTTGAATATTGATAGAGCCTTACCAGCGGGCTGGTATTATCGATGCCCTGAATAGCGTCGTACATGCGTTCGTCGTAATATTTGCGGCTCACGAAGGTAGCATTGCTCACCTGCTGCACACCTTTCAGCGCGCGGAAGCGTATCTCCGGTTCGTCCATGCGCCAGTAAAGCCCTTCGCAGTGTATGTCCACGTCGTGATAGGTATCGAACCAGGGGCTTTCCATCAGTCCACGGTCGGTGCGCAACATCGACACTTCGCGCTGCGGGTGCATATAGCGGAAACGCAAGCCGGTGTGAAACAACGAGTCGTCCTGGTGGTAAATGGTGACGGCAGCGCTGGCGGCGTTGATGCGGTCGGGTTCCATCACAAAAGCATCGGAGCGGGCAATGAGCAGATCATATTTTCCCTGCTTGTCGCGATAGGGACGTTTGAAGGTGAGCTTTGCAGGCGTGAACTCGTCGCCGCTGCCAAAAATCTTGGCGCCTTTCATGGCAAAGCCGCCTTCGTAATCCACATCCCTAAAAAGGCCTTCGATAAAAAGAGTGCGGATGTAAGATTGGAAAAAAGGATACAACGCGTTTTCGGGGATGATGACATTGGCCGAAACCTTGTCTTCGACGCTTCCCAGCAGCGGCTGCCCGAAAAAGGAAAGGTTGTAGAAGCGCACGCTGTCGGCGGTGAGGCCTGATGAGCGCATGTCGATGCGGTAATCGCTCAGCAGCACAAATACGCTGTCGCCGGAAAGGCCGGCGCGTTGCCAGGTGATTTTTCCGTCGTAGCCTGACCATGTCTCCTTTACCGGATCGTAGGTGCCGTTGGTTGCAATGAGCGTGGTGCTGTCGTTTTTAGAAACACCTTTCAGATCCACTTTAGGAAACTGCACCCGGAAATTGCTGTCGGCAACGAAAGAATAATTCGCAGCATCGGTGCGCCACTCAAAGGTGCGGGTGCGATACAACACATTTTCGTTGATCAGCCAGAGCGAAAATTGCAGCATGGAGCTAAAATCTCTCCCGCCCCGGTTGTTTTCGAGGGTAACGTTGGCGCCAAGCAGCCAGTTGCGGTAGCTTTGGGCTGACACGGGTTTTGTTTTCATTGCGCTAAGCGTCTGCAGAAACTGCACAAAGTCGGGATAGGAGCGCATCCGCTTGCTCAGCATCAGGTTGCTGATGGTATAAATCTGTTGCTTTTCTTTGGCGTCAAAAGATTCGTTTTGCCACAGCGCGCCAAAAGTTCCGAGCGTTGCCAGCGCTTCTGTTTTATTTTCTTTATTAATAATTTGATCAAAAAAAGTACGCATCTCCTGCACATACACCACCGAGTCGGCAGTGAACGAGCGCAGCGCTTGCCCCGGAAGCGTTCCGGAAACAAGCAGCAGCAGCAACACAGGGAATATTTTGAAATACTTCATCCGATCAAAAAAATCAACACAATTATCAATTATTATTCTTTTACCATTTTCACAGCCACCCACCGGTTTTGCTCGCGCTGGTGTTGCAGCTTGATGCCGTATTTTGCAGCTGCCTTAGTGATGGCCTCGACATCTTCATTATAAAAACCACTCATAAAGAGCAACCCGCCCGGGTGCAGCGCCTTGTTGTAAGTTTCCATTTGGTCGAGCAGAATGTTGCGGTTGATGTTGGCCAGAATGATGTCGAATTGCTCATCACCGATTTCTTCTTTACCACCCATTCGTACCGCAATGTTGGTAACGCTGTTGCGTGTGAGATTTTCTATGGTGTTTTCAAAAGCCCATTCATCATTATCTATTGCAACGCCTGAAGCGGCTCCCCGCATCGAAGCCAGAATGGCCAGCGCGCCGGTGCCGCAGCCCATGTCGAGAAAGTGCTTGTCGTGCCAGCTGGTTTCCAGCACATACTCCAGCATCATGGCGGTGGTTTCGTGGTGGGCGGTGCCAAACGACATCTTGGGTTCTATCACCATCTCATATTCAGCGCCGGCCCTGGCGGGATGAAAAGGCGCCCGCACGTAGCATCTGCCGGCAATCATCACCGGCTCGAAATTGCTTTCCCACACCGCATTCCAATTCTGGTCGGGGATCAGACTTGTTTTAAATGAAATACTTTCTGTAAACCCTGACTCCAGCAAGGTCGCTGTAAGTTGCTCGTGATCGAACAGCTTTTGTGGCACATAGCCGGCGATGCCTTCGTCGGTCTCTTCAAAACTCTCAAACGGCAACTCGCCAAGCCAGGCAACGAGCATCTCGGAGGTGGCGGCGGCATCATCGCCTTTTATTTCAAAATCAACTTTTATGTAATCCATGTTTTTATTTTTTTTAATCCTGGTATTTTATCCATTTCCAAAGTTCGCGGTAGCTGATACGCTTTCCATACATTAGGATGCCGGTGCGGTAAATCTTGGCCGCCAGCCAGGTAGTTGCCAGAAACCCCAACACCAATACGCCCATCGACAGCCACACCTGCCACACCGGCACACCAAACGGAATGCGCGCCATCATGATTACGGGCGATGTAAACGGAATGACCGAAAGCCAAAACGCCACCGGCCCGTTGGGATTGCCCACAATAAAGCCAAGCATCACCATCGAGAGGATGAGCGGTGCGGTGATGGGAAGCATAAACTGCTGCGTGTCGGTTTCGTTATCAACGGCAGAGCCGATGGCGGCAAAGAGAGCGCCGTAAAGCAGGTATCCAAAGAGGAAATAAAACAAAAACGAGCCGAGCATCACACCGGCGTCGATGCTTTGAAAGCCTTCGATGATTTCGGCAGCCATGCCGCTGTCCTGATCCTGCTGCGCCATTTGCGAAAGCTGCTCCTGCGAAAGCACTTTGCCCTGCGTGGTCATCATCTGCTGTGTGCCGGCAGCCATCTCACTGCCCATCGAGGCCATAAAAATTCCGATGATGAAAAGAGTGAGCACTATCCAAAGCATAAACTGTGTAAGCCCCACCAATGCCACGCCCACAATTTTTCCCATCATCAGCTCAAAAGGCTTTACCGATGAAATGATGACCTCGATGATGCGGTTGGTTTTTTCTTCGATAACGCCGCGCATCACCTGGGAGCCAAAAATGAAAATGAAAAGATAGATGAGCAGCGCGGCAAAGATGCTAAGCCCCAGGCTTATTTCCATAGAGCTTTTCTCTTCCGCACCACTTTCGTCGATTTTGATGGTGCTCAGCACAATGCTCGATTGTATGCCCCGCAGCACTTCCGGATCCACCCCGTAGCTCTGGAGCTTGAGGCTCTCCACCTCGCGCTTCATCACAATTTTGATATGGGTGGTAATGTCGGCGGAGGGTTGCTGGGTAGAATAAAAAATGCCGGTAACGGGAACGCTGAGTTCGGTTTTAGGAATATA